>Ga0209611_10013475_pt1 | contig 11211 bp, 9 predicted proteins | sample S1TSphgellanicum_3_FD_187693 | JGI IMG/M metagenome (GOLD analysis project Ga0209611, IMG submission 187693) | Host-associated microbial communities from peat moss isolated from Minnesota, USA - S1T2_Fc - Sphagnum magellanicum MG (SPAdes) (version 2) | ecosystem: Host-associated > Plants > Peat...
TCAAAATTATTTTGATGTTTAATGGAATTGGAAGAAAACTGCAAACACATAAAACAACAAAGTTAAGAATGTAACTACATAAGAAAATTAGGATTTATTTTGCATTTAAATAGAATAAATTTAACTTAAAAAATCCATATGGTGTCCAACACATCAACATTATCATTATATTGATGCAACTAAATGAAACATTCAAATCCATACAATCAACTAGAAAAAAATGCAATTAAGCACAACATCCTTCTCCAAATTAGATTAGTCATGAGCAAAAAGGATTTTAGGGATTGAAATAAGAATGACTAAAAAGGAACCTGTATCCTGGTATTGCACTAAATTGTTGTTTATCTCTTTGATTCATAAGATTGATGAGTGCAACTTGTTGTTCAAACACTTTCTTTCCCTTTTCATAGTTACTCCCAAATGCAGTAAGTGCAATTATATCAGCTGTCACATGTGTCATGTAATTGCCCACTTCAAGCTCCACATTGCCCCCACCATCCCTCACTTTTTTTTCCCATTCATGTGCCATTGATGATGCACTCTTCTCCATTAGTATTACCATTGCCTACAAATAATAATATCCATACCAATCTTAGAATGCACAAAAATATCATGTTTACATTATTAGTATCTCCATCTAGACTAATTTTAAACATGCACTAAATCCCAAAAAGAGAAACCTTTTACTACACTATAGCCCTATCTAGTTCACTTAAAGTTTGAGCTTGTGGATGGATAACTTCAAGGATTAGATCATCAATGTTTTCAACATCATCAAATGACACAATCTAAATACTTATAAGATAGCTTAGAAAAGGCATTTAACATTCTACAACATATTTGTTTTTTTGGACTATTAATTGTTTTTCCATGCTTTTGTTCATAAAGATTTTGAAATATTTTTTCAAGAGATTTGTCAAAGGCATTCGTAGTGTTGTTTTCGTTTGTACCTTGAGCTTTTCATGATGGAAGGCAGGGTTCACAATTCGGCGATGGAGAGCCCATTCCTCTCCATCAGTTGTCACCAACCCTTTTCCAATAACTGGCACTGTAAATTTAAGCATCATTTGAGACTTTGTGAATGCATGATCCTTGTTTGGCAAAACTTGTTTAATGAGATCGAGGTCTGTTATGGTGATCCTTGGCTCCCATCCAAACCACCACAAATAGCTTTTTCCTGACATGCAAAACATACAATTTACAAAATTAGCCCCCACACAATCACAAAAGTTTGATTGAAGGACACATTAGAATCCTTACCAAGAAGCTATTGTACAACAAAGACTTCACAAAACCTCCATTGCACTCAAAACTCCAATCTTCTTGTGATACAATTTGGTTTGGATGAAATTGTAAATTCTGAGTTTCTTGTAGAAAATTCTCAACATAACCATTGACCTCTCATGGATGCTCACTCCTCTTTCAAAAAACTATCAGAACCTAATTCTAGAGATCAATCATGAGTATTGCAATCCTTAGTCATAATTGCAAGATAAGAAGAAATTGAAAATGCCTAGTAGAATTGAGAGGGATGAGAATTGGAGCTTAAAAGAGAAACACACCATAAGCTTGGCAGTTCTGGACATGAAAAGGTTGAACATGAGATACAATATCATAGTCGCCAGTCTTCATGTCCTTCTTTGTTTCTGCCTCCGCAAGCATAGTCATTTCAGGCAAGTTTCCCAGGAGGAAATGAGAAGAGGGTCCTTTCACACCCTGGCTATTCATGATTCTCTTGATCCTCATGGGACTAATCACAAACTTATCCACCGCCCCCACAACAATGTAAGCAACCCACATCAACAGCACTGTGAGTAGAGATGTGGAAAGTGCAGACCATATCTTGTGGTCCCCAAAATAAATATCCATTGAATTCATGAGTGGCAATTATGTTGATTACTTTGATACTTTCAACTTTCACTCTGCTGCAAAAAAACTATGACACCTTGCGTCTAATATTCCCTCTGATCCTGAAATGGGTCTCCAAAGCAAAACCAAGGCAGAAAGAAATCAATGAAAATAGCAAATGGGGGAAGGAAATTATAGTCACAAAATCGATCAACCCAAAGACAAAATCCCAAGTACCCAAGTAAGTGAAATTGAAATAGAAACAGAAGTGTTTGCAGTGGAATTCTTTGATTCCTGGAATTGACTATCTTGCTGTTGCAACAGAAGTCACTGAGACCTTAAAAAAAGTAGTAGAGCTGAAAAATTCTCTTCAGAACGTGAGCTGAGCAAAAAAGAATTGTGAGCTAAGAAAACTTTAACAGTTGGAGATTGAATGGAGAAACCAGGTACTTTTATACGTAGAACTGGGACAAATACCAAAATCTGTGGAACTCAAGGAGCTTTCAGATGGAACTCAATACTCTGCAAAAGAAATGTGCGAAAACGATGGCAATGCAAAAATGCCTGGATGCTCTTCTTCCTTTTATATGTGCTCATGCGTTTGATAATATAGAAGCAAAGCTTCTTGAAAGCCAGTAGCTCTGGAAGAGAGAAGAGACCCGCGGATTTGTGAGGAAGCAAAGTGTAGGGCTGCTGGCTGTGCCCATGGTCAGGAAAACGTCAGTTCAGCCTTTGTGGGCATTTTTCAGGTAAGTTGTAGCGTTCGTTCTTTGATGGTTCCTGGGCGGCTGCTTCGTGGCTTCCAATTACCCAATTTTCAGTCTCTTGCAGATGTTCTAATAAGAGCTTCTACATCCATCCACATCCCCCCCTATTTGGGCCTTTATTTGTGTTTACCACATCCCACAGACAACTTTAAATTATTCTCTCCCCCCACCTGCACCAAATAAGCCCCAAAATAAGTTTAAAAAAAGTGGCCAGTACCTATATGTAAAGCAAGACTCGGTATTTCAATATCCACCACCTGGGCCAATTGTTAATTGTTGGCCGATTTTTTAAAAAACAGTGATTTCCTTTACATGGCCCCTTGGAGGGCACTGTATCCGGGGCGTATCTTCCAGCCCAAACAAAGTTTCAAACTCCATTTGATCCCTATATTTCATCCCAAATACATTGCATAGGTCACTTTACTCTCCGGGGCGTATTTTCCAGCCCAAACAAAGTTTCAAACTCCATTTGATCCCTATATTTCATCCCAAATACATTGCATAGGTCACTTTACTCTTGTGGGTGCGGAAAGCACTAAATTAGTGAAGTGATATTTTAAAGTGCAAGGTGGCTTTCTGGTAATGTTCGTTGTTTGTTCCTGGGTGGTTGCTTTGTGGATTCCAAGTTCTCAAACAATTTTCAGTTTTTGTTGGCCTTGCCTACCCAGGCAAGGATATTGTGTTTAGATTCATTATAGAGTATAGTAGCTTAACGGATTTTGGCCCCTAGGTAATAGGTTTATTTTTATCTGAGGATCTTTGAAAGATGATATTTTGGCTTTGTGTTGAAACTTGAGATTCATTAATTCTATAGAGTTCTAATATCTTGAGAGGATTTTGGTTTCTTTCAGAGGATTTTTTGAAGATTATGTTTTTGCATGGTGAAATATTTGAGTTTCCATTATTCTTCTTTTGCGTTAATATACTTTTTTAATGTAAATGGCAAGGCCATGGTGTGACACACCCCTTGTTTGAACATTTCCCAAGGCCGTGGTGTCAATACAATTACCTGAGACAGCAGGTCCACTGGGGGGACTACCTTACATTAGGGTTAGATTCGTCATTCAATAATCCTTAAAATAGTGAAATGATTTCTTTTTGTGAAAATCTGAATCTTAGTTGTTAAAACCATCATAATTATGGCAGGCTACATCTGAATAATTTCACTCCTCATATGATAATAAAATAGTATTTCATGAGAATTTAATAAATTAAAATTTACTAAAAATGATTTTTTTAAAAAAAAATTAATTATTCATTCTTTCAATGTGGAAGCTGACCCTACGCTCTTACTCTAGTAAAATGCCCTTCCCATAGACTCTACTTTGTATAAAGTTTAGCCTTCCAAGAGCATCCAAATGGGTTTGGACTTTGGACCTGTAAGGTTGTGCAGGATACAATCATTGCTGGAGAAAAAAAATGACCTTGTCCCAAAATATGTAGGATGTTCTTAGGAAGGGCAATTAGTCCAGGCCATTAGACAAAAAATAGTGACAAACAGTTTTGGAAATAAAAGTTCCATGCACACAACGAAGGGGAGGAATTTTTTGCTTTCTTTCCTTGTTCCCATCACGTTTCCTATGTGTTTCCATGGGGTTAGCACAGGGCTCTCCAAGTTTCCAAGTTGTTCCCCAAAAAGTCCCCAATAGCACCTCACTTTTATCCTATACGGTTTGCCCAAGGTTCAACTTTCATGTATATATATACTGAAAAGGTGGGCCATAGGGAGCACATTTGTTTCTATTTTGTAACCGGTGGTCCAAAGAGGTGCTTCTATTGGGGAGTGCACAATGTTCCCCAAAAAAATGGTGATGGGCCAATCAATATGGCACCTTCTAATTATTTTTAAAAAAAGTGTGAGTGTACCCATGGACTAATTAATTAATATGAATCACAATAGGTGTTCCCCAGTAAAGGTCCTACACAAGCTCTGTTTTTTTTAAGGCCGAAATAAGTGATAGACACAGCTGGGAAATAGAAATTCTGCTCAGCCGATGAGAAATTGCAGCATGCATCCAATAGACTTAAGTTGTTTTCTTTTGGGGAGGGTGGGGGCTTGTTGGATATTTGTGTTCCCATGAAGTTCCCAATGAGTTCCCAATGAGTTCACAATGTGTTCCCCAATCTATTCACAATAGCACCTCACCTTCTCCCATATGTTTTACCGGACATTATCCTTTTGGAACCGATATTGGTGGGCAAACATCGAGACTTACACATTTCAATGTTTGGCATGCTTCTTGAAACACCATCATGATCCTTGTGAGAAAGCTATTTCCCCCATATTTGGGTTTAGGACTCTCCGCCTCCTTTGCCTATTTTTGGGTACGTATTCAACTGAGTTCCCAGCCAGAGTTCCCAGCCAAAGCTGAACCCATCGCCGTCCTATTCATACCAGAGAAAGATGGCTCTCCATGAACCTAGAGGTGCGCCCCACTGTTTTCTCTTTACCAGAGAAATTTCGCCAATTTGTTTTTAAATTGAGAAAACAGTGGTTTTTGGGGTTTTCTATTGCCATATCCTGATTTTAAAATCATTCAAAAACGACAGGTTTCTATAGCAGATTTTAATATGAAGCCAACAAATGTAGCAGAATACCTAGATTTATATTATCATAATTCATTTATAGGAAAATTTGGCTAAAACCCTTTTACATAAATCATCACATTGGCTACATCACAAAATTGTTTAAAAAAAACTCTGGTGAGCAGACTGGCCCAGAATGGCAAACCACCAGCATGCAAAATTGGTGGCAGAATTTGTCCGATTTCTTAGTCACAAGTTAACCAGCTTCACAGATCATGGAATGGTCCATGATTCTTTAAGTGTGGGCCTGGTGCATGGCAACCCTAAAGGAATCTAGGGTTTATTTGACCCAGCACCCACCCACTATGGCTAACCTGCCAAGAGGTTACCAAAAATAGCTGAGACATGGGAGCGCCGAGAACATGTCCTGGGAGCAATTGACCTGGGCACATGACAGCAAATGGTGCGGTTTTCCCAGCTAATCCACCTCCCATTAGCTCGATTAGCATTGTTAGCGTAGTGACCACATGGAAGCACATTGTAGGTTCGAATCCACCTCCCATTAGCTCAATTAGCATTGACCGCATGGAAGCACATTGTAGGTTCGAATCCACCTCCCATTAGCTTGATTAGCATTGTCAGTGTAGTGACCGCATGGAAGCACATTGTAGGTTCGCTTCGCTTCAAGCTTTCACTTCACTACCATAAATCACTGTAAAATTAGTTATTTGCACTGCAAACACACAAGAAAAAAACTTTCCCCACAATAAAAAAATCATTGCTACAACAAAAGACGAAAATGTTTCACTTCATGTGTTCTCCAACTCATGTGTTCTCTTTCTTTGGACTTCTCTACCATTTTGTGCATGGTAGGGTTCTTAGCGCTATAGACACATGACACTGTAGATGTAGGTGGTTTGCATTCTCGACAAGCACTATAGATGTATGGCATTATAAACGTAGGGCTATATACACAACTAATTTGCATTGTAGCAATCAGTACCCATGGACTCCCCAACCTTCTCGCCAAATTTGCTCCTAAATTTGTTGATGGACAATCAATGAGGTGTTGCTTCTTCTTTACTAGTTAGTCTTGTTCTAGAACATCCATGACTTCAAGGGAATGCAAACAAATTATGGACATATGCACAATTTCAGTTTTTTCTAAATATATGTGAAGAGAAATTCTAGGAATCAAAAGCTTTTTCGAAAGCAAATTGGAAAGATTTTACAGAGTAGTTGAATGCACATTTTCTAGGAATGCATCGAAGTTAGAAGCAAGTGTGTGACAAATGGAGCAAGATGAAGGATAAGTATGAAACCAAAAATAAATAAATTCAAGTGACTAATGCATCCCCTTCTAATTGGCCATGGTTTGAGAAACTTGATCAAATGTTTGGAGGCATAGCCAAGATTAATGGCATTCCCAATGCAATTGATCAAGGAGTGTAGAATTTACATTCACATTCTAAGGTTCAAACTTTTGAGGTGAATGATGATGATGTGACACAAGGCATTCAAGAACAATCCAATCCACCACAACAAGCTCCTATTTTTGGTCATGGAAATGAAGAGGAGGTTCATGTTCCATCTGTAGGTTCAAACATCCCGAGAACCAGGGTTTGTAAATTGTCTAGTGTGCAAGGCAAAGCCAACAAAAGAATGGAAAATAAAATAAGAAAATTGGATGTAGGTTCCTTTGCAATTGTTGATGCCATTAAAGAATTTTCAAAAGGTGTGAAAAAGATAGAAAAGATGATGATGGAAATGATTGAAAGAATTGCAACATAGATGTTTCAAATTGAACAGTATAAAATTGATAGTGTAAGGTCAATTGCAAATGGTAACATTGTTTACTGAAGTTTTAAAGCCTAAAGATTCTTGAAGATGACAATTTTATGCACTTTGAGCTTGACCATGGGCAATAGGGTAGTTGTTTATTTCATATACCTTGTATAAAGGTTTGAACCTTTTGTTGTGGCTTGGAATTTTGTTCACAAAATTGATGTGATCAAAAGTATATTTACATTTTGGCCCATGGTAATAAAACCCAAATGTTTGCTTCATTATTGTGTGATTGAATTTTAACATCAATTGTGTTTCCATAAAGTAAAAAGAAATTTAAGGCCAAATGGTAATGAAAGTGAATAATTTATTCTTCAATTGAATTGTCAATCAACGATTGCTTAAACAATTTTGAGTTATTATCCTTCAACCTTTGGAATCTCTCCTTCTTTAATTGTTGGTAATCTATCCCCAAATCCTTGGAAATTGTTTTGAGGAGGTGCTACATTTGGAGGACCTAGTTCAAGTGCACCCCATTCTAAACAATAGTTATGAAAAACACAACAAGCAACAACAACTTTTGTAGCTCTATCAACCCTTGAATTAAAATGTCTCAATACATGACACCTATTTTTCAATGATCCAAATGCATTTTCGTTGACTACTTTCTTGAATTCATACTAGATTCATATTTTTGTTTATCCACATCAGCTACAGTATGGGTCTTCCAATTTTTTTGTAAGTATGGTTGAATTGGGTATGCTACATCACCAATGATACAAGGTGTACATTTCACACCTTTAACAACCACCACTGTCTCTTATAAAATCTCACAATTCTTGAGTTGTCTATAAACATTAGACATCTTGAATTGCCCACCGTCATGGACTCCACCAAGTTGGCCGGCATAGATATTCCAAAAAAATTTGTCTACATCACAATGTTATGAATTTTTTTCCTATTAAAAATTTCATTGGTTACAAGTGTCACTCTTTTGTTAAAGAATGATGCTAATGGGATGTGAATACCATTTATGGCCCCACAAATATTAAGCAAGCTTAGAAGATCGTGGAAACGATCTATGATTTTCTATAGATGATCACTAGATGGAATACTAATATACTTGTTAAACAACTTGTTTTTATCACATAGGGTGTCACACACTATGTCCACATATTTCCTTATGGTTGATGCTCCCACATTGAACCGATCTACCATGTGTATGGCACTAGTTCCATGAACCAACCTATAAATCACAATGGCCATAGTTTTTATTATTTCTACTTGTGGTCGGACAAGGTTCACACATTGGGATTGAAGAAATGGTGTCAATTCTTCAACTAAATTATTGAAAGCTTCAAAACTCATCTTGTAATAACCCATGAACTTCCTATGCCTCATTTTAGGGGTTGTATGCCAAATTGTACTTTCCACAAAATCCCATTGAACATGTTGCCTAGGTTTTTTCCACCACAACCAAGATGGAGATATTTTCCTACTCAAATTGCACTTTTAAAATGGTAGGAAGTGGAACCCTATTGAAGGATCATTGTGAAGAAAAAAATTATGCACTTGTGATTTGAAGAGTGCACAATTGCCCAATGTCACAAAGAACAACATCCAAATTAGTAAAACCCTTCCAATTATAATGGGATCCATTGCAAAGATGAAATTTGAAAGAAATTTTTTTAAAAAATCTAAATTGAAAAATTGAAGTTGAAAATTTGAATTGAAAACTGAATTTAGGGTTGAAAACTGCAATTTTCAAAAGGTATGAATTTATTTTTTTAAATGGAAAAATAAACAAAAAACTAAGTAAGAGAGATTATGAAAACTATGAAAACATATGAAAGAAAATAAACTTAAAACATAGAACTAAACAATGGAAATTTGAAGTAAGTATGAAAAACATGAAATTTTTTGGAGTCTCTAGAAAAAGCTTGGAGCTTGTGGAAGTTGAGTACTATTTGTTCTACAAATTGTGTTCTCTAAAAAGGCCTCAGGGTTTTTTTTTTGGGTGAAATTTTTTTCTTCAAGTTTACCCTTGTGATGCAAGCAAAAAACATAATCTAAGTATTGCAAAAATTTGTTGTCATCCCATAATGTTTCTTTCCAATCCTTTACAAAAATATTTTTTAGGCCTTGAATTTAAGTATCACAATGTGTGCACATACACACCTATGAATTTGGGTGAAAGTAGGTATTGCTTGTAATTGCTAGATTTTTAGTCATATAAGTATGTATTTCACCTGTCATTTCCTACATTAAATGCATGAAGTACAAATGCACATATTTGTCACTAGGTTTTTTTGCAAATAATTCTCTTGTCATTAATTAAAATTTAGTCACAAAATATTTTGGTAGGATTTGGGGTCTTCCAAAAAGACATATTATGTAGAACAAGTTCAAATTCTTTTAATTTGGAAGATAATGAAAACAACCCAATCCCAAAGGTAGGCTCATGATGCAACTTTTTAAAGGTAAGAATTTTGAAATTTTGAACTTGTTGAATTTGTAATGTTTGGTTATCAATTTAGTAAGTTGTATAAGTATTTTTGTCACACTAAAAAGTAGGATTTTTTGGTTAACGATTAATTATGAAAGGTTAGTGTGAGTTCAACAAGGGTATGACCAACATTTGAAATAGGAATTGTGGTTGCCAAAAAGTTAGTACCAACTTTAGTAGCCTTCTATACTAGATGACACCAACTTTAGAACAATATTTCAATAGGATGACATGGAGGATCTTCTTCTACTTCTTTTTAGTCTTTTTATAATAAATCAACATTTTAAAAAATCTTAGTACTTTTTAGGTCAAATGTTTTTGAGACATGTAATTTATGTAAATTTCTCTTTTCTAGGTATCAAGGTGAAAACACACTAAGCCCCCCCAAAATTGTAGTCACACATATAATCTTTCTACAATTAAATTTACTGGTAATGCATGGACATCGCATCTTGAATTATTTTGGTTGTTTTAAGTATTTTTTGTTAGCTTTAGACTTCGTCTAATTAATTATCTTGAAAATTTCAAGAATCATTGAATAATTTGAACGTATGGAGTATATTCATGACAAAATATACCCATCACAAAGTTTGGAAATTTGCATATATACTTCAAAACTAAGGTTGTGGATGGAATTTTTGGGTGAATTTTTTTTATGGTGTATGATATTGATATACATCAATTAAATCTAGGAAAAAAATTAAATTTAAAGTTTTTGGATGAAATTCCATTCAAAAAATGTGTTTTTTTGCATTTGTTTAGTAATGAATATGTAATAATATCTTTTTTTTAGGGAAAAGTCACTACCATATCAAAGAGGAGGAGATTTTATAAATGGGCATTGCATTATTTTTTCAAAAAAAAAATTGTTTGGTAATGTTTCATGAATCATAAACACGAGGCCCTACAACTACTAAAAAACTATTATATTGTGTGCACATTGATTTTATCTAATCCTCTTCATCTAACTATTGGATCAAAATTAATTTTGACTCAAAAAGAGTTTTGAGTTCAAAAATGTTGTTATGCAAATTCTAAAGTTTTTTACTTATGTTTAGAATAACCAAAGGATGCAATCAAAATTTTAGCTTATTGCATATTATAATACTTGTTATACATCACCTTTTTTGAACAAGAGTGGTTCACCCTTAGTGTGATTTCACCCATCATCATCTTCCTTACATCACATGGTTTTTGTTCACCTGTTCCTCAATCATTAAATTCAATTGAAGCTCAACTATTGAACTATGAGCGTTTGTAATATCTTGGTGCATCCCATTGAACTCAATATGATTCAAGCTTGATTACTAAGTTACAAACTACAACAAAAGTTGAAGGTTCCAAGTGCTTGAAAGTCATGCTTTTTGTCCTCCTTTGTTTCATTTTCTTCTTCCCATCCATTTTTGTTGATTGTTCAACTTTGATAAAGTTGGCTTTTAATGTGACATTTTTATGCAACATGTAGGAAGGTGGCAACTTTTAGATCTCCAACCTTTTGATTTTAAACTAGTTGGTGCCTTCTGGGACCTGGAGTGGAGGTAGGCCTAACGCCTTCTTTTATTGACTACATCTGTCTCTCTCTCAAGTAGAGTAGTACTGCTCGTGCAGCACTAACCTAAACGTTGTCTACTACTTAGCCTACTACATGGGGGGGGTGGGAGGCATTAAACAAGCCAGCAGCAGCTGCAAAATCATTGGCATACATAAGTCTTCTCCAGCACCTGGACGCTTTCTGCAGCTGATGTCCACAGACATGTCTCTGATGGATTCAATGATACA
>Ga0209611_10013476_pt1 | contig 11210 bp, 8 predicted proteins | sample S1TSphgellanicum_3_FD_187693 | JGI IMG/M metagenome (GOLD analysis project Ga0209611, IMG submission 187693) | Host-associated microbial communities from peat moss isolated from Minnesota, USA - S1T2_Fc - Sphagnum magellanicum MG (SPAdes) (version 2) | ecosystem: Host-associated > Plants > Peat...
ATCAAAATCAATATTCTTATAGTTGGATATGATTCGTACATGGATTTCATCTAATCAATGGAGTTAGTTTTATCCATCAAAATTAATTTTATTCATGGAGATAGAATGTTTGGGGTTATGTTCTATCCATCAACACAAATTTTTGTTTGTTAATCAATCCAATGGTTTCTACAACTGGTTGCATGTAAAATGAACACAATTGAAAGTATTTTGTGCTTTTGAAACATGTATCAAACAAATACATTACATAATGACATGTTTATAGTAGTGACAAAGGGGCACTAACCTCACCAAACCTCTAGAAATTTCCAAAACTCGAATAATGGGCTTAAAGCAATGTAACTACCATGTGAGCCCATGAACATGGACGGTGAACGTGTGAGCATGAGCTATGAACATGTGAGCTTGACTTCGTGAACAAATGATAATCTTTTGTAAAATGTTCATGCCACATGGACATAATACTCTTGATGATTCATGAAATTCCTATTGCCACATTAGAAAAATATTGTTGCCACATGGAAAATATTCCGATGTTGTAATGATGATTCGATACATCATTTATTTGGTCACGTAAGGGTTGTTTTGGTCATATCATGCTTTCATTTTGTATTATTATATACAATAACTATGGCTAAGGACCTTGCTTCATTAATATTGTAATTAAAATAAGGAACAAAATTTTTGACATTGTTTACAAAGATTATAAAATAAAATTATATTATATCAAGTATTGGACATGTTTTCAATACATAAAAATAATAATAATAATCCTAACTCATGGCAAGTACCATACCTCCATAATGAAGACTAAGATCATTTATATTGTCTCATGTAATACATCTTTACACATTTTTTCATAAATGCTTGAATGTCATTTCCAAGCATGAATCATTACTTAGAAGCTATAGCACAATCCAACAAATGACAAACTTCATCACAACTCCAAGTGGGGAAATGAATGAAAATTTCAAACTCCCCACAAAATATGACATCTTGCAATTCATAGAACAAGAGTTTGTAAGGCACCCATTTCCTTCCTTGACCCAACAAACTAGCAACCATACTCACAAAACCTAAGCAAATACAAGTTCAAAAAATCTCAATTGTAACTTCATGTTGCTTCCTATTTGTAGGAGCACTAGACAAAATGTTGTTGAATTGTCCATATCCAAGGGCAAAAACCTCCAATGGTGGGTTGACAATTACTTCTAGAAACTGACCAGCTTCCCCACCGATTGGTATGTTGTTTAGACATCTTAAATGGGATTGTCTATTGAATAGTCTTACCATTGGGCATTATAGGCCATGACACTATGCTTATAAATGGTTGATGTAATTGGAACATATTTTTTTCGCCAAATAGACTTCAAGGTTAGATAGATTGGCATTTATTAACAACAAAGCCTACTTCTTTAAGAGACCTTATTTCATTTTGTGTGAGGTTGATACCCTCTTGCACATGCCAAATTTCTTGTACAATTGATCTATCTATCACATACCTATGTTTTGATAACCCCCATGCAACAATTAATGTCATCAACAAAAACTAGAACTTGTGGAGCTTAAGAGGTGCACCTAAGAATTGAAACAACATACTAGAATAAATTGGAACAAGAACACCAATTGTAATCAGTTTGGAAATTATCCTTGAAGTGTAATATTGTTGAATGGATTTTTGTAATGCAGAACATTGAACATGCTAGGTGGAGATCGTTTTATATGCCATACTCCTCCCCGCATGTAATTTCCAAGACCTCAACACCTTCGATAATGAAAACCATGTGATTGTGTTGATCAACACTATTGGATGGTTGTTCATGTCATTTATTGGTCTATGGGTTAACACATAGATGAAAATAATTGACCCCATCATGCTTATGTGAATCACCTTCTGATCTTAAAGGTTTTTGCTTTCATAAAAACTAAATATCTCTTCACCTTCCAAGTGTGGGATTTTTATTGTGAATGAAGAGTTAATAGCATAGATTTGAATTGCATTTGTAAGTTGTTTCAAGTCACTAGATTAGGTTGTTCAATGCAAGAGAAGCTCATTCATGTTAGGTCCTTGTTTGGAACGACCACCATTCTTGAACTTGTGGTACAATGTTAATTGTTTGAAAGTTCAAACATAGTCATTAAATGTTTTAGCATAGAAGCAAGCTCCACAATTCCCAAATTGTTGAAGCCAAATGTTGTGCACCATTTTGACAAATTACAAATAGGCATGTCTATAAACTATTCCAATGTGAATTTATGTAAACAATAGTAGATGTGGGTCAACTTCCTTTTCATATGTCTACTACCATAGGGTCCAATATGTAGTTTTAGAGTGTGAGAACGATGTCAAACTCACGTGTCTCATAAATCCTCCCCAATGTCTCGCACGAAAATGTCAAAAACTAGGCCAATTTTCCAACTCTTGAACTCTAGCTCCATCAACAACCCAAGGAATACCACCAACATCTGATGGTTACATACCAAACATCTGTTTCTTCCAATGATATGGCATTCTTGTATTCATAGCATAACGCCTTGCGCTACTTTCACATCTTTGGTTATCTATGTTTCTTTGTGTGTTTGTCCATCAATTGACTCTAATGAAAATAATAGGTTTGCTTTCTATCAACCATAGGTTTACTTGGATCATCGAAGCCATACACAAATTGTACCATGTTCCAATTTTGCTTGGGCACCATCTACCATGAAATTTGGATTAGGAACACCTTCTTTGGCAATTACCTTGTTCAATTTCCGCCACATAACACTTTGAACTTCTATGTTTTTTTATTGCATGTCACACATTACAATTATCATCATTTTATAATAAATTGGATCATACATGTGGCAAGTCAAGGCCATCCATCCAACATGCTTGATATGATCAAACATGAGCCAACATGTTTCAAGATTGCCCTTAGGTTGCATCTTTTTCACCAAATCACAACCACTACCATCTCCTTCTATAGACATCTTGAAGAGGAACTTTTTTTTTGCAAACATTTGTCTAGGAAAACTATTATCCTAAATGTAATCATAACACTTTTGAACTTCAAAGCTAAAATGTTGTCAATTTATCCTTTGTTATCCAAATGATGTTTAAACAATGTCATTAAGTTTATTATGTTGGGAGAACACAATGTCGTGAACTTGTCCATCACGTGATGTAGTTTTTTGCCTTTCAAAAATTCCATTGGACATTCACCATCATCATCGAATAAGTGTTTAGCTAGGAGATTTTGCTTATTGCCATTGCCATTGTTGACATCTTAGTTGATGGGGTGTGAAAAACCTCCACATTGATTGAAACTTTAACATGTTCGATGACCTTTCCACACCTCCCTTTTGAAAAATGATGTTAATATGAACCAAGATGAATTCGTTAATAGAAAAAAGCAAAAATGTAACTAATTGATTTGTGATTACACTCAACTAATTGTCACTTGCAACTAATTTTCTTTATTTTTTGCAATTAAAAATCACATCAAACATTTTTTGGTCACATTTATGATTATGTTGTAATTGTTGAGTTTTTCATCTTAAAAGGTCCTTGTATGGCCTATTATGACACGCTCCCTAACTCCCCAAGGGACCCAAAGGTGGGTCCTAGACTGAAACAACGGAATAAGAAGAAGGTTGGGGCACATTCTTTAACTCACAACATTTCGAAGGTAGGAAGGCGCAGTGGAGCTCCAAGATGGGACTAGGACGAATTCATAAGCGAGAGTTGAAGGTGATATCAACCTACACAACCGATAAAAGAGGGTGGTTAATGTAAGTCAAATGGAAGTGGTGCAATGGATTTAATAGTGACAACCTTAAGCCCAAACTTCACCCAACCCGTAACCTTTGGGAGGAGGCACCATTCCCCTCCCTATAGTATACTTTGTACCTCTTCGCGGGGACTACATCCAAATGTCACTTTTTCCCAGGACTCCCAAGTGGGAGTTCCAAAATTGGGACTTTTCCTATCCAAAATTTTGGACGTTCATATAATTCTCAAATCAAGTCCTTTTCAAGAGTGCAAGGGAAATATTTTATAGCCTTTGAAAATATCTTTCCAATAGTGTATAGCACGCTCCAATCGAACCTCCTTTGGCCCTTGCTTTCATGAGATTTGTGGTCAGAAGTCAAATTGGGAATTTGACCCCCACCCTTTCTTTTGATCAGGAATCATGCAAATCAAATTCAAATGAACAATGTGAGGGCAATTGAAGCATCTATGCTTCAAGACCTTTCTAATGGTGTCATGGTAGCCCAATTTGATGTTTGTTTGCCCTTCCAACCAAGGCTTTAAACATTCATAACTCCCACATGAATGTAACTTCCAAAATGGAAGTTGCACTTGAGAGTCATTGGCCTCATCCCTTACACTCTCCTTCATTTGTGAGAATGTGTTTCACACCTAAACACACTTTCGCCTTCATGGGCCTTTGTACTTCACTTTTAATCGTGAACCCAATGTTAGAAATACAACACATTAGTTGGAAAAGTGAGCAAAAAATGATAATTAATACTTATGTAATCATTAACCCTTATAACATACATTAAGTTTCTATAAGGTAAGTTATGTGTTTTATGTTATGATAACAAACAATTATGTATAATAAGCCTTATGAATACATTATGTATTCCACATCCATTAACAAATGTATATGTGTTGTTCTCATAGATTAGTTAAGCATGGTTTGAAAAATTAATGATGCATATCAGTGTCATATTAAGGTATATGAAAGGTGGTAAAACATTAATCATCCAAAAAGGTTTATTTCAAATTTATAATTAAAATGAATATTTATAATTAAAAATAATTTTATTATAATTCGATTATTCAATGCACTTATTGTAATTAAAATTGAAATTTTAAATAAATTATCTATTTAAAACCTATAATTATCTATATATAATTAATTATTTTTATTCCAACATTAATTTATACATTGATTTTTAATATGTTAATTGTAATAAAAACAAAGATAATAATAATCGTAAAAGTATTCTAATTAAATTATATATATATATATAACCATTGTACATATAGTAACTATACAAAATAAAACATACAATTGTAAATAATTATGAATAATTTGATTATTTAAAACTTATGTTTTATAATTACAATCCATATTTCATCTTTTTACATTAATTACAATTTTTTTAAGTATAAATTATAACTATAGTAATTATTATAAATTATTATATTATCATTTAAAAACTAAATTTTAACATTAAATAATTATTTTTCCAACATAAAATTCTTCCCTGATTATTAATTTCTACAATGTTACAAATTAGTTAAAATTTTATAAAATTTTGAAATTTATAATCATAATTTATAATTTATAATTAAAATTAACATTTAGTTTTTTACAATAATTTCACTAGAATATGGGTAGTTAATGTAATAATTATTTCTATAATAATATGCATTATCCATAATTTATAATTTGAAATAATATTTATTTTATTATAATAATTATACTATAATTAGAGTAATGAATGTAATTATTGTATATTACTATATTTATAGCTTAAAATTATTTAATTATAACATATAATTATTATCACAGCATAAATTTTCATATTTATTGATAATATTTTTACAATACTACAAAATAATCATAGTAATAATATACTATGTGATTGGTTTATTGTGATTATAATTGATAATTAGGATTGAATTTTTATAATAATTTTATTACTACTAAGGTAATTACTGTAATTATATTAATTTCATAGTTTATAAATGAATGTAGTGTTCATATTATATATCTTAAAACTAGAATCATTAATAATTGTTTTTAAAATTAATATTTTAATTACATATTAATTATTTTATGTATTATGTGTTGAAAAGTTATAAGCAATTAGTTAGTTAATGAAATATTTTTCAGTTATTAATCATTTATGTGGATGATAGTGAATAATTAATAATTTATAGATATAATTATATTTTTAAATTAAAAATTAGATAAATAGTTATTTAATTAGCTAATTATTTACTTAATTAGTTATTTATGTTAGAAATTCAAAAATGATAACAAAAGGTATGGGGAAAACTTTCTAGTTGTAACCTAGTTTGTAAATAACTTGTAAGTTCAAAATTTATCCCATATTGTTTGTTCTCCATTTTCCATTTTGAAAAACATATAAAGAAGGTGTGTAATTTAACATTATCAAATTAAAATATTTGTGCCATTTGGGATCAATAAATGAAAAATGTTTATGCATCATTTTAGCATACCTACCACCCTAACCTACTTATTACCTATCTACTTAGGTAGGTAGGTAAGTAAGTACCTAGTTCAACCTACCCACCTATGTTGTTAAGTCAAATTATGTACCAACCTCCTTTTTGACCTATCTACCCAATTTTACCTACTTAAATGGTAATACTTAAACCTAGGTAGGTACATGACTCAAATAGGTGGGTAAATATTTAATATTATTAACTTATCTACCTATTTTGATATCTACCTACCTAAATATTAATTTGGGCTCCATATTGTTTTGCACTACCAATGATGATGATTAAATTAATTTTTGTGGACATAATTAATTTTTTTGTAATCAATTTTGTCTATTCAAAAAATAAATTTGTGTAAATTTCATTATATATCATTTTTTCCATTAATATTTTTTCACATTTTTTATTTGGTAGGAAAAATGCCAAAAAAGTTCAATTTATTAAATAAGTTCACAAAAAGATATAAATAGACAAAAACATTAAAAGGGTGCAAAATAAACAACAAGAAATGATTCTAAAATGGAATTTGATCTATGACAAGTTATAATTTGGAATGACTCTAAAATTGTGACAATGACAATCACCAAAATACCCATCCTACATAAATTAATTTTGATGAAACATTGGCACTGGAATTTAAATTTATTTCATTGAAAATTAGATTAATGTTCCACATGACAACTCTCTATTGTGCAACATGTCATTATGTAAGACCATGCAAACATATGAATCTAACAACTTAGACTTGGGTTTCTTTTATTTTTAATTACAAAAAGAAAGTGCATTCCAATGTCACCATGTGTCAATATTAGGGAACTATGAGTGGTAAAACATTGGTTGCCATCAAAATAATCGCAAATGGTCACACATATGAAATATTTTATATGTTGGATGAAACCATATAAATAATTTCCATGTGCATTTATGGATTGATGATGTTATCATCATGTCACCACTACATGTAATTAATTTGTGCTTACAACTAGTTTTAGGTGATTAAAAATATTTTTAGTCATAAAACATGGCCTACAACTAAAATGTAGTTACATAGCTTAGTTGCAATTTAAGGTTTTTTTTTCTAATGTCATTAAACTTTCCATTTCATATTTAAAAACTTTAAATTATTATTAAGATTATTACTTTATATTAATTATTATTCCTCTTTTATAACATTATAATTCACACAATTATATGATGTATGAATATAATTCTTACATTCAGGATCTGAAATAATATTATAATACACTACACCCAAAATGTGAATTTCCCCCAAAATCATGAAAAGAATTGTTTGTTCACAGGTTTGTACATTTTGCACATGGATTATCAAACATTAAACACTTGTTTGACATGTGGATAAATGAAGGATGAACTTATGAATAAATAAACTTCATATAATTTCCATCATTGGATGGAAAGTTTAATTCCACCACATGGGAAAAACTTGAAAATAAAAATACAATTGAAAATTTTAGTATCCATGAATTATCACAAGCACAAAAAAAACCTAGACAACAAGATTTCCAAACCACATGAATGAAAACAAGTTTAGTTTTAAATTCAGGTCATGGAATAAAAAAATCAAAAGTTAAAGCAAAAAATGATGTGTGCACAATGTGAATGCAAAAGGACTTTATTACAAAAATGTGACAAAAATAGACCAAGATCATGACAAAGACTCATACCCAAAATTGGTGTTGAACAAATTGAAAGTAATGGGGAATTTCATTTTACTTATACCCATTAAGCAACTAACTCAAAAAAAAATTCAGAAAACTTCCAACCTACATGTGACCCATGTGTACCTACGTGTGGCCCATGTTCATCCATGTGTGAATTATGAAAGAAGTAAGATTCAATTAAAAATGAGTTAAAATTCAACTAAAAATGAACTAAGAATTAATTAAAAATTAAGTAAAAATGAACTAAAAATTAATTGAAAACAAACTGAAAATGAATTAATATTTAATTAAAAATGAATTAAGAGTTAACTAAAAGTGAATTAGAACTTAATTAATAATGAATTAAAAGTTAATTAATAATGAACTAAATTTTAATTAGAAGTTAACTAAGAGTGAATTGAAACTAAATTAAAAGTTAGGTACAAATTTATTACAAGTCATGGATGAACATTCATATGAATAAACTCCATGACATTGACATTTGTAACAATAATGAAAAAACAATGTAATTAATGAATATAAGATAAAAAATATAATTTAATTTTTTTATAATAATATACCTTTGTAGCCCTTGATTCCAACTTCAATAAGTTAATTTAACACAATATGAAAACCAATATTTAGCCCATTAAGGTTTAGACATGCATCCACTAATGTTGTAGTATATTTAATTTTCCAAAAACATGTGTTGTTCCAACCTCTAACCAACCTTAACCCATTGTCACCACCAATTTCTTGAATTTCTTTCCTACATATGATGCTTCGAGTCTATGTTTAAAATCAAGTTATCAATCATAACACACAATTCTCAATATCATATTTTCAACAGGCACAATATGGTTGTTAGTGGTATTGGTTTCCCTCTCATAGCTAGTGCCCCTATCCTTTTTGTCAAAAAAAAAAATGGTCTTTTATCAATGTGTGTCAATTATCGTGGATTGAATCGATTCACCATTAAGAATCGGTACCCTTTGCCCCTAATCTTAAGGTTGTTGGACTAATTAAATCATGCAAAAATGTATAGCAAGATTGATTTACGTGGAACATATAATTTAGTGTGCACTTGAGAAGGTGATGAATGGAAAACAATGTTCAAAACTCGTTACAGGCATTTTAAATATGTTGTGATGCCATTTGGCCTTATCAACACACCTGTTGTTTTTCAACATCTATTGAACGATGTCTTCCGTGAGTAATTGGATGATTTCATGGTCTACTACATCAATGGCAACTTCATTTTCTTAAAGACCATGGAGGACCATGAACACCATGTATCTCTTGTTTTGGAAAAGCTTTGGGAAGTTGGGCTTTATGCCAAATTAAAAAAATGTGAATTCCATCAATTTGAAGTGAAATTTTTGGGTTATGTCATCTTTGGAGATGACATTCACATGGATCCTTGTAAGGTTCATACCATTGTTAATTGAATTTTTTTTTTTTTTGTTTGAGATGTCCAATGCTTTCTTGGATTGCCAACTTTTATCGATATTTCATTGCTTAATATTATTCAATAATAACCCCTCTTACTAATTTGATTCAAAAGGATCAATTTTTTCTTGGGGAGTTGAAGCTAATAATGCATTTCAATCTTTGAATACTTCTTTCACGATTGCCCCACTCTTGATTCATGTAGACCTTTCCAAACTTTTGTTTTGGAGATGGACCCATTTTACTTTATAATAGGTGTTGTACTCTCACAACTTAGAGAAGACAATTTGCTTTATCTTGTCAACTTTCGTTTTTTTAAGTTTTCTCTTACGGAGATTAAGTACGAGATTCATGATAAATAATTGTTAGTCATTGTGGATGCATTTGAAGAATAACATCATTTGTTCAAGAAGGAGCTCAACATAAAATCATTGTGTATTTGGACCGTAAAATCTTGCAATATTTCATGACAACTTGTGTTTTGAATCAATGCCAAGCTTGGTGGGCATTATCCTTGTCCTGATTTCGATTTGTCATCACATATCACCTTAGGTGTTAATAAGGGAAACTTGATGCGTTGTCCCATCACTCGTACCTCACACCTAAGGAAAAGGATGAAACCTATCAATAACAATGTCGTCATTTTCAAGCTTAAACATCTTTAACTTCATGTGTTGTAGGTAATTCCTTATGACACAATCCTTCAAGTTATCAAATTTACGAAAATTTGAAAGACCTTATTGTTATTGGCACCCAAGCCAATTAAAAAGTCATCATCAAGTCCAAGATTTTTCCAGTGATCATGTTAAACTTGAGTTTCAAAATGGTATGTAATATTATGATGGTTTTTTATATGTTCTTGATGGCCCTACGCGACTTTAAATTCTCTAGGTTAAGCATGATGCTTTGGCTTTGGCCATTTTGGATTCAACAAGACTATGAAGTTAATGTCTTGAAATTATTGGTGGCCACAACTTTGGAAATATGTGAAGGAATTTATCAAATTTTGCAATGTTTGTGTTCAAACAAAAAATCCTTGTCATTGTTCTTTAGTTTCTTTCAACCATTTTCAATCCATGCATCCTCGTGATCTTTAATTTTTATGGATTTCATTATAGATCTTCCACCTTCTAATGTTTATAATTCCATCTTGGTGGTGGTGGACTGTTTGACAAAGACGACTCATTTCATTCTTTATACCAAAATAATAATTAACAAAGGAACAACTAAGTTATTTTTTAATCATGTTTTTCAATATCATGGTTAGTCTAAAGATATCATTTTTAATCATGAACCTCAATTTGCATCTAAGTTCTGAAAGCGACTCTTTGACCTTTTAAGTATGAAGGTGAAGTTGTCATCAACTTTCCACCCCTAGATGAATGGGCGAACAAAATAAGTCAATCAAGTATTGGAATAATATTTACGATGCATAACAAATTATCATTAAGATAATTGGTCAAAACCTTTAGCCACGGCAAAGTTTGCTTACAACAACATAATGCATTCATCAAATCAACAAACATTTTAAAAAATGCAAATCATGGTTTACATCCCAAGTTTGACATTCAATGTTTGAACAAAGTCATAAATCCAGAAATTAAAGATCAAGCCATGTGGTTAACAAATGTTTGAGCTCAACTTCTATCTAACTTTGAAAAAATACAAAGGCAATACAAGGAAAATGTTGATGAACATCGGAAAAAACAACCCAACTTCAAGGTCAAGGACCAAGTTTGGCTTCAATGACAACATATCAAGACAACAAGGCTATTAGAAAAGTTAGATCATCAAAGGTTAGGTCCATTCCTCATTCGCAAACAAATCAATGTTGTGGTTTTCCAACTTAAATT
>Ga0209611_10013478_pt1 | contig 11209 bp, 7 predicted proteins | sample S1TSphgellanicum_3_FD_187693 | JGI IMG/M metagenome (GOLD analysis project Ga0209611, IMG submission 187693) | Host-associated microbial communities from peat moss isolated from Minnesota, USA - S1T2_Fc - Sphagnum magellanicum MG (SPAdes) (version 2) | ecosystem: Host-associated > Plants > Peat...
AGTTATCCGATGTAACTATATTCATAATAAATTTGATGTTTTAGTCATTATGGGACCCTTTCAAAAATCAAACAAAAATGAAATGTTAATTTGAATCACCCCAAAGTTGTATTCACTTGACTAAATCGATTCCATAGCCATCTCCCTTCACCTATATCTTGAAAAGATAAACCTTTTGTGCAAATTCTTGCCCAGGAAAATAATTGTTTTGAATGCAATTAGAAGGACTAAAAGCTTTCAACATGATGATGCAATCAATAAAGCTCATGTTCTCAAGGCAATGCTTGAAATATGCAATCAAGTTGTGAATGTTAAACATAAGGGTGCAAATTTTGACATGGTTTGATTGAAATTTTCACCCTTTAGGAGTTCAATAAGACCTTCCCCATTCTCATTAAAAAGGTGATGATATAGAGATGTCTTATTCACAATCAATGCTTTTGCAAAGGATGTAGAATTGGGCATGCTAAAAGCCTTTTCTACAACCACATGTTCTTCACAATAAAAGAAACTTGGGTTTTTTCAACCAATCAATTTGCAACTACTTGTGACTATTTGTCACTTGCAACTAATGTTGGTTATTTCTACAACCATTTTTTGGATTTGGTCATGTTTCCAACTATGTTCCAACTAAATTGTGATTAATGTTTTTTTCATCCTTACATTTGGACTATTTTAACATTTTTTTCATCCAAGAAGACCCATTTATGTACAATTAGTTGCAAATGTGTCCAAATGAGTCACAACCCTCTTGGTATTCAAAGTGTATTATTTGTATCCTAAGGTGTATGGGTTTATAATGGTGTATTAAATGTAATCTACCCATAAACATATGACAATATATTAGGATGTGCATGTGTATAATAAGGGTTACATCTATTGACTGTATTCAAGTTATACGTAGTTATATTTTGTACACAAACTATATTGTTAATTTTTCAATCATCAAAAACTCCAACAATTACAAAAAATGTATTGTAAATAATGTACAGTTATTGCAAAATCATTATGATTACACTAGTTTTACATTAATTACAATAATTATTCATTTTATGATTGAACTTAATAATCATAATTTTTAATTTTTATTTCAAATTAATATTCAAAATATTCATAATAATTTTATTCTAATTAAAATCATTGATATTATTATTGTACTTCTATTAATTCCATTACATTAAGCTACCCATAATTTCACATAAATCAAATATACTCCTAAATAAACTATTACACTGATTATTTATTTATTTGAATAAAAATAACATTACTATAGTTATGTAAAAATATACTATTATTATTATTATTAAATAAATTATATTAGAAAATAATTTTCACATTAATTGACTAACTATTATATTTAAAATATTTATGTTTTAATAGCAATAATTATATTTTATATCCATAATTTAGAGATTATGTCTTATAATAAAGATTTATATTTCACAATTTTATAATAATCTTAAAATAAAAAGCAAAGTTGATGTAATTATTGTATTTTAGTAAAAATGGATATACTAAATAATTATATGTATTATTCATTATTGGCTTATTTGCAATAAACTATAAATATAAAAACATAAAATTATTGTAAAATCATTGTAATTACTTAATTTATTTGTAATTTATAATTACAATACTTGCATAATTAATATATAATTGAATTTGATTATTCATGATCTATAATTTAGTTTTTATTGAAGTTTCATGAATAATGATAATTTAATTAAAATAATTAATGTAATGACCATAACTACATGGATTGTACTAGAGTAAATTAAAATATTTATTTTTTGTAAATACTTTTCGATAAGAAATAAAATTTACAAGTAATTGTAAATAATTATATTATTATTAGTTACTCTAAATAATTATTGTTACAACATAGAGTTTTATATGATATAATTTACGTTCTTACGATAATAAAAATATTTTTTTGTAATTAATGGTACAATACTTTAAAATCATTATAATTATTTCAGATAAAATCTAATTATAGGATATGCACTATTATTTTCAAATTAAACATAATTGTTCACAATCTAAAATTTATAATTTTAAATCTGAATTAAACTTTTGGAAATTTTATAATATAATTATAATAATTATTGTAATGATTGTAATTGTAGGAATTATTCTATAGTAATTTTTTTTTACATTAAATACATTATTTGTAATTCGACCAAAATTTTAAAAATATGAAAATATTTCAAAATTTTGGTTATTTAAGTAATTGATAGTGAATATTTAATAATTGTAGTGCATAGTTTATATTTTAAATTTAATTATTATTAATTAAATGAATATCTAATTATTTGGTGAGTCATGTATAGAATATTTGTATTATTTAGAAATCTAAAAATTAAGAGCAAAAGGCATGAAGAATGTTGTTAAATTGCAAGTCAGTTTGTGAATAAGTTGCGACTTCAAAACCTATCCCATATTGTTTGTTATCCAATCCTATTTTGAATACTATCTAAACAAGGGGTGTACCTAATCATACAATTTCACATTTGAAAATTTGTGCACATGGGATGAGCCAATCAAAAGGCTTAACCCAAAATAAAAATAAAATTTATGCACAATTTTAAACCACCTACGTCTTCAACCTACTTATTTACCTAGCTAGGTAGGTATTTAGTTTGACCTACCTATTTAAGTCGACTTATGTACCTAACTACTTAAGTGCGTACTTATATGAATAAGTATTTAGCTTAAAAAATTAGTAGGTTCCTACTTACCTTTTTACCTAAGTATGTAGGTAAGTTTATGGGTAGTTATTTACATACCTTCCTAGGTACCTACCAACCTAATATTAATGTTTCGTATGAAATTCATTTTAAAATGCCACATACATATTTCCATTTGCCAATCTGTCATAATATAAAATCATTCGAACATTTGAATTGAATGTCCTAGATTATTTCAAAATAATAATTATTATTATATTTTTAAAAATTAACTAATTGGGACATGTGGTAGCACAATTGCCTTCAATTGTGACCAAATAGTCACATTTTAATCACATTTGACAATACTTATACTTTGGAGTCAAAAGATGAACTTGTACTTGTTGATTTTTTTTTTCATCCAATATGCTTTATCATTTGCAATTAATATCACATGTGACTTGTCTAAGGCGATTAAGGGGATTTTAGTTACGAATGTTGCTTACAACTAAAATTTAGTCAGAGAAACCAATAAAAAATATGCGGTTTTCTTCTCATGATCATTTCATCGATAAACTTTTTGCACTTATCTTCTAACACAGGATGTGCATGGGTGCCAAAGTGGATGGCTACTTTTGAAAGATTGTCCAACAAATTGAACCATGTAATACATACCACACATGCACATTCATACATAGAAGGGGTAAAAACCACAAACCTTACGGTAATGGTGTAGACAAGAGGATTTGAAACAATTTGGCCAACAATAAAAACTTGCGACAAGTTGCTACTCCAATCAACTTCATTGCAAGCACCTGATCAAAGAAACATAGAACAAGAACCATTTTGACAATGAAGATGGGCCAAACATTAATGCATTTAAAACCAAACCACGAGGGTTTTTTATGTTGGTCATCTTTACCTTGCACCAAGCATGACCATTGTACTTTTTGTCCATACCTTACATTTGTTTTTAAATTCCCATTGGCTTGCAAATGAAGGATGTTGGATTAGAACATCACAATTGAACATGGTCGAAAGAAAGTGCACATTTTCAATTCTCATTGTGGCATAATCCAAAGACCTTAATTCGTTTCAAGCATGTCAAGTTTGAAACATTGCCTTTAGTGAGTTGAGAATGTTTCATAAGACAATTGTTTGCAATGTCAAAATCTTAACAAGGGTTTGAGGTCCACCTTTTGATGAAAGACCTAAGGGCACAAAGGCTCCATATGTAAAACTCCTAAGGAGTTTGATGAATCCCTTAGGTTAATGAATGTCAACTTTGACAACGAGTTTGACGATTCACAATGCATAGGTCGATTGTCATGTTCACATTTCATTTTGACAATTGGTGGGACGTCATTACCCATAGACACAATTGTGCCTAGTGTGAAAACTATATCTTGATAGTTCATTAACAAGCTTTTGCCAATTATCCAATACTTATCAATGTTAACCATCCAATGTAATCTTGGAGGACCAGAGGATGCAACTTGGTAGATGGAATTGACGACAACATTATTTTCTACGTAGGCAACATCTTTCAATACATGAACTAAACTTGGCTGAAAGTCAAACATTGCACAATGGCATTATTTTGTTATTTGAATAATACTAAAATCAATCACTAGTGGGTGAAAGCATGATAAAGTGTACAACTAAAAGTACTTGCCAATCTACTTGTTAAATGAACAAAAAGTAGGACCAAAACCCATCAGAAAAGTGTTATACATTGAATCTTTTTAGTTGAATGATAAATAACAAGATACCTTTTCATTATTATGCATTAATTTTTAAATTTTGCATTATAAAATTAGGTTTCAAGTAGAATTTTCTAAATGCAAGTAACTTTTAAAACATACTTTTTGAAATGTAACATTTGATTCAAATATGTGTCAAGTATATTCAACCAAAGAGAAAGTAGATTTTTTTTTGGTAAGGCCCTTGAATATACAATGATCTTTATCTTATAACTTCATACATGTATATTTCATTAATTTTGTAATGCAAAAATAGGTTTGAACACCATATTGACCAATCAATTTCAAACCTACTTGTTCCCTACTTTTATTATTCCAAAGTTTTAAAAATTTTGTACTTGATTTACAATAAATCCAATTGAAGGCTCAATAGTTTCAAAATGAAATTTAAGTAAAATTTGAATCTACTTTCTTGTGTTTTCATGAAAAATTGCCTCTTTTTTAACTTGATATTTTTTCGACAACTTTTTCCATATACTTTACCGTGCTTTCACCCTAGTCTAGTAAGATCAAACCTTCTTTCAACATGAAGAATTACCATCAGTATAATTACAAAATGAAAGAAATGATCAAGGAAGGGAAAAAGTACAACATTATTCTATTTGCATGCATTGATATAATAGACTTGAAGAAGACTAAAAGACAATATGGAAATAAAAATGTTGGTAAGGTGTTTTCTTTAATGGGAAAAAAACTAAAATAAATGTTCAATATTATAACTTGCATGAAAATTGTAGCATACACAAAATCCAATAGGCACAGTATATAATAACTATCAATTAGCATAATGAGTTGTTGGGAAGCTGAAGCGCTAATATATTAAACCTTAACTTTCAACAATGGAAAACATATAGCCCTGATATAGATGTAACAAATCAACAAAGATTTTTTTAATTTCCAGAATAGAAAATAGGCAAAAAATTGAAGAAAAGAAAAATTATTGGGAGATATTAGTTGGACATTGGAAAATCCCAAATTCCTTGTATGAAAGCTACAATTGTCAAAATATTTAGAAACAATTAAGAATAAAAATGGTTTTTGAAAAAAAAAGGAGTTAAAATTTCAAAATTTGCACGGATTTAAAAGACATTATGTTGAATTTGGAAGAGAAAAATTATACATAATATATTTCATTTAGGAAACAATTAGTGCCAATAAGATGAAATTGTGGAATATTAGGTTTAAATTGGTAATTTAAAAATCTATGTTAACAATTAAGAATAGTAGTACATATGCATTCCCTTTAACTTACACTATGGACATTAAATAAATTGAATGAAGATGTAAAAACCAAAGAGATTCTAGACATGTTTATGTGATTTTAACGTGTGTGATTTCAAGGAGTAAATAACTAAAGGTTAGAAAAGAACCTAGAATGACATATTAAAACACATATGTACTTGAAATTGGTCATTATGAACTTTAAAACATTACATTGAAAAAAAAAAAAGGTAATGGGCTATGTTTTTTATAATGTAGAAGGTGTATTTGTGTCATTAGGCAATTAATGTGTGTCGCTCTAGGTACATCTCACATAGTAATTATTTAGCAACACATAATTTAATGGTAACTACCTCATTGCATAAACACATTTTATACAATATATTATTTAACATGGGACCTTAAAAATAACATCCTTCAAATTTTTGTTCACATTATAAATTAGAAAACAACTAATGTATGAACGAACACTAGAATAAAAGTGGGGTGTAGTTCACTAACCTAAATCATTAGGGGACTTTAAAAGTGAAATAAGTTCATTGCATCTTAGTGATTTCACCATGGTTTAAATTATTTCATTATAATATCAATATGTAAACATCGTGTTCACAACTAGTTGACATAATTCACTATTATAATTTATTACAGTAATAGGTTTATTTTTATGTTATTATTTTACTTTAAGTTATTATAAGTTATTTTATCCTAAATATAACAACTTAAAATGATCTAAAATATAATGTAATGACATAAAGTAAAATAATTTAAAATTGTCTATAATAAATAACTACCAATAGCCTATGAAAATTTAGCCCAAAATATCCAACAATAACTTATAATAAAATATTCATCAATAGTCGTAATATAACCTAAAATAACCCAAAAAATCACTAACAGCCATTAATAAAATAGCCACCAATAGAATAACCATCAATAATCACCAATAAGATAACCATCAATGGCTTACAATAGAAAAGCCAACAATAGCCACTAATAGAATAGTCACCAATAGCCACTAATAGAATAGCCACCAATAAACATTCATATAAGAGCCATCAATAGCCATTAATAACCATTAATAAAATAACTACCAATAGTCATTAATACAATAATCATTAATAGCCACCAATAAAATAGGCACCAATGGCCACCAATAGAATAACCAACAATCGTGACCAATAAAATAGCCACAAATAACATATTGTAATATAACCTAGAATAGCCAATAATAACATAAGGTGAAATAGCTTTCAATAGCCAAAAGTAACCAATAGTAGTTTCACATAATTGAAAATAACCTAAGATGAAATAACTTAAAATAACAAAAAATAATTTATAATAACTACAAGTAGCCTAAAGTGAAATAACCTACAATAGCCAAAAATAACATAAAATAACCAAAAATAACTTAGAATAATCGAAAGTAACATAGGGTGAAATAGCTAAAAATAACAAAAAAAAACTGAGAATAACCATAAATAATGTGAGGTGAAATAATTAGAACAATGAAAAATAACCTTGGAATAACTGAAAGTAACTTAACATAGGTAATATTATTATATTAGCAAAAATGTTACCCATTTATTAAACATTTTTATAAAAAAAAGAATTGTCATCAAAATGTTATTGAATAGTGATATTCAAAAAAAACATTTGTTCAAATGATTTTACACTTTCAAAAAGAAATAAATTTAATTATATACATTATTGAAAAAAATTTAAATTTAACTTTAATCATTCATTTGGACAAAATCTTAATAAAATATGAATTTTCAAAGATTATGTTTTTATAATGTTTAAAATAAAATATTTGAAAAATAATATTAAATGTTACATTAAATATTTAATAATTTAAATTTAAATGATTTCCATGTTGCCTAATTAATTAACTAACAAGTGAAATGGCTTGGTAAATTTGTATTTCACTTGAAAATAACCTTGTTTCACTAAATATTAATGGATCAATTTACTATTCGTATCAACTAGTCCCTGTTCACTAGAAGGTTAACCAGTTTCACCATGGTAAAAATGTTCAAATTCACTTAAAATCTAATGAAACCCACAGTGAACTATGACGCTTTTTGGTGTAATGGAATAGTTTACTGTTTTACACAATTTCATATTTAAATAGAAAAAGTTAGGTATGTATAACAATCCAATTTTTATATTGACATTGGCACAAATAATCATTTTTAGTATCATAAATGAGGTGAAATATCCTTTCATAAAATTAAAAATAGGACCAACAAAAGTAAAACCTATAAGGGGAATGAATCGGTTTGGATCCAATAATAGGGTATTATAAATGTAGACATTGTGAGAATTGTGTGTGCACGATTTTTCATAGGAATTTAACACAAGATTTGTAAATAGATTTTGTGGTTGTTCAAACATATGTAGTTGTTTTGGCCATTGGAGTCATTTTTCCATTTTTAAACATTTTAAGTTCATTATTCCCATGGAAGTAGTCCAATACACATCCAACAAATTTCATGATAATAATAAATACACAAATTGATTAGACACCTACAAATATGTCACTAAACAAAGATGTTTGTAACCGTGGATTATTGTGCATCCAATTTAGTTTTCATTATGAGCTTAAAGTAACCAATCAAAAACATGTTGGGAAGATAAACAATAATACATTCCAAAATGTTGGAAACAATCTGCAACAAACTATCAACCCATCCAGACAAATGCGTGAAGACAATAACAATTTGCCTTAAAGCTCACACTAGAAAGAAATGGAGAAAAAAACTTTGAATATAAAGCTTCATCATCTAGGTAGGGCCTTATTTTGCCAAATTTCAATGATAAGTTTTAGTAGGTAGCCAAGGATGTAAAATGATTTTTTTTTTAACCATTCATATTTGGTATGTAGCCAAATCTAATTAAATCAACATATGCATGATCGCCATTTCAACTACATTTCAAAATGGAAAAAAACCCAATTATCTTATATTGTATTTTAATACTTACATTTATTAGAAATAGATATTACCATTCAAATCTTATATTTCTATAATTATTGTATGGATTGTAGTTGTAAAGAATTGAAAATTTATAATTTACAATTTGATTTTTACAATTGGATAATTTATCATTAAATCTTATATTTGGTGATATAAATAGGTAACCTTGTATGAATAATAATTCTTTACAAAACAATTTTATTCATAAAAGACACATATAACTATAGTTTTTTTAAGGTACTTAAGGCTTTGTGCCTTTGAGGATTGTACAAGAGGTGTTTGGAGTAAAATAAGTTTTTGTCATATATTTGTATGTAAAATTTTTACTAGTTATTTTCTCTTTGTATGCTACAAGTATTTTGTATTTGCTTTAGATTTGTTTCCATAGAAAGTTTATGAGTTTGTCCTACTAGTTTGGACAATCAATTTATGTTTTAGCTTTTTCCTTATCCAAGGAGAAGAAGATTCTTTCTCAGCTCCCCATTTTATTATTTCAAAAACCTAATAGTTCATGGGTGGCCTTAACACTTTGTTTCTTTTCATGATGGTTTAAGTATGTACATTTTGTGACACTTCAATGTAAACATGTACAATGTTGTATATTTCACTTGAGGTTGTAATTGTTTAGGTTGCCCAAATTATAAGCATAATTGGAATGATATGTTGAATAGGACTTGTTCTAGTGTATCCCATCCTTGTTAGAACAATTACCAACTGCATTTGGTTAGGAACAAAATATGGATGAAATGATGGTCAAGGAATTCAAACCACACTTGATGTTCTTTGCAATTCCCCACCATTTCTTATGTATTGAATAGCTCAAGTTTACATTATGAATGGTACCATCCAAGTTTCTTTACACGACTTCCCAATGTTGTGGTTTTTCCATGTTTAATTTGTTTAAAATAATGCTTGTAACATGATTTGCAAAGCTTTGTTGTGTCACTCCTATTAACAATAATTTCATTTGTTGGGCATAGGTCTTAGTACATGAACCACACAATGAAGCTTTGTGTTCTAACCATTTTCTAGACTAAACCATTATTTATTGACCATGCATCATCATTAATTCCTTAGTTTGTAATCTATATCTAGCATTTTCCACAATTGTTCATGGTTTATAGATAAATACAAATTAAATATCATGTTCCAATTGAAGTTCTGGTCTCTAATGTTGATATATTACTTCAGTCACATATGATTATTCCTACAAATATTCATCATGTGGTTGAAACTTTAGGATCAACGGCATTACTTGTCCAACCTTATTATTGTCCAAGTATTCTTCCCATTTTTTTAATGGTCATTAATATGAAGGTGAAACAGATTACTTGGTCATCAAGAAAGGTGACCACCTAGTAATAACCAAGATCATGATGTTGTTTTTGTTCCTCTTTAAAACTATGTTGAACATACTGTTAATTATGTGTATCCTAGTGCTTAAAGGATTACAAATTCTTTTCTATTATCCTTTGCACCAATTGTTTTAAACTTATAGGGTGGTCCCAATTGCATTTTTTTCTCAAACACTTGGGTTGATTACTAGTTGTGTGTTCCTCAAGGATTAATGATCTTGGTTTCTGGGTCACCTATGTGCTCTCCAAGTCAATGTTTCTTGTGGTCCCTAATGTTTTGTTGAAGGTGTCCTATACCCTATAGGTCAATTTTTGATTAGACTGGTAGATGTTGTATTATATGTTGCACCCATTCTATTGTGAAAATTTCATTGATTCCTAATGCATATGTTGTTCATCATCTTTTAATTTGTTGCTTGATCCATTTATCTCTACAAACTTTGGGTCACCATTCAAGACATGTTTTTCTACATTCATTATTTTTTTAAAAATAATTTTTGTTTTCAAACTCAAACCCTTACAATAGTTACCTTGCTCAAGTTCTTGTATTAAAAGAAACTAATCAATAATTTTTTTGAAAATAAACAAACTTCCTATCACATTGTCCTATTTATTTTTTTAAATAACGAAATCAATAGCAAATCATTGAAATCCTGATTTCTTTTTTTGAATTCATCTTGGGGATGGTCATTAAATGGTAAGTAATAATTTATCATTTAATCTATAATAATCCAAACACAAAATCAAAATGTATTTCTAACAAAATAATATGCAAAACTTACATAATGTACACAATTCAAATTTAAACTTTTATTTTCTGTACCTACTTGTTGTATCTACATTTTTTTATTTTATACAAAAAAAATTAATATGTGACATTTTGTTTTTCATTTAGAATTCCAATGTGTGTAACATGTCAAAAACATAGTAACCAAAAACTCTACATAATGTGCTAATGTCTAAAATCAAAATGTGAAAGGAAATATATCCAAGTCTTCCCTTTAAAATTTGAATTTAAAGTATATTTACTATGTATGTTCCTCAATTAATTACTTTTCTCCTTGTTACTACCTTAGTTATCTCCTTAACAATATCTTTAACGTTTGTTTGGTATTGTTTGAAAGTCAAAAGTTTTATATTAGCTAGTTTTTTTGTCAATTCAATTGTGCTAGCAATTTGTAAAAAAATATCCAAATTATAATCCTCATTAATTTTTTGATCTATAAAAT
>Ga0209611_10013479_pt1 | contig 11208 bp, 9 predicted proteins | sample S1TSphgellanicum_3_FD_187693 | JGI IMG/M metagenome (GOLD analysis project Ga0209611, IMG submission 187693) | Host-associated microbial communities from peat moss isolated from Minnesota, USA - S1T2_Fc - Sphagnum magellanicum MG (SPAdes) (version 2) | ecosystem: Host-associated > Plants > Peat...
TTTGTCTCATTGATCCATAGTCTAGGCTATGCACACCATAGTCATTTTGTCTCTTTAGACAACTCAGTAGAATTCAAAAGTCACAGCCAACACAACAAGGTCAGGAGTTCAGTCACCTAACCTTCGGTGAACCAGCACCCACATTAGTGCCATGGTAAAGATCCCAAAATCTATTTAAATTATTTCTAAATATTACAAATAACTCATTATGGTCCTAAATCAGGTTCTCTGAGTTCAAATCTAACAATTTTTTGGGCTTAATATGGCCATGAAGAGGCCTCACTCAAAAACATGAAGGTACCAACGTTGGTGCTAGTTCACCCTGGCCAGTGAACCACCACCCAAACTCATACAATGGTCATTTGCAAAAACCCCAATTTTTTTTGGTGTTGATTGTATGTACATTAGAAATATGGGGCCATGCAACCCTTTTTTTTTGGGTGCAAACTTTCACAATGTTGTAAAATTTTGGACATTTTCCTTCACAAATTGGAATGACAGGATGGGGAAAAAAATTCAAAAAAATCACCAGATTTTTATACCTGCTTCAAGTAGGTAGTCCAAACATAGAAGGATGTTTCATTTTTTTCATTCATATTTTGTTAATAGGTAGCCATATTTGGCTAAATCAGGTCAGGCATGATCGCCACCTGTGCTGAATCACAAAGTTGAAAAAGAAGAAGAATACTGATTGGGCTGCAGACTAAATCAGGAGGATATTCAAGTCCAAATTTACCACTTCCCAAATTAAATATAGCCACCCAAGAAGGTGACCAGGGGGTGCCGCTTCACCCTAAAGGGTTTTAGTCAGCCAAAACAAAGAAAGAAAAAAAGGAAGGACATGGGCCAAGACATTAGGGTTAGGGTAATTCTTTCCTTAATGTTACAGTACCCTTTGTTGGCCTTGCCTACCAAGGCAAGGTTAATGTGTTTACATTCATTATAGAGAGTATAGTAGCTTAAAGGATTTTGGCCCTTAGGTAATAGGTCTATTTTTGTATGAGGATATTTGAAAGATGATATTTTGGCTTGTGTTGAAACTTGAGATTAGTTGTAGAGTTATAGTAGCTTGAAGGATTTTAGTTTCTTTAGACCATTTTTTGAAGATTATACTTTGCATAGTGAAATATTTGAGTTTCCATAATTCTTCTTTTGTCTCAAGACACTTTTAGATGTAAATGGCAAGGCCACAGTGTGACACGCCCCTTGATTCGAATGCTACTGGCCAATGTTATGACTTATGACTGCTTCATTTGAAGGCCCTTGACTAGAGTGCAAATATTGAATGTTCTCTACACAATTTGAGCCTAAAATTTTGCGAATCGAGTCTTCAGGGGGAAGAAGGTTCAGGATTAAGCGTTTAAAGATAACCCACCTACATGAAACATATGTATAGATGACTAGGTATAGGTGGAGTATCAAAAAAAATTCAAAGGGAAACTAGATCAAATAGGTCTTTGATCAGTATCCACAATGTTAATATTGGGTATGTTGATTTTAAATACCCTGCCCCAGACCTGACTGGTTACCGAGTCATTTTCAATGTCCAGCCAACATTGTTATGGACCTCAACTTCATAGCTACTTGAGATGTTTTAAATTTTAGAATTCTCCCACTTTTTGTGTTATTTGAAAAATAAAGGGGAAGAATGAGTATATGGGACAACCCATTATCATGCATAACTTGTTAATTATAAAAACAAATAAATTATACGATAATTCAAATCAGGCATGAATAATTTAAATCATGTTTTGTTGTGACCTGTAGTGTCGTGACGTTCGGTTCGGTGTTGTAAGGATGTAAATTCATAATAAACTTTACTAAATAAAAAGACTAAAACCAATCAAAGATAGAAACTAATCAATAAAAATAAAATGCACATATATATATATATATAAAATGTGCACAAGAAGAGGCTGAGATGAAATTCTCATGTATTAAATTGAAAAGAAGGAAAAAAAATGTAGTGTATACAAACGATGGCCATGTAATAGTCGTCATGAACATCTAGAAATTCAATCTGACTATGGAAAAAACTCTCCTTAACAAAAGAATTTTTAAAAAATTGACAAGCGAAGGGAAGAGTTTGATGTTTTATACAGCCGTCAACAAAGCTAAAATCCCAAACAAGCCATAACCCTAAAATACCTAATAGCATATAGTAACATAAGAACATACATTAATCCTAAAGGCATCATTGACATGCCCGTAACTAGTTGTCGTGTACGAGACCATGCATACGGGCATTATAGTTCTAACTTCTCCATCTCATGAACAATTTGAGTAAACCAAAATTCAAAGACGTATTTTGACACATGGAAAAAATTAAAACAATGTTATGTTTAAATGGGAAATTTTGATTATATTTGTCACAATTCAAAAGTCCTTCTCTTCATTGAGGATATTGTCACATGAGTAAGAGTTGGGAAACTAATCCAGTGAGGAGTGTTTTATATGTTCCAAGTTTGTGTTAAATGGCATCCTAAAGAAATGTTTTTTGTTTCCTTTTTGTTGTTCCAGGTATGCAGAAAAGAAAGCTTATTAATGAAGAGGAACTTAAGGGATGCAGGCTCAAGGACAAATGTGCAATTTGCAGTTGTTCCTTGACATAACTTTTGTACGAGTGCTTCATGATACATAAAGTTGTCTGTGATATTTGTTGGCTCTCTTAGTAAAGGGAGAGACTGAGGAATGATGTAGTTTTTGTTTGGTTGCACAATCGTTTGAGGAATGTTTACCAGGTGTTACTACAACAAGTGAGTTCATTTTTGGGGAACTTGATGCAACATTTCCTGCTTAGGTTCTTTACTGGTTTGGAGTTTGAACTTGCCCTAAGGTGCAGGCCATTATGCAATGAGCCATTTGTTTCAGATGCTGGCTATATAATCAAATTACCAGATTACCAAAATGTATGCAGGAGTTTCATGTTTGTCATAACAGATCATGATCAGGGTTTTTTTTGTGCAATTTTGTGACGTAGGTGGACAGCCAATTATCTACCAAACCTTTTGGAATTAACAAAATTTGACTACAAGTCAAAGAGGAAAGCATAATATTTTTGGAACTTCACTATATGTTGGTGACATGGTAGAACTTACTGTCTAACTCTGACAATTTCAAACCTTTTTCTCCTCAAACTAATTTGACTTTGACCCTTCTTTTCAAAGAAAAAACCCCCCATTCTATGATCTGCAGCCTGCTTCTTTTGGTTGCCAAGTGGCAAAAAACACCACGACAAAATAGAAAAAGAAAAATAAAAAATAAAAATACACACACACACACACTGATCATGACCAGTTAGCATTTTTGGGTTTTAAATTTTCTAGCTGCTGAAGTTCAGGAAAGAATTTTAATTTTTTATAGAATTGCCAGATTCTATATGGAGTTTTAGTAGGTAGCCAGAAACATAAAAGGATGCTTAAATTTTTATTTTTTTTCATATTTCATTTCTAGACAGATTTGGCTAAGTCATCTAGATCATCAAAATGTGTTTCACACATGATTTGACACCTCAAGGGGTTTTCCCGGATCAAATACAGTTGGCCCTTGAGGGTTCGGGTGCGGCCAACTGGATTTGATCTTAGTCATTCAGAAATGACTGACTAGATTTGAAATGGGCCATCCAAGGCAGACTGTATGGGATACAGGCCAATTTACTGCTCTGGGTGGAGATGCTCTAGAAGGACCGTCTCGCATGTAGTAGATACTAGTACCCAGACAGATGTTTAATGTTTTCTATAAGTTTCTATCCCACAGTGCATTATAACTAACTAACTATAGATGGACTTTGTTGTTGTTTCAGTATTCAAACTACTTGGTGTTCAAGTGCTTTGTATTAAAGTTTTTGAGATGGGAATAATCTATATATATATGAGCTGAGCTTTGCTTTACTTTGCTTTACTTTGCTTTGCTTTGCTTTTAATGGATTTCATAGCATGAGTAAAAGGAGTTGTTCTCCCAAGTTCCAACACCCACACGAGTCTGTTGGTGAGTAGTAATGAAAGCAACATTAAAACCTTGCTCTCAATAACAGTGTCGCCATCAGTGAAGAGTTTGATGCAAGTCTCTTAGAACTCCGCACGATTGGAAAGTCTCTCTCTCTCAAGATGCAGTTAGTCTGGACTCTGTACTTTACAACTGAACATCACAGTTAATGCTTAACCAACGTCAAATAACGTTGGTGAATGTTTAAGTGGGCAGACACTTATTAGTGATGGAGCATCTAATTACAAAAATTAAGAATCTTTGCAGCAACAACTCCAAATCAAATCCTCAACACATTCTTTTAAAAGTAAAAATATGCATCAGAGCACTAAGTTATATTACTAAGGATGAAAAACCCTGTATTTCAGCCACTGTCTGTTTTTCCTCAAATTCATGAGGTAGGTGGGTTGGCGACCATCTATCTGGAAGAGGGCTTAGCCAAATTTGGCTACAGGTTAGAGAGGAAAGTAGAAATGTTTAGGAATCCTTGAGAATCCTGCTACTGCTTGGCTAGATACTAGAACCTATTGTCTAAATATGGCGACATGGGCCCATTTTTTTCCCCAATGAAAACCCTTGGTAGCATTTCCAAACCCTTTTTCCTTCCTGTTGCCAGGATGCGAAATTTCGCCCCAAAATAAATCAAATCCACTGATCTCAGCTGGTTCATAGGATAACCCTAACTGCTCAGAAAATCGTCGGTTCTTTGCTGGTTCTTTTCTGAAACCCGGTGGTTCTTTGAGGTTTTGAAATAGCCGGATTAAGTGACGAATCTTTGATTTTGATTTCTTTCAAAAACCTAGAATCTCTGGTTCTCTGATTTCAAAATAATAAAAAACCGGAATTGGCAGTTATTAACAAAAGTCATATATACCCGCACAACACTACTTTCGACACATCGACCTCAATCTTGTTTTTGAGGTCAAGTTGTGAAATCAAATGAAGGTTTTATCAAATGTCTGTAATAAGCTTTCTCACATGTGAATTTGAAATGCGGTTTGCAAGTTTCAACTTGGGGGTGGGGTGGGGAATGCTAGTTTATATTTGCTTTTGATGAATCATGTCAATGACTTGTAGTGAAAGCTGCACATTGAAAGGAAATCTCAGTGTTGGAAAATTTTGTAGCACATTATTGACCAAGATTTTGACAATTGAAAGAGGATTGGTTTTGTGCTATATATTATAGGGTTCCTCAACCTAGAAAACATTCAAGGCGGAACTCAATTTAAGTTCAATGAGGACCTATAAATACCAAAAACTGTAGAAAACAAAAGAAAATAACGCACCATATTGAAAATGTTCAGAGATTCAAAGTAGAAAATGTTGGGCACCTCATCCATTCATGATGCAAAGAGTCATGATGATACCAAGTAAGTTAATTTGTGAGTGTAAAAGACTTTGCACACACACACAAGTAAAAACTCTATACCACTAAATGTAATAAGATCATGATTATATCCACAAGTTCAAATTTCAAATTTTGAAACTTTTCATTGGAACTTGGGGCAAATACTAAGGTTAATTAAATTTCTTAAATTTAGCGTTACGAAAATCTCACAAGTGAAGGGGAGAGAGCCTAGAGGGAGGAGAGGGGGAGAAATAGTCAAGACTGACTATCTATTATAAAGGATCTTGGGTGGGGTTGCTTTGACCTCAAACAATAATAATAACCGATGCCCACACAAAACAGCTTGATTATAAATTCCCGGATTTGAAACTGCAATTCAGTTTTCTCTGTACTAATACGGTGAATTGCATTAATGAATGCCAAAGAAAAATGCTTGTCATAAGTGAAAAAGGTTCAATCATCAAATGTGATATATCCACACAACATGAACATTGAAAAGGACCCACAAAACCAAACCAAAAAAAAAAAAAAAAACTACTGCAGAGCAAATTGAAGGTTTTTGCAATATTCAAAGCTTTGATCTGCATTCAAAGCTCATACTATATGGATCTTCAAGGGCTAGAATCTTCAAAACATGCACTCTGGAGAATAGTTTATTACTATACCCATGTATTATTCCTGGAGCATCAGGAGGAGGAGGCGAAGCTAGAGAACTGTAGGTAGGTAAGTTACTGACTTCATTTGCAAACTGAAGGAGAAAAATGGGTTCTGGAAGGGAGTCCCATTTCGAACTCTCCTAATCAGCACCCTTTTTTTTTCTGGCTATATATACCCTAAAAGAGAAATTTAGAATAAAAATGTGCTAAAATCAAGTTCTTTCATATTTTCAACAACCAGAATTCGACCAAAGTTCATGAAAATTTTCCAGCTCTTGATACATGGTTTAAGTCGGTAGCCAAAAATATAGAAGGTTGTTTAAAAGATTTAACTTTCATATTTATTTTGTAGCTTTGCAAATTTGGCTAAATCTTCTTATGGATGACCAGTACTTTGGCTACATCACAAAATTGACCAAGAAAACACATTATTCTTAATACCATTTAGTCAAACCCAAGTCACTTCCAGAAGATATGAGATATAAAGTAAAGTATAAAAATTGCAAGTCGAGAGTGGACTACTGAGTTATTGATAATTACACCAAAATTATAAGATACTAATTATACTCCTCCTCCTCCTCCTCCTCCTACTACTACTAGAGCCAATTAATTAAGAGAGCTTGTTGGGTAGTAATGTTATGGAAGTTTGTGACGTCAGAAACTTGAATGCTGCACAGGTTCCATTCTCAGTGGCTAATTAAATGCTTGCTGTTGTTCTTGATGCAAAACAATCTAGGTGCTCCTGCCTGCTGTTGTTATTTCTTGGTTTGCGTTCATGCAACTTCTCATAAAATCACATGTCAGCCCAGCCCAGCCCAGCCCAACCCAACCAAACCAGCAGCATCTGTAGAGGCAGGCACTTCAATTTTGTCAAGTCCAGTCAATTTTTTCTTTTTTTGAATCACACTGTCTCTTATATGTTATGACTTATGACAATTTGACAAATTGTTTTTGGTTGAATCACTTACTGTCTTATATGCTAGGACAATTTATTATGTCAATATCTTGTAACTCATAGAGTGTGTTATAGCCTTTCCAAATGCACATGAGGACTTTATCAATATTGTCACTTTTGTTTCACCTTGATATGCTTTGCTTTAACCACTTCATTTATTATACTTCCACTACTACTTGTAACCAAGCTGCCTGGTTCTGTGGGTAAGCTACTTTGAGAATTGAACACTAGCCGATGTATAGCAGGTATGTGTGTGTATGTGTATGCATATATGCATTATGTATGCCTGCAGCATTTTTAAGGGGATGTTGTGGGTAGGGATCCTTAATCCAATTACAGTTTTGCAGCTTTGAAAAATTAACAGTGGAGGTGGTATGTGAAGTCATGATCAGCTCCAGGACTTCCGTGTTAAATTACCACTTGGTACAATCAACCTCTCAAATTGACTATCTAGCCATGTCTAACCTGCTGCAATGTTCGTTGTAAGAAAGCTCAAACGAATTCCCAATTATAATATATATACTTATTGATACTGCACATCACAGACATGTGAGCTTTGATCTTCTGCCAGTGATCAGTTGAAGCTCAAAGAAATATTATTCCATGCAGGCTGCTGAAGCCAGCTATAACTAATCATTCTACAATTAGAGGTGAAACTGGAAGAACATGCGTCTGCAGGTTGAAGCTCGAAGATCATTATGGGTTCTAGTCTCTCGTGACTTCATGAAATGCACGCCAATACATGGATCCATCTAGTTCCTAATGTTAAACTGGATTACTACATATGATCACGTAGTATGCTTCTCTGCATATAAAGATGTCAACTGCGGCCAAGTAAATATACACTGTGTTAGCTGCTTCTTTATATCCACACACAGAACGTACCCGGCCATAATAGTAGTAGCTAGGCGTGTACTAGGGTTCATATAAGTTTCCAACAATCTTCTACTGTTTCACTAAGACATGCAACAGCAATGGATCACTTCATGAGACGTGAATGAGTATTGTGAGTAGCGAGCAGGGACACAAGTTTCTGAACCTTGAAAGATCAAACCCTTTCATGAAGAAGTTGTTGAATTAATCCGGGCGTTTTCCTTCACTTAATCCAAGATATAACATGGAGCTGGACTACATCAAAATATTGGGCAAATAGAGGCCTCTAGTCATGAACTTTCGCAGCTTTCCACTATACAATTGAGGCTGTCAGCAATTACTAGACCAGTCTGCAAGATGATGATGTTTTCAGCTGCTGCACTAGCAGGTCTCATCGACCTACTGCTGAGAATTGAATGTAGATAATTAGTCGAAGTAACTATTCCTGAACATTCCATGACCTGCGAGAACTACCACGACTTGACGCAGGACCACAGACGTCGACAGAAGAGGATCGATGATCAAAGTTCAATGACTGCATTTCTCTATCTATTTTGAAAAATATCTTCTGCAACAGAAAACGAGATATTCAATGTTGTTTGTAGAGATTAGAGAGAGTTTTTTTTAAAGTGTTATAGATCATGTACTAGCTAGGTCGACGTGATCAGGCTGCTGATGATTGTACTAAATGAGAGAATCCTGACTTAGTGAAAGCAGTATGAGGTGAAGATCTGTTATCTGCAACAGTGGAGACTCTCTCGCACGAGGGGCACATGGTAAGTGTTGCTGCAGGCAGTGGTCTAGTGTAATAATCCACCTGTGAGATCATATTCAAGCAAGCAGCTGGAGGAGCTGCGACTTTGATAGCCCTCAGCTCAAGCAGCTCCTTTTGTAACCTCCGATTCTCCAGAGCTAAGCAGTCACAACACCGCTTCAGGCGCTCGCAGTCAACTTCCGTCTGTTTCAGCTTCGTCCTACGGTACAGCAAGCAATTCCAACAATCCCATACATATGTCAGCAGCATCGATGATCAAGGTTTGCAACCTCAGAGATTCAAGAAGAACCGATTCTGAACCGCGTACTACTAGAAGGGGTTGGATCGAGGAGTGAGTGGGTGTCAAGAGAAAAAAGAAAAACTAGTTCTCACCTTGCCCTTCTGTTTTGGAACCAAACCTCCACTTGCCGTGGCCGCAAGTTCAGCTGCTTGGCAAGTGTGTTCTTCTGCTTCTGCAGCACAAGAAGAAACAAACGTTGCTGAGTTCGGTGTCATACTACCATTAGTCTGGTCTGATCATTCTTGTGTCTGCAGCAGCTGCGCTTTAAACGTCTCTCCGCTTAGGAAATCTAGCATGTCGAAATTAGTCAACATTGCAGCATTCTCGGAAGTGAAAGAAGAACAACTCCCGTGAGTGATAAAAGAAGCAGAATTGGGCAATATCGAACTTGTACCGGGTTCAGAGTGCTGTGTTCTTTGAAGCTATCTTCTAGTAGCGCCGACTGTTCCTTAGACAGCCGAAGCTTCTTTCTCGTCGTGCCCCCGTCTTCGTCGTCGCTACCAGCTGCTCTGGAACTGATCTCACAGGGCCTGTCGCGCAGCTCCTGCAGGTCGAACATCATGTTTTGCTGCATTGGCTCGCGTTCGCGCTTCAAGCCTCCTGCAGTACTGCTCGGGGACGACGATATCACCGGAGCTTCGTCGCAGTCTCCGTTCATGGAAGGGATCTGATTGACGTCAATGTTGCGCGGCCACGCTCCTCCATGGCCTCCGCGAGACGAGTAAGCTGCCTCGACAGCTTCTCCAGCTTCCTTAATATTGCCTGCAGTGGACAAACAAAAACCCACAGACAAGAAAGACCACGATCCATCAGTTCTTGACGCTCTGATCTCTTACCCCACATCTGTTGTGTCTTTTAGCTGCCTTATAGCTGGGCTGATCGCACCAGAAACCTACTGAACGCACGCAAGACACATACTGAAAGCAGCTGTTTCCAGGGAAATCCACACTACCCACCGCTGCCAGAGTTGCTGCGAGAGTCACTGCGAACACTTGCAGGCTGCCAGGAGAAATAGAGTTTGGAGGAAGTCGAGTAGGACTGGGGAGGACTGGCGGCTCGCGACGAAGTGATCGAATGCGAGAGAGGTCTCAACGGAAGTAAGTCAAGCTGCACAGGACATTGCCTAGCAGGAGCTGCAGCCATTGCATCCCCCGCGTCATGATGGTTAGATGCAGCCACAGCCGATGTGGTGATCATCATGTCGTGATTAACCCGTGCTGCTGCTGCTGCTGCTGCATTATAAGGCTGTTGCAGCATCAAGGTCAAATCTTTGCTCACTTCTAAACTCATGGCAGCCCCAGCAGCCCCTCCGGAGTAGTTCGCCTGCATCGCCCTGAGCTTCAGCACCTCCTCTCTGATGGCATCCTTCCCTTCTGCTAGCAGTGTTGCAGCCATTCTCTTTTCTTCTCCAGCTACAACGCGATCACCAACTCTTAAACCCAACCAAGTCTTTTCTCCAAAGGCCTCCAGCTGATCAGCCGCCAAACCCCAGCCGCTTGGAGTTCTAATAATAATCTTACAACCACTAATATAAATTCTCTGTTGCAACTACAGCTCGGATAATATCACTGATCTAGGTATATAATCCTTTCCAGACTCCGAGCTGCTAGGCGCTGTCAAGACATTCCACTCCACTCAACACATGAGCCAGTAGCTGCTAGTTTGGAAGCTTTAAGGCTTGATCAGCTAGCTAGCTAGCTAGCTAGGCGTTGGGTGTCGATTCTCCAAGCCAAAGATCGAGAGAGAGCTGACAACCCACGCAGAATGCAAATAGTTGAGGTTCACAACACCACCATGAGCTTCTCTAAAACACACACACCGCTGCAACGCTACTGATCCAGCCTTCTTGCGCGGCGAATGCCGCCCGCTCACCAAGACCCCCGCTCCCTCTCTCTCTCTCTCTGTCTCTCTCCCTCTCCACCCCTCTGCAATGTATGTCCCTAAATTGGGTCCCCTAGTACCCACTATTTACTACTAGGTACTTAGTGCGCAGGGCATGGATGGATGGACCCGTAGGCGGAATATTCCGTGATCAACAGGGTGGTTGAGTCAGGACTCAGGAGGGCTAGTCTAGTCTAGTCTGATCGACTAGGTTTAATAATTAATAAGACACTCTACACAAAATCACTCAAACCCAAACCCCCCAAGATTAGGATCAAAACAACCACCACCAAAACAAGGCTCTGCTGGCTCATGGCCTCATAATGGCTCTGCCCCTTTATGGCAAGTTCAAACCAGTTCAAACCAGCAATAACAGTTCAAATAGAAAGAAATAAAATATTGTTCCATGGAAATTGGAATCTCTTCCCCCCCCCCCCCCACCCCCCCCCTCCCCCC
>Ga0209611_10013481_pt1 | contig 11208 bp, 5 predicted proteins | sample S1TSphgellanicum_3_FD_187693 | JGI IMG/M metagenome (GOLD analysis project Ga0209611, IMG submission 187693) | Host-associated microbial communities from peat moss isolated from Minnesota, USA - S1T2_Fc - Sphagnum magellanicum MG (SPAdes) (version 2) | ecosystem: Host-associated > Plants > Peat...
TCCATCAAATCTTGAACAATTTAGGCAAGGGTAAACGAAAAGATTACCTAACTACATCCTGAATGGTTTGATGGATCCTATGAAACAAAGGAAGGCATGCAAAATGAACCTCAAACAACCCCAAAATGAAGCTTGACTGAGCTTGAAACTAACCCCAAGAAACAAAAAGGATAAAACCAAGTTGTAACATAGGAAGGGAAAACACTTCAAAAGAGAAAACAAATTGACAAGCTTGGGAAACGAAGTTGGCATGAAGGTAAGCACTTTTAACATGCCTTGAGAAGCTACATGAAATGTAACATTGGAGCAATTCAGACAAACAGCATCATGAATTGACGGAGGATGCAAAGAGGGAGCCATACAAAAAAGGGCTACACCCAGAAAGACATTAGGATGCAAAAGCCCAAGCAAGCCTTTTAAAAAAAAAATTAAAAAAAAAACAAAACTTAAAATAATAATAATAATAAGAAAACAAATAAATTACAAAAATAAAAATAATCCTTTAAAAAAATATATAACTTTCCTGTCGTTCCAAGATCATGTTAATGATGCCAAGCTCGGTCATTGTAGGAGCACAACAATGATGGTTGGTTTGACCTTCCACCTTTTACACCTGCTATTCCTTTAATCCATGTGCCCCATCGCATTTATCACATCTCCAATGGCTTGGTGGTCATTCCTAATTCAAGCACAACTAGCCAACATTAAACAAAATAGCTTGTAGGCCCTTGCTTTGTCCTTCCTCCAAGCATCTTTTGGGAGGTTTACTACTGTTTCATTCACAACAATACAAATTTCTCAAAATTTTGAAATATTCACCCTTAAAATGTTAGGTGACATTAAATGTGATGTAATTTTTTAAATGGTAATTAATGAGAACTTATTTAAAGACATGTTAAAACCTTGATAATTGAATACAAAATCAAGTACAAAAACCTAGATTATTAATTACAATGAAAAAATTAGGTAGTGGTTCTGAAAAAGTTATATGATTCATTATTTGTATTGAATACAAAAGTTCCTTAAGCCCTAAGACTTTTACATGTTTTCAAAGCATGTTCCTTAAACCATGTTGCTTTATTCCATCACCTCATGAAAAGATTATATTGCACCTTTTTTGTTTTATATATATCATCCAACAACAAGGCTTCAACTAAGAGACAACAACTCTCATAGAAATTGTAACAAGAATTCAACAAATGGTATTCCCAATGTTGGTGCTTGTTTTTGGTAAAAATTATGAAATAATGAAATTGTTTTTGACCTTTTGTTTACATGTCATGAAAATCTTAAATTTTTCATTATAGTTGGTTACATATTGGTATTTCAAAATTTTAGTGATTTTGTAACTTTAGATTATATATGAAAAAATTGAATCTCTATAGGTAGCAAAAACTTGCAACGAGCAAGCAAAAGATATGTCAATGTGCTGAATTCTTTGCCTTCTTTCTTTGGTTTCTACAAAGAATCTTGTAACTTCCCTTCATTGCCCCCAAAGTATATGATTGCTTGCATACAAAATGAGGAAGAGGAAGTTCTTGAACTAAACTAGCCATTGAAGCTCCCTATTACTTGAAACTAACCATCCTTGCATTCAAAAAAAGGTTTTTTTGAACCACATTGTTGAGATTTTTTTGTATTTTAACTTAAAATATTCATTCAAAAGCTTGGAGTCATACAACATAAAATTATTTATTATTGAACATGAAAAGTAAAACTTCTTCTTACATAACTCCAAAAGTTTTTTTTCTTGTCTTCTGTGTTTTGTTTCTTGTTTCAAATCATTAACAATCAACAATTGCTTGCATTATTTTCCTATTCACTACTTATGAAGTTGTTTTGTCATAACCCAAAGGTGTGAGTGTGATGTCAAACACATGGAAAATTTGAGGGGAAATTACTTACATTTTTTTTCAAATGATTTGTAAAAAAATTAAAATTCAAAAAATTAAAATAATTTATAATTTATAATTTACTTAAATATAAATATGATGTATATGGATTATGAAAATATATGTAGAATATTTTCAATTTTCATAAAATACTCCTTTAATATTGTATTATTTCATAACATATGAAAAAATCCTTTTATTTCACATGTTCCGCAAAATATATAAAAAATTACTTCCCTTAAGGAAAGTGTGCAATTGGCTTGTGGAAGAAAAAGCATATGATTTTAGTTAACATATATTATAATTAATAATAAAAGTGTAATATTAATGTTATTACCTCTGAAATTATTAATATTAAATATATGATGGAAGGTTTGTTTGTTTGTTTGTCATATTGAAATTTCCAAACCACAACCTCTTTTCATGTTGTGCTCTTGGTAAGGTTGGAAAGCCCTTGATGAGTAAGGGGCACACCAAATTGGTTTTATAATGTTTCGATTTAATATTGAACAATTTTTTAATTAAAATTTTATTTAAATCAAAACTAAAATTGATCAAGGAATTTGGGCACACTTTGGAATTTCTAGAAGGCCCTTGAGGAGGAGGATTTAATGAAAGTGATTTGGAAAAAAATTAATTTAAAGTGTGAGAGATATTGAATTTTGAGTATTTTTTGTCATTCAAAATTCAATTATATTACAAAATATGGTTTTGGAAGGAAAACATTATTGGGTCACTAGTTCACACAAATGCTAGTTAATGTTAATCATATGTAAAAGAATTGTCGTTAATGACACCAAATATATCTTTCGCATTCAGATTTGCCTTGGCGTCGCTCCTTGCCACTTCCATTTTGTTCACGTGCCTACTTAAACACTTACACTACCTACACATGGAAAACCAAGCACTTGGTGAAGCCACGACATTCAAGCTTGTCTTGTAACCTAGGGTTAACCTTAACCTCTAAACAAGTGAGACTAAAACCCGTTGTGGACTTCCCAAGTGGTCCAAGGCCCTATTGCTTAGGATTACCATCTCCTATCTTTCAACCTAATCGTAATCTAGTTCAAGGACTTAGCACGTTAAGGACATCTGCTCGGGCCCTTTTCTTCGGACCCTCACTTGCTAACACCTATGTGATTCATGAGTTTGTCAAACTAGTAATTGAACCCAACCCAACATTTAGACTCATAACTCAAGCCACCATGGGGGCTACCCCATGGTGGTTTGGACTTGGGCTTCAACTAAATGAATCCTCACACTTGAGGGTCTGCTCAAAAGGGCATATCATTGTCCCCCACTTTAGAGATGTCAACGTCTTTATTGATGTTACTTTGAAGTGAACAACCTTCACACTTTCGCCAACTTCTTTCCTTCAACCTAATGGTGGGATTAATTACTTCCCAATTGAAAGAACCCATTTGCATTGTGTTTTTGTGTTCTTAGCACTAAAAGTATTATTGGGTGTGATTTCAATTTTCACCTAGTGTGTTCACTTGGTGTTTTCCTCAAAATCCCCTTTATTCGACCATCTTTTCTTGTCTTCAGAATCCATTTCGAATCGAGCTTAAAAGTCTTAATCACCACACCAAATGAGGGTTACAAATGCACCAACAAATGGTGTTGGATCGGGTTCTACAGTTCAAATCCCCTTTACCCAAATGTGATGTGATTCGCAAGTTCATGCACAAGAAGTCTAACTTATCCACTCAAGGACATGCCATTTTATTCACGTGCACCACCACCTCGATCTTGCTTAATTGAACCTTAAAGTATTTTGATCTGAATTCAACCCCAAGTCCATTTTTATTGGTTACTACTCCCTTGCTTTTCCTAGTTGCTTCCTCCATTGTGGACTTTCACCTTTTCATAATCAACCACGCTTGCGAAAACCCCCTCACTTAGTGAGAGTAATTAATTTAGTTATTTTGTGGGCACTTTCCCCCACTTTAGAGGTTGATGTCCTCATCAACACTTAGGCCACTTGTAGGTGGGACCTTTTTTTTCTTTAAAGTTATTTTCATTCCAAGTTCATGACCCCTTTCCTACTCAAACTTGTTCACCATTTTTTGGCAAGTGGTTGAGATGAACAAGCTTCATCTGCATTACCTCCTTATGATGGCAACCCTTGTATTTCACTAGATATTCCTTGTTTTTAAGTTGTGTTTGCCTTGCATGGAATATGCCTTTGATTTTGGCAACAAGCCTATGTTCAATGGCGTCCGACTTCCGGTCACACTCTACGCTTCTAGTTTGGTCTTTGTTCATCATGTAGAAACGACTTAACTTTTGAAATGTGGAAGGTTGGATGTGCCACAAAATTAGTTGGCAACTTTAGGGTGTACATGTCAAGATGTAGCTTATGCAAAATTTCATAAGGCCCTACGTATTTGGCAATGAAATATGGGGTCAATCCATTGGTCATCTTAAAATTTCGGATGTTCAACCACACGTGTTGCTAATCTCAAACTCCACATGCCTTTCCACATGTATTTTGTTGGCATGTTTTTCATGCTATTTTTGAGCCTACTCCAAGATATTCTTCGTTCGAGCATATTACTTTTCACACCCTTTGATCATCTCCACAACTTCTTTGGAATGATCTCTTCATCCCATGGGAATGGCTAGGTCCATCGGCTTCTTGGTTTTTGTTCCCAACACTAATTTAAACGAAAACATCTTAATCATTAAGCATGTTGTAGAGTTATAGCAAAACTTCAACAAGTTTAAAAGTTCGCCCCAATCTTTCTGTTGACATTCACATAATTCTTGAAGTATTGATTTAACACCCTATTTAAGGTAGAAAATTGTCTTATGTTGGTTGAACACCATGGGTGTTAAAAAATGGTAGTACCATTAATGGACAGTAATCACCGTCAAATAACAAAATAATTGTAAAAGATTTGTAAGTATTTTCTAACATTAATAACATCAATATAATGAACTATCTTCATGGGTAAGAATAATTAGAAGTTAGTTTTGGGATTTTTTTTATAAAAGTAATATTAGTTACTATAAATAATATTTTAGTCTGGTTCGCTTAAGACGACATCCTAATAACTATCTAGTTACTAATGCTAAATATCTTACTTACCATCTTTTATTTACTAGGGGGTGAAACCATATAGGTTAATTAGTCCAAGTGGATAAAAGATGGATGGATTACCTTTAATTAGGATGTGTGGAAAGGATTACGATAAGGAGATCTAAGAGAATAAGAAAATCTAGGAAGATAAGGATTCAACTTTTGTGTAGTGAACATCTTTCTTGGGTTCTTTATTTATTTCTTGGAAGGAATGAAAGATTTCATTCTAAGATTAAATCATTAACATTAAGAGGATACTTGTGTGTAACATTTTTGTGTGAGGAAAAAGGAGAAAAACATGGGAGAAAGTTGTATTTGTCCTTTTGTAATGGAAAATGGTTAAAGGTTGTATGGATTCTAATGTTTTTTCTTTGGTGTGTGTTTTACTTAAAATCTGATAAAGGAAGGGAAAGTAGTTCATATCAAATTTATATAAAACTTTGTTACTTTTATGTATTGGTTCTTTTTTTCTTCTATAAAATTATAATATTATCTACTCTTTGTTTTAGTTTTGGAGTAGAAACTGCATTCTGCCACATGATAATAGTTAGAATTTGAAGGTAGTAATAAAGAGGTAGACATGAAATTTGAAGTATGGGGGAAGTGTAACATTCTTGCAAATGATATGCAATAGCCACAAAGGGTCTACATGTGTTGTAAATGGTAGGTAACAATTATTTAAGGTTTGTAGGTGGTTGTGGGTCTTTTTAAAAATATGTCTATGATGATATATGTAGGATAATAGTTGCTACATGATGGTAACTATTATAAGATAATAACTACCATACAACGGTAGTTGCTACAAGACAGTAGGTAGACAATAAATAAGTCTTAATTTCATGTGTTTTCATTTTTATTTATTCCTTTATTTATTTGACAACCTTTTTCCTGAATGGTAACTAGGTTGCTGAATTTCACAATTTAACATACCCCATTCACCTTTTCTATTTGGCCATCAATATTTGTAGGTGGAATGTCATATTAAATGACAATTTTGTCCCCACCTTCTGAAACAAATGTTTCCACGAGCCCATCATAAACTTTGTGTCCCTATCATTTACGATAAATTTTGGCATTTCATGACGCCTAACCCACATATCAAAAACAACTTTGCCAAGTCGAAAGTTGTCATGATTGTTTTAGTTGGAACCATTGTTGTCAATTTGGCAAATCAATCACTTACCACGAGAATGGTGTCCATTCCAATCCATTTGGGTAGTTGGGTTTGAAATCCATGGAGATACTCTCCCATGGTTCATTTGGGATCGGTAGAGGTCTATATAGTCCATATATTTTTTTTGTATATGGATTTCATGTTTTGGCATTTGACACAAATGCGCACAAAATGTTCTACAACCACTTTCATGGTTCATTCGCCATGGTGCCTTGACATGGGCACATCATGCTCCTCTTCCATGATTTTTGTGCGTAATTTCCCTTTTAACACATAGATTTGGGACTAGTTTCATTTGATCAATCCTTCTTTTAAGGTGATGTCTTTCACCTTTTTTCATTTGTGCAACATTTTAAAATGGTGTTAAACGAGTGGGTCTTGCACGTAGGCTTACTTTATTTTCCTCTCTACATTGTTTTTCTCTTGGAAGATGACCCTTAGTGCCCAAGTCTTGGTCAAGGGTTTTTCCACTTGGAATTCCTCTTTCCTATTCAATGCATTGGGGACTACATTTTCCTGTCTTGGTTTGTGGATAAACTCCACATTCATTAATTCCAAGGTATCATGCCATTTTAGCTACTTTGCCAAGGCCTTTGGTTGGGGTTCAATGTATTTCAAAAAGATGTTATCTATAAAGACCTTGGTCATCCCCTAGTAATGTTGCCATGTTTTTAGGCAATACACAACATTGTATAATTCCTTTTCATGAGTCGGCCATCGCAATTGCGTTCCATAGAGTTTATTATTTTCCAAAGCAATTGGGTGTCCATTTTGCATGAGCGCCCCACCGATAGCATAATCATTTGCATAAATGCGAACTTCACACGATTTTATGAAGTTCGAAAATTTCAACATAAAGGTGGATGAAAAAATTTCTTTCAATTCTTTAAATGCCCTCTATTGCTCCTCCTTTTAATCAAAGGAAAATTCCTTTTTAACAAGATCCAAAAGCGGCTTTGCCAAATGCAAAAAACACTTGATGAACTTTTGATAGAAATTAGCCAGGCCTAAAAAAGATTATAGTCCTTCGATTGTGATTAGCCTTTTTTAGTCTTTTATGGCTTGCAACTTCTTAGGGTTAGGCCTCACCCCTTTCCTTGACAAGATGTGCCTAACATTACACCAAAACTTGACATTTATTATGAGGACAAATATGTTTAGTGACTATTTTTTAATCATGCAGTCATATGTGCCATGTTTTTATGCTTAATCATATTCGTGTAACCATGGATATGATTACATGACTAAAAATCTTCTTCATGAACACCATATAATTATTTAATAATATAAAATTAGAAATATTAAAAACTTACAAATTAAAAGGGGAAAAAAATAAAAATTAGAAATATGTACCTATTAAACATATTATAAGCTTATAGTTGATTCAACACATAATTAATGCATAAAAAAATAATTAATAGCTTATGAAATTTAATTTTTTTCCCTTAGAGTCATTAATTATTTAATGTGAATTTTTACATAGTGGCTAAAAACGAATTTGAGGGAATTTTTTTCATTTAAAAAAATTATGTTTACACCTAGATTTATAATCATTAAGGAATAAATGACTATGGTCACTAAAGTTGTGCCACATGGCTTGCTTAAACAACTTAACATGACGTGGTGTTAAGTTATGTCAAAAACAATTATGTGTAATGTCCACATGGATTTACAATTAAAGTAAATGTATGTAATCATTTTATTAGGGAATTGAACCTTCATCTCCATGGCCACAAACCAATTTCTTAACTATCTAACCAATACTTCAGCATGTGAGATATAATGTCATTGCATAAATATAAACATGTATGTTTCAAGTCCTATGCATATTCATATCATTATTTAATTATGTAAGTTCAAAATAAATTAATTTCACATTTTAGTTATATAATTATGATTTATTTAATAAAATATTATAAATTTAGTATTAAAATTTAATGTTTTAAAAATATGATCTATGTTATAAATTAAATATAATTTTCACTTTAAATTCATTTAATATTTAATATTTTGTATATACATTTGGATTTTTAAAATAATTAACTTAAATTGAATTACTATTTTTGGGCCATAAATTAAATTTCGGAATTAAATTTAATCCATATTTTTCATTCCATACTTCTATAAAAATTGTAATTTTCCAATTTTCAAATGTATTTGAATTACATCAATTTAAAATATTTATGTCAAAAATTTCAATGCAAAATTTTTAACTATAAACATACACATAAATATCATATGATTTTATTTTTTATTTTATTTTAAATTAGCATCGATTAAACCTTTATACATGTTGTGAGTCATGGATTATAATAGCACAAATGGTTAAGCTTTAGTTCCATAGTTTTCTTTAATATTAATGATTTGAATCCTGATAAACCTCCAAGTAATAATTATTAAGAGTTAAATTAGCCTTTGGATATTTTAGCGTAAAAGACCCTTTTATTTAAATTGATGCAAGGCTTAGTCAATTTTTAGACTTAGTAAAGCTTTTTAAGTGCATTATCCTTTTATGTTGTGGAAAAGGGAAAGGGGATGTAAAATTAAATGTGATTTATTAATATATTGGGAGTAAAAGCCCATAATTAATAATAACATTTCACCATGACAATATTAAGTTAGTTTGTATAATAATCTTCAGGCACGAATGTTATACTTGAAAGATTTTTATGATGTAGTCTTAATACATTTTCATTTAGTTTTCACTTCTATCAAAATTTTAAATAGAATCAAAATCAAACTTAAGTATTAACATTTCCACCCGAGTGGCCTCAGGTTAATTATAACTTAGTAAATAACTTCAAGGGGATAGATCAGAACTGCAAAAATTCTAAAATGTGACGAATGGTGCGAACTAGGTATTCGGTTTGATGTTCCATGGAAAGGGGGTTGATTGGGCTTCGCAGTTAACAATAATGGCTATCATTAGGAACCCAAATTCAACAATGAAGATGAACATCGTTGTTTTCACATTGACACTCTTTAAACCTTTCTAGTGCGACTCCAAAAGCAGGAACAAATTCTAAATAAATTGCTAAGGCATGTGGGTTAGGAGATAATCGACGATCCCATGCCAAATGATCAACTTGAGTGCACACCACTATTCTGGACGGTTCTTCTTCGCGCGACCGTTGAGAGACATTCACGTCAAATGGTGCTTTTTCAAGCTCTTCTTTTTCTACTAGTGAAACTAGAGGATTCGAGGGCATAACGACATCATCCACCATGACTAAATTCTCACTTGCATCAACAAAAACCAAGAGGGTAATAAAAATAATGTGGTACTTGCGTTTAGAAGGAGTCGAAACTTTTCTATTTAACAAATTACACTATTACCAGAGTGGGGTGTAATTTACTAACTTAAATTATAGGACCTTAAAAGTGAAATAACTTCATTGCATTTTATTGATTTCACCAAGCGAAAATTATTTCACTATAATATCATGATGTAGACATCATGTTTTATTACTAGTTAACATAATTCACTATTACAATTTACTATAGCAAATAGGTTTATTTCTATGTTTTAAAAAATATTATCTATGTTAGTTTATGATATGCCTTATATTATTTTAAGTTACTTTAGTTATTTTAACTTATATTTTATGTTATTACACACTATTATAAATTATTGTACCATAAATTATTATATGTTATTTCAAATTATACTTTAAATTATTCAAGGTCATTTTATTTTATGTTATTATAAATCCTTAGCATAATAACTTTAAAATAATCTAAAACAAAATATAATGACGTAAGGTAAAAATTATTTAGAATAGAAAATAATAACATATGAAAAATAATTTCAAATACCCTATAATATAATAACTACCAATAGCCTACAATATTATAACATAGAATATCGAATAATAAATTATAATATAATAATCATCAATAGTTATAATATAACATATAATAACCAACAGTAATTTATAATACAATAACAATTAATACAATGGCCATTAATAACCACCAATGGCTTATAACGGAATAATCACTAATAGTCATTAATATAATAGTCACCAATAACCATTAATAAAATTACTACCAATAACCATTAATATAATAGCCACAATAATCATTAATATAATAGCCACCAATAGCCATTAATATAATAACCACCAATAGCCATTAATATAATAACCACCAATAGCCATTAATAATATAATAACCATTAATATAATAGCCACTAATAGTCATTAATATAATAACCACCAATAGTCATTAATATAATAACCACCAATAACCATTAATAGAATAACCACCAATAGCCATTAATAAACTAATCAAGAATAACCATTAATAGAATAGCCACTAATAGCCATTAATAAACTAATCGTGAATAACCATTAATAAAATAGCCACCAGTAGCCATTAATATAATAACCATCAGTAGCCATTAATATAATAACCACCAGCAGCCATTAATATAATAACCACCAGTAGCCAGTAATATAATAACCACCAGTAGCCATTAATATAATAACCACCAATAGCCATTAATATAATAGCCACCAATAATCATTTATAAAATGACCACCAATAGCCACTAGTAAAATAACCACCAATAGCCACCAATAGAATAACCATTAATGGTCATTAATAGAATAACCACCAATAACTATTAATAGAATAACCACTAAAAAACATTGAAAGCCACAAATAGAATAGGTATTAATAGCCATTAATAACCACTAATAACACTAATAAAAGAACAACCAATAACCATATATTATAATTGCTTAGGATTGCCAAAAATAATCTAAGGTGAAATAATTTAAATAAACAAAAATAATTTAAGGTGAAAAAACTTTCAATAGCTAAAAGTAACTTATAATAGCTATAAGTAGTATAAATTGAAATAATTTACAATAGCCAAAAATAACATAAAATAGACAAAAAAAACTTACAATAGCTCAAAATAGCCTAAAGTGAAATAAGTTAAAATAACTAAAAATAATTTATAATAACTCCAAATAGTCTAAATTGAAATAATTTACATTAGCCAAAAATAACATAGAATAGTTAAAAAAAACTTACAATAACTAAAAATA
>Ga0209611_10013482_pt1 | contig 11207 bp, 8 predicted proteins | sample S1TSphgellanicum_3_FD_187693 | JGI IMG/M metagenome (GOLD analysis project Ga0209611, IMG submission 187693) | Host-associated microbial communities from peat moss isolated from Minnesota, USA - S1T2_Fc - Sphagnum magellanicum MG (SPAdes) (version 2) | ecosystem: Host-associated > Plants > Peat...
GACCTAACTGGAAAATGAGAAATCCAAACAAAATGAGATTTACAGAATCGACATCTCTAACAATATCTCAAATAGAAGTTAGGAAAAGAAACTTAGCTACTATTGCGCCGTCTCTGAGAGCCTCGAGGAAGGGATGCTTCATAAGTGGGGTTGATTGATGTCTTGTTGCGGACACCAACAGAGGCCATCAACTCATTGTCGATTCTGTTTAGGCTTCCAGTTTTTGCAGCCCTGGCATTTAGATCCTTTTGGTGTGCTGCCAGATAGTCTTTTCTTATTTCCCACAAAAATTCTGCTGCCTTTTTCATATTTGGTCGGTCTCCCTTAGTGGGTGCTGAACAAGCAAAAGCCAACTCTGCTATACGCTCCATGACACTTACAGCTGCTGATGCCTTTTCTATCTTCGGATCCAGAATGTCAATCACATTTCCTTCCACGAATTTCTTGAATGCCTGTGAAACACTCAACAGTGTCTTCTGTCAAAATTCTTTACTAGACAACTTGCAAATCACACTTGCTTCATGGCACTCTCATTAAATCCAGCTTGATTACTCCATTCATGAGAAGGTGGCAGACCCACCGAAAAGGGGCTCAAGGCACCTCTTACTCTCCTGGTTAGACAGAAACACCTCCAATATTCAACCAGATATTCCTGCTGGCATCTAATGGAAATGTCTTAATACAAAACTAACAGGAGTAGGAGGTAGGATGCTTTATCAGCAAAGTTTGCAGGAGTAATTAATTTGGAGAATGGAAGTGTCCTGAGTATTGAGAGGGAAGATGTGGGCTCTGCTAGCTGGATTGGTTTAGCTCACTAAGTCTGGTTACCTATTTGGAGTTAGCCCTTGGCTAAATACACAGAGGAGGAGTACCCTTGAAATGGAGATTGGACCCTGCTACAATATCAGACACTGAACTGACATTCAGGTCAGATTTGTACAGAACTGCATTCACGATTGTTTCACTGAGATTCATTGTGCTCACTTCTAAGCATTACTTTCCATCTTTATGAGCCCTAGGTGATCTCTCTCCAAGTCTTCCAGCAGGTTCAACTTAAAATATGTTCCAAGATTCTACTCAGTGAGTGTAATCATCTTCTTTCACTATTTAGATCACGTTTGATGCTGGAATTGGCCAGACAATTCCAAACTGACCAGAAAGACAGAGACATAGTGAACTGAGTACTTACCCATCTGACAGTGACACGCTCATCACTGGCTCTCCTCACCTCTATGGGCCGCCTACCAGTGAAAATCTCAACTAGGAGAACACCAAATGAATAGACATCACTTTTCGTATTCAGCTGGTACGTGGTCAAATACTCTGGATCCAAGTACCCAGCAGTACCCTTCACTTGTGTGGAAACATGGGTGGCACCAACATCAGTTGCAGGCCCCACACGGGAAAACCCAAAATCGGCCACCTTTGCACGGAATGTTTCCGTCAGAAGAATGTTGGATGACTTTACATCTCTATGTATTATTGGTCTGTCTGCACACACGAAATCCAAAGTCTTTGCTATTTTATCTCTAGGAAATGACATTCATTCGCATTGCTTGGCCTCCATGTGATGTGACCAGGTTAGGGCCAAAACAGCATCCAAATCAGTTCTTATCTGACCCTTTAAGAACATCGAATGAGCTAATCTGAGGACAAGTAGCCAGTCAAGGGTTCAGAGAAAAATGAGCTTACCAGCATAAAGATGTAAGTAAGTAAGAGCATGGGCAACATCAATAGCAATATCCAGTCGCGTACTCATATCCAGCACCCCTCCATAAGAGCCTGCATCCCCAGGCTTTGAGAGTAAGAATTTGACCACATTGTACTTTTCTTTATCCTGCTGTGTCTAAAAGAAATAGATAGATTAAACATTTCCTCCTTTCCCTTGCCAAATTTTTAAGAATCACAAAATGATTCACTTCAAGTGCCAAAATTGCAGCACCTGCTTATGCATAATCTTGAATCGAGCCTCATCAGTGAATCCCAAAATCAATATCTTATTCTAAACAACTATGATTGAAGTTGACCTAAATAGAATTGAGAAATGACCCAATAATAAGGTCTGAAGACTTCTTCAGATCAATATATTAACAAACAGGACAAGAGGAGACACCAATGCTAAAACTAGTGTGAAGAATAGTGGCAGGCACACACACATTCAGTGACCTTGAACAGCACAATAGATACAAGATTGAAGAGAAAACTCCACAAGAGAAATTTGAAGGTAACTGTTCTGTCAGTTACAGCAAAATCAAATAAACATGACAAGAAGAAGTGGTCATAACCTTGTTAGTTTCACTCACAAAGTATCAGGCCATCACATGTTCATCATGACTGGCAGTGACTAGCTGCCCTTTGTCCCCACTCACTTCTCCACTCCCAATGAGGGTGTAGATAAACATAATCACCTGATCAATATTTTAGACAAAAAAAATTCCACAAAAATCTGTGTCTGAGTTTCTGTTGCATTTGGAGAAGCAACAGGTTGACTCAGTCATGATATGGCATAGTGTCAACAACTACCATCAGTGGCTCCACCTACTCCCAGCATTTGGTGGATAAAAAGGTCAGGCATTGACTGATTTCCTCTCACAAGTTTTACAATAATAGGAAGATTCGGTCCTCATGCTGGCAAGCCCAACATATCTATGAGGTTGAAGAGAAAACTCTGCCACGATACTTTTTAGAAGATAACTGTTTTGTCAGCTCCAGCAAAACCAATACTAACATGACAGGAATGACTGCGGTGATGCTGGTCAGGAATGGGCATGACATTAGGACAGTGGTAAAGAATCACATCAAACCATCATAAACCATTCATCATGAATAGCAGTGATGAGCTGCCATGACTGCCTATTGACTTCATCAGCCCAGATGGTGGGTATAGATAATACAATACTCCACCCAAATTTGTGAGCACTCCTGAGTTCTGTCCCATTTCCAGAAGCATCAGGAAGACTCGGTCATGACATTGGCTAGCACCCAAGACATGCTCAATAAAAAAAGGTAAGTAGTATCCTCTAAGGCAAAGATAGGCCTACATAGCAGGTAGTCATTAGGGTCTCCAGCAACCTGAACATACACTTTGAGCACACAAGACATAAAGAGATGAAGATAACAAAGGAAACAAAGAAGACAGGGGAACACAACAAAAACGAAAATGAAACAGAAATGAGTGAGGGTGACTCAAAGACAAGAGATATAGCAGTGAAAGTTATATGAGAATGTTCTCTTAAGGAAAAAGTGGGTTTGAAAAAGCTCCCCACTTGGGACCATGAGCTCAGAATTCATTTTACATCATGCAATTCCAATTCAATCCCAACTCCCCAAATCAACTGGGAGCAGATTCCACCGAGAGTGCATGACGTAAAAATTTCAATGTTCCGGAAGGCACCAACTGCCTTGGTTACTGTGCAGCATTTGCTTCAAGACCATAAACTGAGTTTTTGTCCCTAGATTTGGGGTTTTTAGGTGCATAAAATGGGAGAGGCTTAAGAAACTTATCATTTGTCCACTTCTTGAAAGTTAGAGAGCTACACAAACTGGGGCTCTGTTGCATAAGATGTAGAGAGAACACTAAGGAAATGAAAAATTGTGGAAATGTGTCCAGATCCGTACGTATATATGTAGGGAGTGTACCATCAAGGTGTTCGCGGAGATTTCCATTGGGGACATACTCCACCACTAGTATACGCTCACTGTTTTCTTCCATATAGCCTATTAACTTCACCAGATTCAGGTGGTCCACCTGTGACAGCATGTCCACTTCTGTCCTGAACTCAACTGACAACCTTTGCTCAAAGACATCCTGTCCATAAATCCAAGAGCAGTTAGTTAGCTTGAAGACTACTGTCAGTTCCCTTGCATACCCAAGACTCCCTTCTTTTAGATGAAAACACAACAATGCTGTTCCAGCAGTAAGTTATCAAAGATGCATCTCCTTGAAACCAAGACTGCAGCCCTCCACCTTCTCTCAGACTTGAGTAGCCTATTGCCTGAAGGAGGCAGTATGCTGAGGAAAAGATTTCCCAGGTGAAAGTCTGCCTCATTTTTGGGTTCAGGGGCAGAAGTCCTTGTGCTTTGTGAGCTTGAACCCAAATTCTACGAGTGCTGATTGGGGTGGGGAAGAAAAGGGTGGTCTAGGGCATCTAACCCTACACCCTTCCATGGCTGCAGAAGGAATTGCAGGTGTTCACTGGTATCCCCTTAAACAAGGGTAATTAAACTCATCTTCACATGGGTAGATTACTGTGGGAAACCTAAAGGTTTGTAAGCACAAGGGTGAAAATTGGGGTCATTTGATGGCTGGGATGCACAAACCTTGATGAATGAGTAATAAATTGCACTGCACAACAACTTTCCATCAATGTGCCCTTAGGTCCTCTTTCAACATAATTTACTCATTTCCTCCTCTTTCCTTCTCCAACCAGTGTAATCCACTGGCCCTAGTGAAGTTATCTCTGTCAAAAGCCAGTTACTTGCTGGCATTTACATTTGCCACAATCAACCTTTTTCATGTTCCTTTCAATATCAAAAGGCCTCCTGTCCTTTTGACATAGGAGCAATAATTGAGGGTGCTACATACTCTAGGTTGATGCGAAAAAAGTGTACCTTTTTGGCTCGCTTGATTGCAACAATCCTACCATCCCTGAGCTTGCCTCTGTACACCAGCCCAAACCCTCCTTGCCCAATCTTATTTGATGGAGAAAAATTGCCTGTCCCTCTGCTTAGCTCGTCCATTGTGAATATAATTGCTCCTGTGGGTTTTTGCTGTAAACTGTTGTTGGATGAATAAGATTGAAACCCATGTGTGCTTGGGAACACAGAACCCCCACGAGCTGACGCTTCAGAATGCACTGCAAAAGAAATAATAGCAGTCAGCCAGCTCATGGCAGAAAAAGCATTTCCAATTTCCAGAAAGCCAAAATCCTAGTGTAGAATTGCTTTTAAATCACAAGCACTCCTTCAGCACCAGCATTTGTGTTGATCCTACTGTTGTATGGAGTCATGCATTGTGAAAGGCTTTTCCTGCTTACCTGACGCATCTTTGAAATAGCTGTCAGTGCCAATCTCCTCATCTTTCGTACGAGTGCGCAGGCATGGGCATACCAGTACACATCCCATCAGTAAAGTGGCTTCAATTAATGTCAAACCAATTCCCTATTGCCCTTTCTGCCAGATGCCAAGATACGCTCTCTTCTTGATCTGCTGGTGTCAATGCAATTGCAAATTACTCCAGAGAAAATGCATTCTGTTCACCTCATGGTAAAACCCAAATCTGTTTTCTCCTTTGCACACCTGTCAAGATAGAATATAAGGTACTCCAGTTATCAAACTTTATATCTTTGATTTGCATGTGCATTGTGCATTCTCTATGTTGGTAGTTAAGCAGCACCATAACATTGCAGAATGTGGTACCTAGTAGCCTGTTGCAATGTAAAGATGAACCACAAAATTCCACACCAAAGCTGACTGCAAAGAGACTGTATAAATTATGTATAAACCAGCTTATCTCTCAAAATTAATTTACAGAGCAACTAGTTCAATCTATTGTTTCAGTCTTGAGAACAGAAAAGCAAAGAGAGAACACAAAAATCTGAAGTCAAAATCTAACCGACTAGTACTGATGCAGTTCGAAAACATCAGCAAGATCTCATGTTGTAAACTGTATCCTTCTTAGGTCAGATGATAGATCTCATAGCAAGTATGACTATGAAGCGGATTGTGACAAAAGGTAAATATATATATCCATGAGGCGATCCGTATGCAGTCTGGACTGGCCAATACCGTGACAAACTAGCAGCAGCAGACATGCTTAAGACCACGCTGAAAATTACCAAAACAAACCCTCTCTCTCCTCACATGGTGCTTTGCCACATGAGTCTAACAGGTTCAGCCATAGACTGATTATTCCTTTTGTTTTGACAAAAGAAAGAAAAATCAGACCCTAAGCTTAATCCAAGCATTCAAGGAGGGAAAACAGCGGCTAAGATTTCAGTTACATGCTTCGCAAACAAAGCAAAAAACAATTCCAAAACGATGCAACAACGCAAAAACACTGGCAAGGAAGCAAGCAAGCTATCGGTTGAAGTTCTTCAAGTTCTCCTCGGGACAACAACAATCCACATGCTACAAGCGAACCATGGGAATCAACCAACAACAACCACAAGAGAACTAGACACAGAAAACTAGAAAACGGAAATTTTGTAACCAGAGCAAAAGCTTTGATTCATACTTACCAGATTCTCATGATAGCACAGCACCTGGAACATCCACTAGATTCCGCCATTTCGAATACTATTATTACTCTCCATTCTCGCGCACACCCCGGCTGCCGACCCTTGCAGGACTTCTTCCGTCTGAGAAAACGTGCTAAAATTTTGCAGCCAGAGCCTGAGAAAGGAAGCACGGGGTTTGAAATCGTGACTCCGGAAACCGCGAGAGCAACGACACAGGTTTGGATCCGTGCACGATTTCAACTCCCACGCGAAGAAAGCTCTAGTGTAGTAGCACAGAGAAGAAGACCACCAAGCGCAGCAGTCCCGAAGAAGACGACGACGCCGACGAAGACGACGGAATCAAACGACGGACGGAAGAAGAATCCGAACCAATAATTTTTACTGCGTCTTTTTACCGCTCTAGTTTCACCTCACAGTTACCTACTTGGTACCTACCAACCAACCGACCATGGTTTTTTCGTTTTCTCAATTTTGTAAAGTAGCCGGACTGGCGATCATCCACTAGAGGAATGAGCCATATTTGGCTACAGGTCAGACAGTAAAGTAGATTTAAAGAAGATTCCTGCAAAAGTTCTGGCGACCAGTTAGAACTGATTGTTTAAATAATGGCGACTTGTGACTTTTTTTTCTTCAAAATGTAGCGACTTTTGCAAAAAATTTCCCAAAACAAGACCTTGTACAATTCGCACTGGGGCTTTCTTTTCTTTTCTTTTTCGCCACAAAAATAAAAACACTGCTACCTACCAACCAGTGTCTTTTTATAGGAATTTCTTTCTGTAGCCTAATTGGCGATCATCCATAGAAACATGTAGAAAAAATGGCAATTGTTATTCCAGGGATGCAGGGTTTTTATATTTCAATTTTGTGATGTAGTTGAAGTGGCAATTCATCCATAAGATGACGATTTAGCCAGATTTTGGCAATAAGAAAATTTGAAAGTAAAAAAAATCTAGCATCCTTGTATTTCTTTGGCTACCTGCTGCTGGAACTTAGGATAGAATCTGCCCGTTTTTTGAAAAATTAGATTTTTTTAATGAAATTTGGCTACTAAGAAACTCAAAAAACACTAAAATTCTGCCAATTTGAACCAAAAAAAAAAAACTACCCATTTCACAAAATTTCGCCCAAAAAAGACCCCTGCTGGGAAGGTTTATAGCCAAATCTGGCCATAAACCAAATGTGGAGTACAAATCTTTAATCAGCCTTCTATCTTCATGGGCTACACACTGAAAACCAAATATAGAAATTGGACAATTATTATTGTTATTTTCCTGAAATTTGGCGATGGAAACCCTAGAAGAGTCCAAAATCACTTCGTTCACAAATTTCGAGTTTTTTTTTTCTTTTTTGGCGAAATTTCGCCAGTAGAAAACAGCCTGTGACTTTGGAGGGTTTATCCAGCCTTTTCCATTTTGTTGCGAAAATTCCTGCTGATTTTAATTATCTGATTTTTTTTGAGGTCACAAATGATTTAGAAAAAGGGAAACCGCCCAAAAAAAAAAAAAAATCCAAAAAAATTCTATTAAAATTGCCAGATTTCTAGACAAGCTTCAACTAGGGTAGCCAAAAATACAAAAGGGTGTGTTTTCAAAATTTTATCAATAGCCAAATTTGGCTAAATCGGCTTGCTGACGATCTCTCAATTACATCAAATAATTGGAAAAAAAATAAAGTTCCTACCTACTACGTACCTACCTTCTGACAGCGCACAAAAGAAAGCAAAAGAAAAAAAAAGAACAAGGCGTTCATACGACGAAAAAGGAAAAAGACAAGAAAAGGAGGAGAGAAAGACGAGACAAGACAAGAAAGGACAAGGAAAGTAAAACCAAAAAAACAAAAGAAAATGAGAGGGAAAAAAAGAAAAAAGGAGGGAAAAAAAAAGAAAAGAAAAGAAGAGAAAAGAAAAGAAAGGATATTCTTTTATTGTTTTAATTGTAAAAGGATTTCTGTCAGCTTTCATTCGTTAAGGTCCTTTGCACGGGCAGTTCCACGATTCGCGGGCTGCTGGCAGGATTTGTTGTCCTGCAGGGACTGCCTGTGGGTGTCAGGTCTCCGGGAATCTAGGGAAACTTAGTTGGGCAGATGGGATGGGCCTTATTATTGTGGATGAAAAATGTGTTTTGTTTATTCATTTATTCATTCATCCAATTATTATTTCATTTAAATTTCTTATATGTGATGTAGCTGAGGTGGTGATTGTTTTGAAAGTCAATTATGCCAAATTTGGCTATTTTTTAATCAGATATAAAAGTAATAGAATTAGACATCCTTCTATTTATTGGTTACCTACTTAAACAATGTACCATGTATCCAAATCTGGCTATTCCTAGGAATCTTTTTTACTAAAAAAAAGGAATATTTTTTACTTTGACGATTAAAAAAAAAATCATTGAATTTGCCAAAAAAAGAAAGATTTTTTCCCCCAAATTAGTAGAATTTACACCCCAAAAAAAATTGGAAAAAAAATTCCAAAGAAATTGTCTCAAGGTGACAAAAATTCGCCCTAAAAAAAGCCTTCTTAGCAGAGTACCACTCTTGGTACGGTTAGAAAGGGTCAATAAGTAAGCGAGCACGAAGGAGTAGGGTTTTAAGTGCTAGAACCTATAGTCTAAAAATGGCAATTTGAACACTTTTTTCCCTCAAAATGTGGCGAATTTGGGCGATTCTTTCCCCCATGAAAATCTTTGTAGATGTTGTTGAACACCCCTCCCAAATTAGCCAAATTTGGCTACAGATCAAAGGGACAAGTAGAAAACCTCAACCCGTGGATCAACCAGTGTTATTTTTTCCTAGTGAAATTTTGCCATTTTTCAACAAAAGAAACTGGGAAATTTTTGGAATTTTTTTTCTAGTGTAAATTCAACTTTTTTTCTTTTTTCTTTTGCTAAATTTCGCCAAATTTTCAATACCCAAAAAAATAGAAGAAACAAAATGGAACCATCAATTGAAAAATATATTGTCTTGTGACATTTGGGAAATATATACCCACACAACATGGATGGATGGATGGATGGATGCTGTCAAGATGGATGAATGCTTGGATCTAGTTTAATAAAACAATGAACAAGCGGTGTGTTGAATTGTGGCCTTGCCATTTTGAAAAGTATCTTAAGGCAAAAGAAGAATCATAGAAGAATTATGGAAACTCAAATATTTCACCATGCAAAAATATAATCTTCAAAAAATCCTCAAAAAGAAACCAAAATCCTTTGAGATATTATAACTCTATAACTAATCTCAAGTTTCAACACAAGCCAAAATATCATCTTTCAAAAATCCTAATATAAAATTAGACCTATTATTACCTAAGGGGCCAAAATCCCTTAAGCTACTATACTCTATAGTGATGAATCTAAACACTATATCCTTGCCTTGGTAGGCAAGGCCAACAAAGCTCATAAAAGGGTACAATGATTGAAAGAGGAAGATACCCAAGACCCTTGTTGGCACAGGTATGCATATGATCATCAACTTTGTTTGTGGAGACGACCAAATTGCACATAATAATCATTTGCTTGTTTGTGGAAGCAACCAAATCCCACATAATCCATTTGTTTGTTTGTTTGTGGAAGTCACCAAATCCATGAGATCATCATCATGAGCTTTGTTGGCCTTGCCTAGTAAGGCAAGGATATTGTTTAGATTCATTATAGAGTATTATAGTAGCTTAAGGGATTTTGGCCCCTTAGGTAATAATAATAGGTCTATTTTTATTTGAGGATTTTTGAAAGATGATATTTTGGCCTGTGTTGAAACTTGAGATTAGTTATAGAGTTATGATATCTTGAAAGGATTTTGGTTTCTTTTTAGAGGATATTTTTGAAGATTATGTTTTTGCATGGTGAAATATTTGAATTTTCATAATTCTTCTTTTGCCTTAAGATACTTTTTAATGTAAATGGCAAGGCCATGGTGTGTGACACACCCCTTGTTTATGGAAGCAACCCAAGGTCCTATGAAGTTTGGACTTTAGGGTTTGTTTTGGCATATTTCCATTGGGGGTTCAAGGTTTTATTGAAATTGGAGTTGGATTTTGACCATGAAACCAAATCTAGAGGAAACATGAAACCTGAACATGGACGAGACTCCATTCCCTTTTAAAAAGGTTCAGATTCTTTAACCATATCATCATCCATGAGTACAAGAATTTTTTTTTCAAAAATGCAACAATCAAGCCTTGATTTTTGAATCGTTGCGACATTTCAATTTTGGGCAAACCTTGTGGAATAAATTGTGCGTGCATTTTATGCACAATGCATGCTAACATCATCAAACCCAAGAGAATAAAGAGGTGAGTCTAATCCCACGTGAAACGGGCCTAACTTTGGAATTTTTGACTCGATGAAGTATTATTGTGAGAGAACTAACTACCATTAGTTTAATGAAGTGGGTACCCCGTTGAATTGACTAGTCTCATCTAAAAAAAACAAACCCAAAAAAATCAACCCCCCCTTTTCCCTTGCCTCCTCACCAAAGGGGAAAAATAGTTGGGCTTCTAAATAGGATTTCTTTTTCCGGACTTTGTCCTTTTCTAATTCTCTCTTACACCAATACCCCACTTCACAACCATGGGTACCCATTTAGGGAAGTTACCTACCATATAGTGTCTAATATAAGTACTTAAACCCTAAAACCTAAACCCTATTAATTAGTGAGCGGTTGCACCCACATTTTTTCTCTTTTCTTTTCTTAGGAAGATCCATTTTTATTGGGCCAACCACCAATATTTTTGGAAGATGAGGCACTCCTAAATATGCTTCCCTCCCTCGAATAGAAGCATGCTTTGTCAAGCTTCCCTTTGGCATGACAAAAGGTTTAGGGTGCTTGCCCCCACTCCCCTCGTTTTACGACTTATATAGTTGAACGACCAAACAATATGGGATTTAAAATGAAGTGATAATGGGAACTCGATGGGTACACATTGGGAATAGACCCAACCCTCCCCCCCCACCCCTTTTCAAAACCAAA
>Ga0209611_10013485_pt1 | contig 11206 bp, 8 predicted proteins | sample S1TSphgellanicum_3_FD_187693 | JGI IMG/M metagenome (GOLD analysis project Ga0209611, IMG submission 187693) | Host-associated microbial communities from peat moss isolated from Minnesota, USA - S1T2_Fc - Sphagnum magellanicum MG (SPAdes) (version 2) | ecosystem: Host-associated > Plants > Peat...
TATTGGAGAACACATCTTCACCCCTTAAATCTTCCTTCTCTTGCAAGAAGCATTTGAATTGTCCGACCCTGCTCTCGCACGAGTTCATCTTTCTCCCTCAGCATCTCAGCTTGGTTCCGCACGGTTTGATCTTTCTCCTGTACCTGTAGCTGAAGGTCTTGCATCGTGCTCAAAAATGTCTCCATGTCGCGCACTGCATCGTCAGTTTCAATTTCTTTATCGACATCCTCTGGATCCATTCTAAATGGTGGCAGTCTGGCAAAAGTTTGATTGGCCCCCCCACGATCTGATAACCTCATCAGCCCACAAGAGAAAAATGTCAAGTTTTTAGAACATAGATGGTGTCGGCTGGTTATGGCATACATGCATTGAAGAAAATTTGGGCTCTCCCAGGCCACCAATGCAATTATGCACATACTTCAAAGTTGGAGAAACTGTGTATCTTAAGGCATGGGTCACTCCCAAATACCAACTATGGAACGTAGGTCTCATTCCTGGCACTCTTGAACAGAATGAAGCAAACATTTCCCTTGAGTGGCTAAAAACCAATGCCCTTCAGCGTTAGTCCCCCGATTCCACCCACTCCCCAGTTTCTTCTCCACCAACCTAGTACCTTTCAATTTAGTTGCAAGTGTACTTACCAGTTATCAAGGAAATGCCTTTCAGATGCCTGAGCTCTGTGGAGATCCGTGAGAAAGATGGCCTCCTTCGGACATCACCATCCCAACAGCACTCAATCAGCGACAACAAAGAGGCGGGCAGCAAATTAGGTAAAGTCGGTCTCAATCCTCCCCTCACCTTCTCTGCTCAGCCAGTCATAGGAATTCCTTGAAAGGGTGTGAGCCCGGATAGGATTTCAGAGCATGTCATAGCATAGCTGTATACATCTGATTTGAACGGGTAACGTTTCATATTGCTGGAATCCTCCTCGCGTTCAAACATGACCTCTGGTGCCATCCATGCACGTGTCCCTGTAACAGTCTGCGGAGAAAAGGTGGAAGTAGCATTTAGAATCTTTGATACACCAAAATCTGCCACTTTGACATCCATGTACCCTGCTTTTTCTATCTCTGGAATTTGTGCACGATTGATCAGCATGTTTAAGGACTTAAGGTCCCTGTGTGTTATCTTCTTTCTGTGCAAATATTGCATGGCCTCAGCCATTTGTAGCATGATGTCCAGTGCAACAGGAAGCGTGAAACTCTGTTTCGTATGGTATGATGTAGACGTCCTTGGGTCGAAAGCATCATTTATGGCCGCGTGAAGGTCTCCGTGCATGACTTCCATCAGGATCGAAGACAGACCGCCACCAGTATCAAACACCAAATATTTGGACGATGTTGGGATGACAGAGGCCCGCCAAGATGTTCGATTCTACCAAGAAGCTTCTGGAGTCAAGGCCCGAGAATACCTTTTGCGCAGCTTTTTGGCCTACCCACTCCACCTCACGAACTTCTCCAAAACTCCCTCTTCCAAGATTCCTGAGCCTCAAGAGATTTCTCATTTTTATAGTGGGCAGCAAGTCGATCGTCGTTCGCTCCATGTTCGCAGGATCGGTAATTAGCAACGTCAACAGGTACGCTACTATCTCTTGTTCATTCTGAGCTCCTGTGTCTTGCTGCATCTTTGTTAATCTTTTTCTTAAACTGTCCCGATCTTGCGAAGCCGGCTGCTTCAACATTCCACGGATCTCCTCCATCCTGCGTGTGCACTCGGCCTCTCCAAACCCTTCGATATTGTCCCCAACCTGCTGAAGTTCACTTGTTACGGCATTCGAGAACACGATGTCGACCACAGCTGTACACCAGTCGAGCTTAAAGAAGATATCAACGAAAGCTTCAAAGCTATTTGCCAACTTGATTGCTGCCGTAAGCCAGTCTTGGGTGCTGCAGCCGTGTATGATTGCCTCTGCACGCTTGACTATCCGGTAAAGTTCCAGTAGAGCTGCGCCTTGACAACACTGTTACAAGAGCGCTTGCTTCTCAGGAGGTAGTGAACCCCTGTCCACTCGTGATAGAAGAGGCGTCACCGTCTCTTGAAGCTTCTGCTTCAATAACCGGCACTGTATTTCATTGAATTGCAGCGGCTGGTTGTTCCCAGCTCGATCCAGTGCGTGCACCACGTCTCCTGCGAGGTGGAGGTAGTTTTCCGGCATGGTTTTCGACAAGTTGAAGATCTTCTATCCCTTCACAATCGACGCGCGGAAAGAGAGATTTCTTTTCTGGAAGGAGGATACGTTCACATATCCGCTCCCTCACAATCTGCACACTCATATAAACGAAATCAGCGTTTTTCTCTCAGTCTGACCTAGCAAATAGATTCCAGTAGGTCCTTATCCTTAGCTCTGATCCTTAACTCAGATTGCCTTCTACCCGGATGTTAGAAACCCACTACAATCTTCATGCTCTGGTGAGAAAACTACTTGTATTTGTTCGCTGTTGCTACTCTTGGAGGAGCAAGAACTGCAACCGATATCGCTGCATCGACTAGTTATGAAGGATAAACACATTTTATGAAGACCGACCATCCAAAACCCGAAACTTACATTATGTACAACATCTCATCAAATATTTTGGTTGGAGACCATTGCCTAGAGACTTACCTCGCACTGCGCAAACCTGGACGATGTGAGAGATAGAGGCCGGAGATCGATTCGGTCTGTGATGATCTGTGTGCCAAACCAAATGGACGAATTGCATCAGGGCTAGCTATCTGGAACACAGGAGAAGGGAAGAGAGCTCGACAAGCGTTAAGAGCTCTGTCACATCTACCGACGAAAGAAACCTTGACTGACTGAGAACCTGCCGCTATGCTAGATGCTTAGCACACAAGCAGCGCATCGTTAAACGCGGTGTGTGTTGTTAGGTGAAATACTTCTCCGACGATTCGTAACTCAGACTTCATTTTATTATGACGGGTAAACCACGTCTGTCAATTTCGCAGTGTTTAAATATTCCTAAATATTCATTACTATCCTTCACAATATTTTCTGATTTGGAAGAAATAATTTTTGAAATTTTGTACGTTTCTGAAAATAATATAATTAGTGTGGAATGGGTCAAGGTACTAGGATAATCTTCTATCTTCAACCTTTCTGATGGCATCTTGCACACATTTACAATTCATCCCCTCCACAAAAAGGAGACACCTGATTATGCCTACATGGTGGTGTTTAATATTTTACACCTGCAACTGTGCTATCACACTAGGGGTGGGCACATGACCAAAAACACAGGAGCCCATCTGCTGGCAGGCCCCCAGTTGCTTGGCAAAATTCATGTTGGCCCAGCACATAATGGCAAACATTGGTCCGCTAATAACACCTGGTAACTAAGTTTTCACCCAGAAAACAAAAACAAACAACAAGTAAGCTACCTCTTAATTGAACTGTTAATTTACTCAAGATCATTCACAAAACATATTTAGACCATCAAATCCAGCAATAGGGCCATTGCTCTGAAAAAAAAATCAGGCTCCCACACAACCTTACTGTGTTTAACACTATAAATGAATGATCCTTTTCAATCATTTCCATTGATCCTCTAAAATTCTCACAAGTCCACCAAACCTTATTACACATTTAACTGGAGTGAAATGTTAGTTCACTCCAGATAACTAAGGAAAAAAATTTCATACCGCGAAATCTAGCAATTTTATTGGCCATTACATTTTTTCTTCACAACTACACAGAAGCCTATTGAACACCCTTTGTAATTTAATTAGTACACTAGTAATCTAAGCCTTGTCTGAAAACAAAATACCCCAATCACAAGCTCACTCTGTGCCAGTTTCCAGTGCTTGGTGCCTGAGTTCTAGAGCAGACTGTGTGGATCGTTGTCTCAAAGAGCTGCAGTGCCACTGATCAATTTTACTCCATCATTTTTACTCTCAAAAACTTCAAAATTTTCCAAATTCTTGTTCTGAAAAGCCTAAGGTTTATCATTGTAAAGTGAATGAAAAGGTCAAGCGAACCTCTGGTCCACTTCCACCCAGTTGCAGCATGCATTGAAGTTCAATGCTCAAAGAGACCTCGAGGAGCTAACAGTGGACAAATTCTAGTGACGAGTAATCAAAACTGGTATATGGGAGATTTTTTGAAATCTTTCATATTGTCGTCCATGGACCATTTCAAAGACAATCTCACAAATAACTATCTCATTTTCAAGCTAACTATTTTTTTTTAATTGTAATTATTTCTTTTTTAATTAACTTTTTAAATAATTACATTTGATCTTTCTTAATAACTACCTTCATTTTATAACTATCTCACTCTTTTTCCCTATCCACAAGCATGGATATTAAAAAATAAAATTCACATGTGTCTTGTCATGTCCATGAAATGTAAACTAATTAAAATTAAATTTGACATTGACATAAATAACAATGAATTATTGAAAACCATATGAAAACAGAAGGGAAAAAATAAAAAATTGATGGTGACTGGTAATGCACAGCAACACGAAGCCCAAATTTGTCAATGTACTTTGTGGATTTGTCCTTATTTGCTGATGCCTACTCAAGAAAATGTGTGGTCCACTTCCACCCATTTGCGGCAAGCATTGAAATTGCTCAAGGGGCTAACACTGTGCAAATTTGTCAATGTACTTTGTCATAGGCCTAAAAGCACCCCCAACTAACAAAATGTCGATAATGTGCTGAAATCAGGCCTAATGTCAGACAGAAAGAGATTATAAATTGGAAACATTTTTTGCTTGTGGGTCCAAGTATGTTGTTTTGGTGGATAAAATGGGCCATAGTGGCCTCCAGTGAACCTGCATCAATACACGTACCTTCACCCTTTTGGAATGGATCTGTACTACACGTGCGGGTTTAGGACCGAAACTATGTATATTTACTACATAGTTATGAAGTCTATGTTTTTGGTTATAAAACTATCATCCCACGTTACTATTAGCTATGCAAGTCTCACCATTCTCCTTTCATGAACTACACATAAACAATACCCAAAACTATTCAAAAACCAAAAGCTTTTCCAAAATCAAAACTTTAATTTTTACAAACTTGGTATTCATATCATAACTTTGTACAAAAATGAATGTGCTCTCAAGGTCACAAACACCTCCTTATATACTAACCATAAGGAAACAACTCAAGAAACTTCCTAAAACCTATCCACCACATGGTTCCCCAAATAGTCAAAAAAAAACAAAATCACATAGGTCCCCATGTGATTCCCCAATCAATCACAAGGAACAATATCACATGGTTCACCATGTGATTCCACAATTAATCACAAGAAAACAACATCACATGGTTCAGCATGTGATTCCACAATTAATCACAAGCAAATAACATCACATGGTGAACCATGTGATTCTACAATTAATCACAAGCAAACAACATCACATGGTGCACATGACATAAGTCAATGCATTATGGAATCCTACATCCAACTTACCCCATCAAATTACACATGAAGTTACTTACACCCAACTTATCCCTAAGTAATTGTGTAATCAAATTACACATGAAGTTACTTACATCCAACTTACCCCTGAGTAATTATGTAATCAAATTACACATGAAGTTACTTACATCCAACTTACCCCTAAGTAATTGTGTAATCAAGTTACACATGAAGTTACTTACATCCAACTTACCCCTAAGTAATTGTGTAATCAAGTTACACATGAAGTTACTTACATCCAACTTACCCCTAAGTAATTGTGTAATCAAGTTACACATGAAGTTACTTACATCCAACTTACCCCTAAGTAATTGTGTAATCAAGTTACACATGAAGTTACTTACATCCAACTTACCCCTAAATAATTGTGTAATCAAATTACACCAAGTTATAGGTCCTCTTAGTCGGTAACTATACACCTCTTTGCCCGGCACATGTTACATTTAAAATGTGATGGTACAATAATTTAACCTTATGGAAGCCACACAAAAATATAAGAGAGACGAGGGAAGGAAGGACATAAGTTGTTAATTTTTACAGAGTGTTTTGGGCAGCCATATATTTTCAAGCATGCGCAACAATCATGGCATTAAAAAAAACCTTAAGTCAAGCCTAGAGGACCTGGCCCTGTTATATATTTCTCAAGTGTAAACCCTCCCCAGTTCCCACATGGGTATAGATTTGTTTACCTTTTACATAAGACATGACATATGAATAAGTGACATCCCTCCCAAACTCAATTAGGGCATATCATTGATGAGCATATTCACAGTCTATTTATTAAGTATCGTTTTCTTTTTGTTTGTTGGTCACATTGAGATCTCTCAAACCATGACATTCCTCATTAGGCTCTTGGTCTCATTGGACAGCCCTCCACAAGTAGGGGTGCACCAAGGTGATTTCATAATGTTTAGACCTATGGCACAAGAATTATTGAATATCGAACTATTTTGTCAGAGAAAATTCTCTAAATTATTATTTATTTTTTATGAAAATTGTGACAAGCTCTTGATACTAATTGAAAGCGTTTGATGAATGAGATTTCTTGGAGATAGTTTGATAATTGTTAGACCTAATTTGGGGGACATATTGAATTTTAAGTAATTTCCATCACCATAAAATAATTTAAAATAATATTCTCACAAGTGAGCTTTATAGTCAGGGTCTTGGTCACTCTTGAAAAAGTTACATAATCATGTTCACACTTGGGCTATCTGCAAAAGCCATATGTATAATCCTTACTCTCCAAGAAAAAACACATGGATGATTCAAATGGCCAAAGTCTCAATCCCTGACTTAGTTATTTATGAACTGAATTTTTATTAGCTTTCTTGATCACCTTTAATTGGAGCCATATTTATGTTTGTAAAAGACCTCTGTTGGCTGTCAAGGCTGGGTCTTAAGTTTTTTCTAAAATGGATGACCAATTTAAGGAATATTTTCAAAGACTAAAAGCCCATCAGTTTTGGGTTGATGTCCAATCGTTTTTTCACCGTGGGTTCTGGGGTTTGGGGGTTAATGGTTCTAAACTTTATATAATCCATTGATTCATGTCAAGCCAAAGTGGGTTCTAGAACTTTTATGGAATTTAGGAATGTTCAAAAGAAAGCTTCCCCGTTGTTAAGAGTGACGGTTGTAAAAATGTTAATACCTATTTTATTGCTATTCAGTGTATATCTCATGATATTCGATGTCCAAAGATTTACAATAGTAGTATATATATGTGTGTGTGTGTATTTGAATTATTAGGGAGAATTATTCTGGCAACTCACTTAAAGCAGTGATTTTTTTTGACAAATATTTGCTACTATGCAATGTTTTTGAGAAAAGACTTCAACAAGCTGTGAAGTGTAAAATGTTGTGTGTTTTGCCACTTTTGTGAAATCAAAATTTTATTATATAAAACTCTGCCTCTATTTAAGTGTGGAGGTGACATCTATTAGCAGTTGCCGACTCTTTTCATTCAATGTTCTGTTTTGCACATATACATCATTTCAGACACATTTGTAGAGCTTATAAAAATGAACATTTCTCTGTCAGAAGATTTGTTTTTGCTTAATACTCAATATATTCTTCAACCCTAAACTTCAAACTGGACTTGGAATGAGAATCTCTGACCACTATGCATACATGGCTTGAATATGATCAAGTCACCACATGAACAATTACAATATTTTAATTACAAGAGAGATTTAAAAAGATTCTATACTTGGGCCTGAGAAGTGTTGGGCATATATCTCAAAAATTTGGAGATCATACCAGATATCATGTTTGATATCTATTGAATATCAAAAATTGTGATATCCGGGGTGATATCTTGAGTGTCAAATCTCAAGATTATGAGATTCAGACATGTAGTATTTGAATTTCAATCCGGATATCAATTTCTTGCCCATATCTAGATATCATGTTAGAGGGTTAGGTTTGAGTTTATTTATTTATTTAAATTCAATTAGGAGTTAGGTGTTTAGTCTTTCAAACCTTATGCATCATGCTATTACTCTATAAAGGGGCCCAAGGTGATGCTTGGGCCCCATTTTTTTTAATAATAATTGTTTTTTCTCGTGTTTGTCTCTCTTTGTTGTTTGCTTTTTTTCATGTGGGATGTTAAAGCTTAATATTGTTTCCCTTTGCACAATTGTTGTTTTGCTTCCTGAATCCCTTGCCACTACTATTTGTTTCCCAATTGCCCTTCACACTATGGTTCCTGTTCCTTTGTGCAACTATTGTTACATGCTTCAGGTACTTGCTTCTTCACACTAGTATTGTTATTATGCTTTTCCTTTATGTTATTAGAGTTCTATTGTCTTCACTTTTTGCATTTTGGAAGTTGGGGTTTAGAATTTAGGGCTTTTCTTGGCGATAATTAACAACTTTTTTTGTGACATGATTTTTAAAAAACCTTGTGTTTTTTTTTTGGTTCTTGTTTTTCTCAATAAAAGAATTAGTTTGTTGTTATGATTATATTTAGTTTCATTTTATTTTTTAGGTTTTGTACTGTTGTCGATTAATTTTTTTTTTCACATCATTCTTATAATGAAAATTTAGTTTTATTTTTGTTGTAAATGTTGTAAATTTTTTCACTAGTTTATTTTTAGGCATTCATATTCCACTCTAAACCCTAAACCAAAACATTTTGTTTACTTGAGTTTCTTCACTTTTAGCCTTATTGAATGCAGTGTGAAAAATGGAAAGTTTTAGTGGAAATGAAAATGCATTAATCCAAAATGAAGGAAGTGCAATGTTTTTGAATGAAGTTAAATGTGAATGAAATAATGAAAAAACTCAAGAAAACCAAAGTTTGTAAACTAAAGAAAGTAGAATTTCAAAAAAATATGAATTTTTTTTTTGAAATTATTGCAAATTTCCTCAAAGGAAAATTCGAAGTCCTCATATTAGGAATGCCTTTTGTTTGTCACTTTTTTGTGTGAATGACAATTCAAAAGTGATGCTTAATATGCTTCAAATAATGTTTTATATGTTAATGTGTTAAATTCCAATTCTATGTTTTTTTGTAACCCAAGAACAAAACTAATATAATAAAAAAGTTAATATTATGTTAAGCAAACATCTAATATACTGTTATAAGACTAGTGGAATAACATGTTTAAAAAAACATGTTGCTGCATATCATTTAGAAATTTTGAGAAATTTGAAGAAGATATCAATTTTGTAATGCAAGGAAGTCTAAAAAAATTGTTAAAGAAAGGATAAATATATTAAGTTCATTCATTTGTAATTTTTTTACTTTCAAAACCCTTTCGAAAAGGGTAATGCAAAGCACGAAAAATTTGGAGAATCTTGCACTCTTGCTTGTAAAAAATCATTTGCCCTTATAATTTTTGGAGAGTGTATGGTTAAAGTGTTTGATCATGAATTTTTGTATTCAAGTTTAATTCCCTTCATGAAAGTTTTTTCACACGATGTTTTGCTTAACATAGTGGAAAAAACCAAACAAACATATGTTTTGCCTTTCTTTCAAAAATGTTATTTAAGCATGATTGCTAATTTTGATCTTTCGATGTCAAAGGGTGCTCATAATGTTTTTGCCTTGGTTTTATTTTCTTAAGAATATGATTGGAAACCAAAGCATGTAACTATTGATTTATTTGAGGCTTTTAAGATTACATGACATTCATTGGCAAAAAACTTGATTGATGTTTTAAACGAATATGGCTTGAAAAATAAGATTATAACATATGTTAAAAATGAAGGTTTTAATTTGAACATAATAACACGTCTTCTCATATATATTGTGAAATATTAAACTTTAAGTTCAAAAAACAACTTTCATGAGACTTGTTTTCAGCGTGCATTCTCCAAAGCTTGTCAATACTTATGCCACCAATATTGAAAAAACTTATAGTGGTCTTAATTATGTTTTTATAGAGTTCACCCAAACAAATTTATAGAAGTGCATCACTTGGCCAAAAAAAATTAATAAAAACTAGCAATAGTGGAACAAAGCTTGCATTGAAATTGGTTTAAGGTTTAAAAAATTAAACATTCTAATGAAAAGTAGGTCAATTTTGTTTTCAAACATTGAACCCTTGAACCCTGCCATTGAACAGAGAGAAAGAAAAGACTCGGACCCTTACAACAAAGTTGAAGACCAAATTTATAAATCTTTGATGTATACCGAACCTAAAAGTCGCATTGGAGGAAAAACAACCCGGCCTTTTGGGTGCATGCTTGTATTACCCACTTCATCACCTACATTTGTTGGTCACCATTTTTGGCGTAGCTTAATACTCCTTCATAAAAGCATGCATATTAGGAGCTAGGCCTACCTCCACTCCAGGTCCCAAAAGGGACCAACTCATTATCCTTTCTAATTTCCTCTACTACTGCTATCTTCTTGATGGCTTGCTCCTTGATTTCTAGAGAAGTCTCTGCCTATTGCTTACTGATTATCACAGACATACCTCATACTTACTTCAGGGCTTCCGTGCAATACTATAAATAGTCCTGGTTTTTGTGCATGCAAACCCCATGGACTAGGTAATCACCTTGATGCCAGTGCTTGCCAGAAGTAGCTGGTCATTTGTAAGGTAAGTCGAAGATCGAGGTCATTCTGGGAACGAGGGCCCAATGCAAGGCAGGAGACAAGTACAGTACCCGAATTCATTAAATCAGCAATGGTTCTTTACTGCACCGCCCAATTGCCCAACCAAGATGTGTCTGGTGATGACCAGACACATCTTGGTACTGCCCAGACACAAATTTTGGGTCTTATTATACAAGCTTTGGACATGTAATGCACACTAGGACGCATATTAAGGCACACATGCCTCCTAGTGTGCCTTTATATGCCTTCTATGTGTGCATTACACACCCAAAGCATGCATTACAAGACTCAAATTATGTATCTGGGCATCATCCAAGGGCAGACAAGAAAAAAAAGAAGCAGAAAATACTGTCTGCAATATGGATCCATTGCTGATTTTCCGTCCTCCCCTGAATTCCTGCTTATCCTTAACATTTTCATAGAAATCTGCTAGCTTTAGTGAGACTCCTCGACTCAAAAGATTTCTGTCATGAGGACAAAATCCCCACTTGCACAGCACACTGGAAGAAAAAGTGAGGGTGAATTGTGAAGATGCCACGTGAACATGGGCGTGCACCTTCACATCATTCATCTTTGCTAATTTGTGCCATACTGCAAGAATAGGCATAATATACAACAGATGTGAAAACTTCTTCACTCCAGTTCATCCTTTGTTGGCCCTAACCTTTGGGAGGTAGTATATGGCCTATGGTACTAAGGAGCTGCCTTAT
>Ga0209611_10013486_pt1 | contig 11206 bp, 9 predicted proteins | sample S1TSphgellanicum_3_FD_187693 | JGI IMG/M metagenome (GOLD analysis project Ga0209611, IMG submission 187693) | Host-associated microbial communities from peat moss isolated from Minnesota, USA - S1T2_Fc - Sphagnum magellanicum MG (SPAdes) (version 2) | ecosystem: Host-associated > Plants > Peat...
CCTGCCTGTGTTTTTTTTTTTACTTTACCTCCCCTTAACTAATAAAAGACTTGTACTCATTAAAGTGAAGGGAACACTACTCTACCAACCCTGGGTGACCGATGCAGCCGGTTTCCAGACTACTTGGACACTTGTTAGTGGTCAGCTAACTTACGGAATCGCCAGCAATCCCTGTTTTACTTATTTACTTTACTTTACCTCGCTAGGTAATAATAATACAGACTTGTAATTGTAAAAAAAAACCCACAATGAAGACTTTGTTGTGGTTTTTACCAGTGTTTGGTGGTTCCTCGAAATTTTAAAGAACCGTCAGCTTGGGGTTCTTTGAAAACTTTCAGAATCTAAGACTTGTCGGTTCCAATTAGTCTGATAACCGGATTTTATACTCTCAAGAACCGCCGCACACTGGTTTTCACTTTTACCAGCCCCGAGGCGGGTCTTTCTTCTTCCTTCGTAAAAACGCACACTGCTTCGAAATCACTAGCAATTCCTGTTTATTACTTTTACCTCCCCCCCCTCCCCCAAAGACTTGCACTTGTAAAAACCAAGGAATCCTTTAAAACTTTTACCAGCTCTCGGTGACCGGTGAAGCCGGTTTCCAGGCTACCTACTTCGACACTTACTGGCTATCAGACCATACCGAAATGACTGGATATCCCCATTTTACTTATTTACTTTACTTACCCTCCTTAGGTAATAAAAAAAGACCCGACTTGCAATCGTAAAACTAAAACAAACACAAACGAAGACTTTTGTTGTTGTTTTTACTTTTTACCATACACCCGGCGGTTCTTTCTTATTCCTTGATAAAACCGCACACGCTGCACTGCTTCTTCTCTCTCCGTCTTTGCCTTCGCCGTCTTCTCTCTCTCTCTCTCTTACGCCTTCGCTGCGTTCGCTGCCTCTTCGCTCCATCGTCGGAAATCGCAGTGCTGCGTTGTTCCTCTTGCCCGAGAAGTCGTCGGCGCGATCGCAGAAGGAGTTGGGATCCCATGCTCTCGTTTTATTGATCTCTCGTGGACCTCTCTTTATTCCGCTGCTGCTTTTGGTGACACTTGGAGTTTGGACCGCTCGCTGAAGGTTTGCATATTGTTTTCCTCATGTGTTTGGCCGCGTGCTACTTACTACCTTTACCTGTTTGTTTTTGTTTTAGGATTGTTTCCCCTTATATTTCCGAGTTTCAACTTCTTGACTATCCTCTTCCACCAGCTCTTGTAGTTTTTTTTTGATCCTAATTGCGACCAGTTTTGTGTCTGATGGCTAGCCTTCATCGATCTCTGTCTGTCTGTTTTGCTGTTTTCTTCTCCTCCTGTTTCTACGACTCTGCAATTTTGGTGCTTGGAGTGAGTGATTTTTCTTCAATTTTCCAAATCCTTGAGGTCGTCCTTCGTGTGTTTTGGATCTGTTTTCGTTTGGTTACAGTTTCGGATCGGTGACTGTTAAATCCCCCCGCCCTCCTTCCTTGCAAAGTTGGGAGCAGTTTTGCTTTTCTTCCTGGTTGTTTTTTCCACAATATAGGTACTCGTAGAACATTCCTTCTCTAGTTTTTTTTTCTTTTTTTTGGTTGAGATTGTTTTGTGCAAGCTTATGTTCCGCTCGCTTCGCGTCTCCAGATGCTGAGCTTATACTCTAATTGCCTCGGCTTTTTGTTTCTGAAGCATGTTTATTGATCGCTTGCTCAAAGCGAATGAATCAACGAAATGCAACCGTACTTCTGCCGAAATCAGATGCTGTGCTTCTTCACTAGGCAGTAGTGGCTCGATTTTCCTCCTCCTCCTCTTGCTTATAAAGCAGCCGAGTTTGCTCTCGTAATTTGCCGAAGACTTTCGGCAGTGAGAAGAACGTCTATCCTGTTTGTCCTCGTAATCTGCTGCGGCGTCTTTGAACGCTCCATCGCTATTCGTCAGAATTGTGCGTTGTTTGTGACAATATGAATTGTGCTTGCGAGCACTTGGATTTTTCCTTTGTTGAAGTACGCAATTGAGATCGCAGCTCCGTTATGTTGTGTGTTTGATTGATGGCTTCTCTCATGAAGATCCGCCTTTCTGTCTGCTGATGCAGCAGCTGTTCGCGTCTGTTTGTGTCCAGGCGTTTGTTCTGCCGCTGATGTGATTTTTGCATTCTGTTCAGGACTAATCTCGTGCTCATGTCACACATTCAGGCTGTCTGTTGCAATTGCCGACTGTTTTCAGCGGTCAGAGGCTCAGGGCATCCATTGCATCTGGAAGTGCAATCTAAAAGTCTCGTGGTTGCTTCTGACGCTCTGATAGCACACATGCGTTCCTGAGAATATTTTCTCCGAGGAGATCGGAATTGGATTCTCTCTTTGCTTGATCGATCCTGTGCGGGGGGCATCATCATCGGTTTAACTCAAAGAAGCTATTCAGAGTCAGCATAGCTCTCTCTGTCTCTCTCTGTGTTTCTTGCCCGTTCTTACCTTTCTGAGAGAGAGTGAACAACGTTCAGTCTCTTTCTCTACACCCTCTCGTGAAGACACGCTTTTTCAAATGCTACCCTCCTCACGTTCCTGCTTTCATTTAGGACTAGTTCCGTCTATTCAAATCTCGTCGTCAGTCAGTCCGTCCGTCCCTGGGCGTCTTTTAGCTAGCGACGCACGCCCATTCTTTTGTGCGGTTGTGTTGTTCCTACCTTCCTTTGTTTCCATCTCTTCAAGATCTATGCCAGGGAGACATGATCAAGTTGCTGTCTGTTTTGTACTCTGAGATGGAGTACAACAAGCTTACAGTGAATAATTTTGGTCTAAACTGCTTCTTGTTGATGATGATGCACAGGTGCAATAATAGTAGCAAGTTTCCTCGACCTCTAGCAGCAACATGGGTTCTAATGGGACTGCAGCAAATGGGTTTGATTTCGAGTTTTCCAGTCCAAGCAGTCCTGCAGCAGGAGGAGGCCTTGTACCCAATGGCCTCTCCAAAATCAACACCAAGAAGCCCGTGTCCAGGGAGGTTTGCAAGGATGATACAACAGCTCCATTGAAGGGCGTCCAAAATGTGGACGAGTTGCATGCATTGCAAAAGAAAAAGGCGTCTGCACCGTCAACCCCTAAAAACCCTGCAACAAACCCTTCAACACCCAAAAACCTCACTCCAAGGGCATACATGAGTGAGGAGGAGCGGCACAAGCAACAGATGCAATCCATCAGGTACCATTGAGCTCTGGCCATTCCATTATTGCTCTGTTTTATGTTCTTGAGCAGATTTATTTCTGTCCCTGTGTACTCTGATTGAGCTGTCTTGAGTGGAGAGTTCTATAGAGATTATCCTTCACTCTGCTTTTTGCATTGCAGTGCATCATTGGCATCGCTGACCCGAGAAATTGGCCCCCAAGTTGTCAAAGGAGATCCTGCAGGGAAGGGGACAGCTTCCAAGTCAGTTATTGCACCCCGACTTGATATGAGTGACAGTGCTCTCAAGTTCACACATGTCCTATATAACCTATCTCCTGCAGGTAACTGATGTTGCTTTCCTCCTTTCCTACTTCCAAGTTTAGGAAGTAAGACACCTCTTAGGTTGAATAGGTTGTAGTCTGTTCTTTTTGTTTCTGTTTGAATTGCCCTCCTGTTGGAGTAACACAAATTTGGCTGGCTATTCTGCTTGCTCTCTCCTCGAGTGTGTCTGTGTGTGTGTTTGTTCATTTCCAAAACTGTTTACATACACCGAACCACCTCAGAGGATCTTGTCCTGGTTCGTAAGAGGAATTTTTATCATGGGTGTTGGCCTTTGATGTTTACTATCTTCTGATTTTTCTTTGGGATTGGTCATCTTGCAAAGTTAGATGTGCTCCTGACATCTACTTGGATTAATATTTTGCAGAGCTCTATGAGCAGGCCATCAAGTCTGAAAAGGGGTCATACATCACATCAACTGGTGCTCTTGCTACTCTCTCCGGAGCCAAAACTGGCAGATCTCCAAAGGACAAACGTGTTGTGAAGGAGGAGACTTCAAAAGATGATTTGTGGTGGGGAAAGTATGTGCTCCTGAACTTACACATGGGCTATGTAAGAATTAGTGGAGTTGGAATTGAGTTAAAAATTTCTTATCTGAGTTTTAGTTCTGAGCCCTCTATTTCTCCCTCCACCTCTGCAGAGGCTCTCCAAACATCGAAATGGATGAGGAGACATTCTTGGTGAATCGTGAGAGAGCAGTTGACTACCTCAATTCTCTTGAGAAGGTAATAGAATCAATTTGGTGCACTGATAAAAAGTTTCTGCCACTAGACCAGTTTCACACTTTTCAAATGAGTATTAGGTGTAGTGTGGGACATTGAGTATGCTGAGATTTGGGTGTTTTCTCATGAAATAAACACTGCTGTATCATTGTTCCTTCTGGTGCCGTTTGCCCATTTTCACTAGGGACGTGCATGTGCCATCAGGTCTTTGTCAATGATCAGTTCTTGAACTGGGATCCTGAGAATCAAATCAAAGTTCGGATCATATCAGCTCGTGCGTACCATTCACTCTTCATGCACAACATGTAAGTACAATGCAATCTCAAACCCCTCTCTCCTTCAGACCCTTTGTTCAGAACTGTCCGGTACGACCCACTGAACGCTCAACTCATAGTGCTTTTGGAATCTGGCCACTGCCATAATCACTTCTCACAAAAAACTCGAGGTCACTGGTACTTCCGAAGGGGTTGAGCACTTTTGGTGAAGGCCAGGAAGAAAAGGACGTGCTACATTTGCCCAGTCATGGAGGGCTCTCTCTAGCCAAGTCCTAGAGAGAGATAAATTTCGGTCAATGTATGCTTGTATTGGTATGCTCGGTGGCATTAAGAATATGGGTGGCAGGTGCATCCGCCCTACACCTGAAGAACTGGAGGATTTTGGGACCCCAGACTTCACAATCTACAATGCTGGTCAATTCCCCTGCAATCGATACACACATTATATGACATCTTCAACTAGCATAGATCTGAACCTGAAACGCAAAGAGATGGTGATTCTTGGCACTCAATATGCTGGAGAGATGAAGAAGGGTCTTTTCAGCGTTATGCACTACCTGATGCCAAAAAGAGGAATCCTTTCATTGCATTCAGGCTGCAATATGGGGAAGGCAGGGGATGTGGCGTTGTTTTTTGGATTATCAGGTATTGTTGGTAAACGAACGAGAAGCTTCTGTGCTTGAACGGTTAAAACAGTCCATCCCATGGGAAGAAGCCATGAACTTGTGACTAATTGATCTGTTGGTTTGGCAGGAACTGGAAAAACAACACTGTCCACAGATGAGAACCGCTATCTAATAGGTGATGATGAACATTGCTGGAGTGAGAATGGTGTCTCAAACATTGAGGGAGGTTGCTATGCAAAATGCATTGACTTATCCAGCGAGAAGGAGCCTGAAATCTGGAATGCAATCAAGTTTGGAACTGGTAAGTTCTTGATTAGCACAGGGAAATGGAGACTGTTTACTGTCTACTTGGCATCATGTTGCTCAAGGGAAGGTGATCATTCTGTAGTCATCAATGGTTACTTGTTTTCACTGCACAGGAGAAGAAGATATATATGATGTTTCCTGATAGCATTTTCTGTAATTCTATGTTATGTGGGTCTTCTATCATGGATTCTGAATCATGCTGCTTGTTTATGACAGTGTTGGAGAATGTTGTTTTCGAGGAGTACTCAAGAGAGGTTGATTACACAGACAAATCTGTCACAGGTGACTTATCTTAGTGTGAACAGACTTCCATTTTGGTAAATTGACTGCACAGAAAGGGAGGAGTTCTGCTAAATCAGATCACAGGTTGATTGATGCTAACAGAAATAAGTACTATACTTCTGAAGAAATCTGAGAGCTGGGACATACATCAGTTGCAGTCTTTGAATGTCATTCAAAAGACTTTTCAGGAGTACAAGTTTGTGTCTGTGGATTTGAAACTGTAACAATTTTAACTCTAATATTCACAAGCCTTTTCTTTTGTTGGACAGAGAATACAAGGGCAGCATATCCAATAGAATTCATACCAAATGTCAAGCTACCTTGCATTGGGCCCCATCCCAAGAATGTCATTCTGCTTGCCTGTGATGCTTTTGGTGTACTACCACCAGTGAGCAAGTTGTCACCGGCGCAGACAATGTACCACTTTATCAGTGGTTACACAGCACTGGTAAGCCTTTCCATAAGTGTTGTTGCTTGCACTTGATGGATTTATATGCCCTTTCTTCACCTGCCATGGTTTTTGTTCCTTGTGGTGTGTGCTGAACAGTAAATATCATATTCAACTTGGCACTCTGATCCAGTTTGTTGATCTGTTCTATCAGTTGAAACTGGAGCTGGAAGTTGTTCTTGAGAGATTTTCTTGGTAGATTACATTCTTAAGCTCAATTGTTTCTAGGTTGCGGGAACTGTTGATGGCGTGAAGGAGCCAACAGCCACCTTTTCAGCCTGTTTTGGGGCAGCTTTCATCATGCTCCACCCAACCAAGTATGCTGCAATGCTGGCTGACAAAATGAAGAGGCATGGTGCCACTGCATGGCTGGTTAACACTGGCTGGTCTGGAGGCAGGTATGTGTGGAAATCTAGATTATCAGAAATATTGTGAATCAGGTTGTTGGATCATGAACGGTCTTGTCTTGTGTCAATGCATCCCATGCATCCATGTGATGAGTAATGGATAACTAAATTGACACAGTTTTACACAAACTTCTCTGATGAAATGGCTTCTTGCATAAATAAGGGGCAACACATCTAACAGCCTTGCTGTTTTTCACACTGTAGCTATGGGGTTGGGAAGAGAATGAAGCTTGCATACACACGGAAAATCATCAATGCCATTCATGATGGGTCTCTGTTAGAAGCTGAGTATGAAGCAACTCCTGTATTCAACCTGGCTGTTCCAGCCAAGGTCAATGGTGTACCTACTGAAGTGCTGCATCCTGAGAACTCAGTAAGTATTTAAAGCTTTGACATGGTTATCTAAATGCAGAGTAGTGTGTCAAGGCCCGGGGCTGTTATGGGACAAATCAAAATAAATTCACTTGTTGTTTCTGAAGATTGATTGAGACATGCCATAGAATAATACTACTTGGGGGACTTTCAGATTTGGCAGATGTCTCAATTCATCATGGGCAATTATGGTATCTAAAGTAGTAGTACTTCCACATCCACTTAATTCTTCATTCAGGAAGGGGTACTGTTTAAAAACTTAGGACTGTGAAGAGAATAATCCTTTTCCATATTCCATTTTTGTGTGTGGTGCAGTGGGCAGATAAGAAGCTGTACAACGAAACGTTGAAGAAATTGGCTGGCCTTTTCCAGAAGAATTTTGAAGTATATATTGACTACAAAGCCGGCAATCACCTTAAACTTACAGAGGAGATTCTTGCAGCTGGACCCCAGCTCCCCAAGGATATGTAAGTTAAAATTCTGCATTTGAGAGCTTTATTGCCTCAGCACTGATTCTGAAGCTCTCATAGAAATTCAAAGAAGTGAAGTACAGATAATACACAACCGTTTTTAGTTGCTTAATTCTTTTTTTTACCTTCCAGCTTCCTTGAAAGGGTCTCTTGGAAAGTTGGATAACACAGATTTTGCTCTTGATCTTTGAACACAAAGTGGAGGAAGATGACTGCTCAGTATCTTTTACGTTGGGTCAGGTTTCATTGGGCCCACGTTTTTTTTTGGTTACAAAGTTTTTTGTACAAGAGTCCTTGCGGAAATAGTTTGCAGATTTCTCAAACTGAAGGAGATTCTTTTGCTGCACATTGGTACCAGACTGATCCATTATCATTCAAAGAAAGCGACAGTCTAAAATATAAAATATTTCTCACAGTTTTGTTTACTGATTTAATTACTCGCATTTGGATTGTCCTCTCCTCTCCTGTGAATTACGCATATGTAGTTAGTTATTATGCCTTGTTTGTTTTTTGTATTCCATATGTCCCTCCTCCAAACCTGATCTTTGTGATTATCAAATGCAGAATAATCACAATTCTCTCAAAATCGAATAACTAGCTTCTTCAAGATGGGAGAAAATTTGTAACCAATTTCTTCTTATAAACATGCAATTATACCATAAAAGTGAATTAAAATTAGTCAAGTTAGCTCAAGGTTTCATGAATGAGGGTAAGGTAGGGTGAAATTTCTTGGGCACAGATTCAAAAGTGTTAAAATTGGCCTCAAAATGTCTTTTCTTAAGCAAACACTCTTTTCAGGAATTCTCACTTCTGCATCTATCATATAAATCAAGCTTTAAACATAAGGAAATGTTCAATGATGAACATGTCTACCAATCATTTTTTTTGGTTACTTTTTTGGAGAGATTTTCATGCCCATGGGTGTGTCATCTAAAGCTGCACAAAAGCTCTTGGAATTCCATAGACAAAGGAGTAACAAAAAATAAGCAATAAGAGGATGAGCTTGTTCAAAGAATCAAAGAAAAACGTTGAACACCCTCCCCCCTCTCAACCTTCAAACCTTATATCATCTTCATTTTGGGTCCACTTTAAACAACTAGAAAAATCATAAGCGTGCCAACTGAAAGTTGACAAAACTGAAGGATGTTTACAGATGTTCAAGCTTCTTTGATATGTTAAATGTTTGGTGACTAGCTTATTTACCCTAATGGGTTTAGAATTATTTAAGGTGGCATTCTTTAAATCGCACCTAGAAAATGCATTATTCCTGGAAATAATCATAATGTCCTCTTCTTCAATTAAAAAAATCTTAGGAGTGGGTCTTGTGATGAATTTTCTCTTACAAATAATTGAGAAATTGAGCCCAAGAAGGACCTCAAATCCAAAGAGGAGTTTGAACTAACAAAAACTCGTGTCGTTGTAACAAAAATAGATTATGTCCAAAAATGAGGACGTTTGCCACATAACAGTGCTCATGAGGTTAGAGGACATTAGTGTGGCTTTTTGGTATGCTTTCTAGGTCATGTTTTGCACAAAGGTCATTTTATTTTTACCATTTTTTTCCCTCGCTCCTAGAGTTACAGCAAGGCTTTTGGAAGGCTTTTGGGACAATTTTTTTTAATGTGTCTACAGGGTCTCCTAGTTTGTTGTAGGTTGTTCTCCCATTTTAAAGGGGGAAATAGGTCTCCTTTTTACTAAAGCCATTGCCTTGCCCCCATGACATGTTTGGGGACCTAGGGTTTGGGGACCTAGGGCTTATGGCCCCAATTATTGTCCCTAGATTCTTGGAAGATTGTTGTCCCTTTTATTAGACCCTACAAGGGCTTTTAATATAAGTGCTTAAAACCAAATGATTGGTTTTTCATTCACCCAATCATGTCATATGGCCTCATACATTTTCTTTTCAATGTTGTGCACCAAGTTGGGCCCCCTCCATCCAATAGTTCATGGCTTGCCACTAAAGAAAAACTATCATTTACAATCAATGTTTGCAATTAAAAAGTGTTATTTGTGATCGAAAAGTAATTATAAATGACATTTTTCAATTGAAAATTATAATTTTTAGTTAAAAAAAAGTTGTAAATGACATTTTTTCTTCCAATGTGGCCTAATCCATATGTGGCCAACCAATAGATTTGATAGCACCTATTGTGATGTTCCTAAAAGGGGAGAATGGTACATTTCCACCCATGATGTTGTTCGGAATGTTTTGGCTTGCATTTTTAGAAATGTCGAATTTCATGTTTCGTATGAACGTTTATATGTTTTCCCATCACCTTCCCTCTAATCTTCACATCAATGGGTCAATACCATGTTCCCCTTGGATGGGGTCTCCATTCTAGTTGATGTTGTCATCATTGAACCTGTTTGAATGGATTTAGTTTCAAAAACCACCATTTCTTAGGGAATGGTTGCAACAATTGTGGCCTAAGCAAAAGATGAGTTGTATTGCAATTGTCACCTTGGAAATGTGTTTCTCCTTCTTGTTATAGAGATATTTGGGTGTATATATTAGGTTGATGATTTTTTTCATTGATATAGTAACATGGCATGGTTAGTAAAAGGAATTGGAAGTTCCCTACTGATTTTGCATTCATTTTATGAGCATAAGATGTCAATGATTTTATAGAAAATTCAAGATATTACCAATATTAGGTGAATTGTTTATCACTAGGGAAACCTATTCTAGGCTAGGTGTTTTTTTTAGGTTTCCCACCCATCTCCTTGTCAAATAAATTTCACATGATTGATGAGGGTTATAGGCCTCAAGTTGCTATTTTGACCCCTTTTGGCAAGTCCTTGTTGATTTTTTAAAGACTCTAGTTGGTGCATTTACGTTTATGGGTGTTATTTCTTGGTAGGACATTGGTCCTCTCCTTTTGTACCTCCCTTTCCCCTCTTAAATGGGTGTTTATTCTTGTATTATGTTTGGCATGGTTTCATCATCATTCCTAAAGGTCCACAAAAGTTTGGGTCACCCAACAAACTCAATAAAATTTCAATGATGTTGATAATTGACAATTATCTAACACTCAAGCAAGAATGATCATGCAAGAAATTTTTTCATTTCCTTGTACAATTCAAACTAAACTTGCATTGATTCAAATTCAAAAGTTTAACAAAACAAACTTTCATGCATGTATTACAAGTGAAAAGGAATGATCAATAGTTGAAACCCACCTCCTCAAATAGGCTAGGTGGTTCTTATTAATAACTCAACTAGTTACCTAATAGTAAGTATGAATTAATTCAAATATAAACTACTAATTAGTAATATAACTAGCAAGGTAATGAAAAACTATTTAATTAACATTTATAGAGATTTTAACTTGACATTTATGAAAGCCAAATTTGGATTTATTGCATCACTAACTATAACTAGCAAAATAATTAATAACTAATTAATTAACACTTATAAAATTCAGATCTAATGCATGGTTAACAAAAATTTAATTGAAAAATAATAAATGGGGTTGATGGGGCTTTTTTCAAATTTGTCAAATAGGTGAATTCACAAGAAGAATGAGCCAAATTTAACTAGAGGTTAGATAGGAAAGTAGATTATTTTAATATTTTATTTTGTTCTTGTGACCTCCATGAACTTAATGTCATCTAATATTCATTTATGTTCATGTAACTGTAAAAATAAATAATGCTTATGTAAAATAGTGTAAGTGTAAAACAAATACACCTATACGATTTTAAATGGACATGTGAAATAGTGTAAAACAATGCAAAAAATATGATTTTTACTTGACCAAGGGGGGTGGGGATTTCATAATGTTTTTGGTGATTGGCCAACCAAATGGTCCATTGCAAAACAAGAAACCAT
>Ga0209611_10013487_pt1 | contig 11205 bp, 16 predicted proteins | sample S1TSphgellanicum_3_FD_187693 | JGI IMG/M metagenome (GOLD analysis project Ga0209611, IMG submission 187693) | Host-associated microbial communities from peat moss isolated from Minnesota, USA - S1T2_Fc - Sphagnum magellanicum MG (SPAdes) (version 2) | ecosystem: Host-associated > Plants > Peat...
AGGTTCAAACAAAATTATGGTGTCAAAATTAAAAGTATAATTTAAATTAAATTAAATTAAAGGTGGTTTAAATATGTGAATATTAATTTTTTGAAAAGTTCCCTCACATAATAATACCCAAACTTTTAAAAAAAATACCCTATGGGTACATTAGTTGAAAAATATTCTTTTGAGAAATATTATAACTTGTTGGAATCAATGGAAAACATCTTTGGTTCAAAATGAATTTCTTTTGTAATTTCTTTTTTTTTGGGTTTCAATAATTGTAATTGAGCACTCATTCCTTTTAGCCTTTGAGAAACCATGTGTTACAAAATTACATCAAATTGATCTTGGCCACAAATTGCATCTATTTTTAAAAATATCCTATAAAAAAGATTAAGTTTAATTTCTTTGGTAATTTTGCCTATTTTGGAGGACTTTACCCCATCTTATCCCCCTCAAAAAAATCAAATCTCTCTGTTCTCATGTCACCCAAGAAAGAACCTTTTGGAAAGGGGAAAAGAAAATTTTCACTTCCTCCACCATAAATAGTCCTCCTATCCCCTTTTGAAAAGAGAGAAAAAAAGGGAAGAAAATCCAACCCCACTTCACCTAAAAAACAACTCCTTTGGAAAAGCAAATGCCCCAAACCATACCCTTAGAAACAATAAAGCTTTCCCTTTCCATTGCCACCAAAACCCTAAACCCAAAAAAACTCCCCCTAATTTCTCCTTTGCCTTTTTTTAATTAATTTCAACCCCTTCAAATAAAAGAAGAAATTAATTACCCAACCCTGGGCTCCCCTCTATCTAATTTCCACTTATAACCTTATGTTGCCCACTTCATTCCACACCACCCAACTTTAACAAGGAAAACATAAATGTACTTGTAAACCTACAACCTTATCCATTAAGTCTCAACCCCCTATATCTGCTCACAAGAAGTTACCCCAATGTCTCTGTAGGACAGAGCCAACAAACTATTTGGGCCTCTACTTGAAATTCTTGCATCCACCATATAACCCTAATTGATACCCAAGCTCAGCCATGAACAAAAAATAATTTGTACATCTATTTGTTAAGGAAGGTTGTTTGTTTGTTTATCATCAGGACCTATTGTGATTTTCATTAATTAGATGGGTACCTCCAAAGCTCGTTCTTTGGTTTTGTTTATTTTTGTAATGAACCAATTTGATTGGCTCATCACCCAAAAAAAGGAAACCATGGAAGTTCCCCAAATAGAAGGTTTTATTTTGAAGCATGGAGTTCTTCCCTTTTGGCCGGCCTATAGGTGAAAGGAGGAACATTTGCCAGATGACATGTGATGCTTTTGGGAATGTCTTGGGGAACTTTGGGAACATAGTGGGAACACATTGGTACAAAGGCAAAAATCCCCCCCCCAAAACCCAAAAGAACAAAATTGGGGTCCATGATTGCATGCTGAACCTTTTCATTGATTGCATGTAATTCTTACTTTTCAAATTTTGGCCACAACTAATAGCCCTTTCTAAGAGCATGGGTGCCTATTGTTTGTTTGGTATGTCATGTTGAGATCTCTCAAACCATGCTAGGCATTTTCAACTCTACTCTTGGTATCATTGGAAAGTCTTTTGATGAAAAGTGGTTCATAGGCTTAGTTTCATAATTTGTTTTTTTGGAACACAACAATAGACTCAGCTTGACAATCTGTTGGGACCCCCAAGTCAAGCTCAATAGCAGAGGGCCCTAAGAATATTTTCACTTGCACACCTGTGGGTTTGAACCCAAAACTGCCCTTTTGAAGTCCTAGGGCCCAGTATGGGCTATACTAGTGAGAGCCATCACCCATGAGTAAATTTTGTGGTCTTTTGACTTGAACATTGAATGTTTTTCATTAAAATATAAATTAAATCAAAATAAAAACAATAGAGAGTAATTAAGATGCGCATGTTATTGTTGGAAAGATTTCAATGATTAGATTTAATGGAATTTATTTCATAAGTTGTAGACTTAAGATGTTGGAGATGTTGAATTTTCAGTAATATTTTTCATTAAAATTTTGGCTAAAATCCATTACATGTGCAAAAATTGGAATTTTGACTTGGTTTCCACTTGGGCAGGTTGCTTAGGCCACACTATCAAGGAAAGTAGTTGTTTGTTGGGCTGATAAGCAGAGTATAGTAGCTTGAATGTATTTTGGCCCTTGTGCCTTTTTTTAATTATGATTCAGACTTTGACAGATGTAAGGTCAGAATTTACACTCTTGACTTGAAAGAAATTTTTTTAACATAAATGTTTCATCCATTGCAAATGAAAAAATCTAACAGTTCAACATCAATCAATCACATGAAATATTAATTTTCTAGACTATATGAAACATGTCATTTTTCCATCAATATCCATTGATAAACTTATATGTGTGTGTCTACCTATGTGATAGGGCCATCGTGTGAAACATACCTTGCTTTCGTTGTGACCATGAGTTTTCCCAATTTTCAGTCCCTCTGTAACCAAAAAAGAGAGGGTGTGAAACCATTCAACAAACTGGACGATTTGATGTCCTTACACGGAACTGAGTTTTGTGCAATTCTAAAACCAACCAACACCTTCTGACCTTTTCTCTCTAATTCATCTAAAGCTCTCCTGCTTAGACCGGCTGATCTTCACACAGACACCGCTTGCATTCATACAAAATCAGCAAATTCTGATCATCGAATCTAGAGATTATACCTTCATTCATAAAAAAATCCAGAGAGTACAAGCATTCTTGCTGCAAAATTTCATCAAAGACAAAAACACCTCGACTCTAACCTTTCTCAACTATTCCTGCAAGTCATTCACACCTGTCCAGCTAAGCTGTTGGCGCAGCGGAGAATCTCAACAACCAACCAGAGCTAGAAAACCTCTCCACTATCTATCTGTGAGTCTCTATACTCATCTACCATGATTTGAACTACACTCTCACCCACAGCCCACTAAGTCTCCAAAATCTCTCTGATCTTCTACTTCTTCCTCCGATCCTCCTTGGCCTTTGATCCTTTCTCCTCTCCCTCCGTCGGCGTTCCATCCATCCTCGCTCATCAATGCAGCTCCACTCCACCATAATCCGCGCCGCCTCACTTGCACGTGATCCGATTTCACAGTACCTCCAGAGGCAGCCGCCATGCATTCTTTCCAGTAATAATGGAGAGATCCTCGTACTAGAACCATTGACGGCTACAAAATCAACTCAAACAATAGGTTGTGTTCACACTAGTCTGGTGACCTATTGTTCGGTCACATATGTAACCCCTTCGTTCTTTAAAAAGTTGAGTCCTTCAGCTTCATTTACTTTTGTTGAACGTGATAGATCTGAAGATCCTTACGAAGCCTTTCCCATTGGCGTCCATCAGCATCCTGGATGATGCACACTCGACTGCCTTTTTCAAAATCAAGGTTTTCCTTTCCATCAGCATACCCAATAAATTGGTATGGACCCTCCCAGCTTGTAGTCAAAGCTCTCTTCTTCCCTGGTTTCTTCATCTTTACCATAGTCTCCTCAGCAATTAGACCTTCAAAAGCTTGCTTACCTTTCTTGGTAGCATAGGACCTCCTCTATTTCTGTTGCGCTTATTCCACATTGAGTAAAACACTTTCGTGGATGCTCGCTATAAGCTTCACTGTTTGCAGAAATTGCGCTGCAACCATTTCAACATCAACATCATCATCAATCGTAGCAGTTAGAGCATGTAAGTAATTGTCTGCCCTGAGACGTGGTGTTCGACCTGTCAAGATCATGAAGGGTGAAAACTTAGTGCTAGCCTATATCCCACATCTGTACCCAAACAATATCTTGGCCAGATGTTCGTCCCAACAATCTATGTTTTCTGGTGTTGCAGCAAGAATGGTAATACCATGCTTGAGGGTCTTGATCAAGCGCTCTGCCATCCCATTACATTGAGGCCACTGGGGTGCAGTGTGCTAATGCTGGATGCCATAGTCTTTGCACATGACATCAAATTCTGCAGTCCATTCCCCACCATTGTCAGTGAGCACGAACTTAGGGACTCCATACCTGCAGATTATGTCATCTTCCAGAAACCTGGCCGCAATCTTAGCACCATGATCAACAACTGCCTTTGCCTCGCACCATTTAGAATAGTGGTCAATTGCCACCAGTATGTACTTGTTTCCTGACTTGGTTTCAAACAATGGTCCTACAGTGTCCATAGCCACTCTATGAAATAGATCACAAATGGGTATGCTCTTTAACTCCTCATCTTCAGAGCGTATACTCCCCACTCTTCTTACCATCTGACACTGTTGGCATATCCTTACCATAGTCTTCACATCCTCAGTCCGATTATGCCAAAAGTACCTCCTACATATCTCAGCCAGAGTCCTTTCTCTTCCAGAATGCCCTAGGTCTTTATGCATTCGGACTACTAGTCCCATGCGGTCTTCTGGCCTTGGTACAAGCAAGCCCTTGAAATAGAGGGATTGATCCTGCTAGTGGTAGTTCAATATCCTCTTCTTTGCTCTCTTAGACTCCACAGGATCAACAGTATCTGGTAGTATGCCTCCTTGCAACAAATCCATACAAGTCACATCCCCCCATATATCTTGGTGCGTTATGCTTGCTCCCCATTCATCTTCCTCATCCGAACTTGCAACAACCAAGTCACATTTACCAAACTCAAATAGTCGTTGAGTGGTCAACACTAGCTCTAATTGCTGTTGCCTGTCATAGCACTGGGGTCTCCTCCTCTTCAGCACCACTCTCACATCTTCGTCCTGCACAAGCTCATTCCCCCTTGCAGTTTCTGTTACATATGGCACAAGCTCCTTGGCCTGGTCCTCTTCTGATACAATGTCAACCATATACAGCTGCTGGTTGCTAACATGCTCACAATACGCATGATGTTATACACTCTCCCTGTCCTCTCTTCTGACGCCGAGCCATTCTGTTTCTTCGCCAGTCCAAACAAAGAAAGTCTCCCCTTCTTTTTTAGATGTGTTAGTCAGTGGACTTCCAACATCTTGGATTTCCTCACTGAAGTCATCATCATCTGTGGCCTACCCTACTGGATTTCTACTCAAAGCATCTACATTTGCATGTCTCAAGCCGAGTCGATGAAGTATCTTGAAGCTAAAATCCTGTAGCATATCGATCCATCTTCTTCTCCTGCCATGTGCGTCTGACACCATCGCCAACCATTCAAGTAGCTTGTGGTCCGTTCTTAGAGTAAAATGGTTTCTGTGCAGATACTATCTAAAATTCATGATGCCCCAGATCAATGCATAACACTCCCCTTCCATGGGGTGAAACTTCCTTTGCGCCACAGTCAAGCCTTTGCTGGCATAAGCCACCACTTTCTCGAATCTGCCTTCCTTCTGTGATAGGATGGCACTAACACCTTTTGTTGACCAATCCACATCGAGGCAGAATGGCTTCTTAAAGTTTAGACGCACCAGTATGGGAGCATCAACAAGTGCTCTCTTCAAAGAATCAAACGCCTGCTGGCAGTCCTGATTCCATACAAACGCAACGTCCTTCTTCATCAAGTCAAACAACGGCCCAGCCAACCTTGAATACCCTCGTACATACTTTCGGTAGTACCCTGTCAGTCCTAGGAAAGACCTGACACTGGTGACCGTCGTTGGTTCTGGAAAACGCAACACTTCGTCAATTTTTTTAGGATCGAGCTTAGTACCTTCCTTATTGACTACATAGCCCAGGAACACGATGCTTTCAGTAGCGAAACAACATTTGCCTGGGTTCAGCTTCAAGTTCACTTCCCTGAGCTTGGAGAGTACAGCTTCCAAGTGTCGCAGATGGTCTTCCCAATTTTCACTGTGGACATTGAGATCATCCACAAACACCTTCAGGAACTTGTCTCCTAATTCCTTGAAAACTGGCGACATTGTTCTGGTGAAAGTACTGGTCGCATTCTTGAAATTGAAAGGCATAATTGTCCAGTCATACAGTCCAGTCTTGGTAACCAATGCCGTCTTCTTCATATCTTCAGGAGCCATACGAATTTGCCAGAATCCTGACTACAAATCTAGTGCAGTAAACCAAGCTGATTTCCCCAGCTGGGAAATCACATCGTCAACAAGAGGCATGGGAATGAATCGCGCCGTGTTTGTAAATTGAGTGGTCGGTAATCTCCACAGAATCGCCTACTCCCGTCCTTCTTCATTGATAGGGTCACACGACAGGCGTACTCCGAATCACTCGGCTTCATCTTACCAAACTCCACCAACACATCAATCTGTCTCTTTACCTCTGCTTCTTCCCAGTATGAGAATTGACTAGGAGCTACCTTGTAGGGTGGAAATCCTTGTGTGTCTATGGAGTGTTCTCCGATAGTATAACAACCTAGCTCTCCTTTGTTCCAAGCAAACACATCCTGATATCGTTCTAATACTCCCCAAAGTTGTTGTCCCTTCTTCTCATCCAGATTCTGATCAACTCGAATCTTTTGGCAAATCTCTCCCCACCTCGAACTTGCCTTCCGATTGTTTAATAATGCCAACTGTTCTTTGAAGCTGTTATGAGAGTCAGCAGTGTCCATTTGCTAGACTTGTAGTAATACAGGTACTTCTGCGCAATTCGCAGCTCCAAGGAGAGCCTGTTTTCCTTGCTCTACATCAGAAACCCATCTAATCCAATCGGCATAGTCGTCAGCATCTGTGATTTCCTCTTTCATGAAATCATCAGCTTGCTCTTGCAACGTTAGCTGTAGCATTTGCTGTGGTCCTTCCAACAATACCAAATCCTCAAGTTCAGTGTTTCCAAACTTAGACTCGTCATCAATTAGCTCCACCAATTGAAGCCCGCCTTCACGATCCTCATCTGTATCAGAGTTTGAATCTGATACCAGTGCATCCATTTGTCCAATTGTAATGTGCTCACATAAAGATGGCTTTCTGAGAATCGCGTCCAAATTTCCATCGAGACACGTGTTTCCCAGAGCAGCAACAACTTCTTATATTAGAGTTTTCGAGTTCATCTTCTGTAGCATGTTTACCATGGTCAATGGTAATACTTCCACCTTGGTTCCTGGTCCGTGCCTCACTTGGATCAACCCTCGCTCCACATCAACAATTGCTCCAATTTTGATCAGAAGATCAAGCCCAAGCAGTACGTCATAGCTGTCCGTGTCCACCACCATGAAGGTCATGGTGCACTGCACACCTCCAACCTTGACCGGTATTTCATCAATTCGACCAAGAGCCTGCGTAACAACTCTCGATGCTGTTTTATAAGTTTCAGATCCAGAGACCAAATGCATTAATCCTAATTTTTGAACTACTGCAGCCGCCATGACAAACATCGACGCTTTAGTGTCTACAAGTCCTTCCACCATATAGCTATTTACTTCCACCGATAAGTGGAGTGTCTTACTCCTATGTGTTTTGTTGATGCAAATTCGTCTAAGCGTTGGAGCTGCTGAAACCATAGACACCTGATTGTTCGTAGCTTCTGCATCCTTTTTCTTCCTAGCCATTTTTACTAGATTTTTTAGGTGCTCTAATTCTCCCGGTATCATCAGCACTGTTTCCATGGGTGTCAGTGAAACTTTTCCTTTAATGAAATGGGATAGAATTTTCGATTTGACAAAATTCTCTCGATTCATTCCTGTGCCCTGTCCTTCAGCTTCAAGAGATGGTTTAGTGCTTGCCGGTGCCACTTCGACAGGCATTCTTCTCCTGGGTACCCGAGTGTATGAAAATATGTTCTCATTCCCACACAGCTTGTTGAGTTGCTGCAGAGTTGCTTCTTTGTCATTCAGTAATACTTCCAGGAAGTTTGCTACTCCAAAAGGTGACTTCCCATCCTTGGGTTTCTTCCAGCACCTGTCCTTTGAATGTCCTAAACCTGAACAAAAAGAGCATTTTATCCCACAATTTTCTGTCCTATGAGACATGCCACATTTGGCGCATTTCGGCCGTGGTTCATTCAATCTCAGACATGCAGTGACTATATGGTCTCCTCCCTTACAAATCTGGCACCCTCCAAACATGGTGGAAGAGGATGATGCGACAGGATTTGGCACATTCCCCTTCAAGAAATTAATGAATGTGTTGTTTAAAGAAGTAACCTGCTTTTCCATCATCGTCTCTACAACTCCTTCTTCTTGCTCTTCTTTTAGAGGCTCGAATGGAGTTTCTCCAAGCTCACCTAGTATTCTCTCGAGCTCAGTGGCAGTACTCATGTCGCAACCCCACTTTGGCCAAGTGTGGGGGTGAAGCCCAACACTTGGAAAAGTTAGGTTGGGAGTCTTCCGGGACTCCCGAATGTTTAGAGCTCGACAGCAAGGCCCAAAACACCTCGCATTGGGGTGTTCTTGATGTCATTGGAAAGGTCTTGAAACGTAAATGTCGAAAATGCCTTTGCATTGGCAATTCGGACATCTATAGCCCAAGTTATGGGCAAAAGAAGGGCCGGGAGTCAAACTAGCAATTTGACTCCCGACCACTAAAAGTCGGGAATCGACCTTTTCCCGACGTTCGATTTGAGCGTGCGACATGGCGTTGGAAAGATCTCAATGAGGGCTACAACTTTGGTTCAGACCTCGTCACGATCCAACTCCGCAGTTGGGAGTTATGGCGGTTCAAAGTTCCGGGAGTCCCGCCGAGACAATTTCAGGACTCCATTTCGGGAGTCCCGGGAATTTGTGCCATTCGGATGTAGCCTCCCTGACCAGCCGCAGAGAATACTATATGGGGGAAGGTGGTGGCTTCCCCCGAATCCGGGCCGTGGTGAGTCTTGTGTGTCCAAATGCCCGTGGCAAGTCCCAACACCAAAGGGTGTCCCGAATGCTAAACTAACCCGATTTGGGTGGTTTTTGGATGCAAATTCACATGAGCTAAGTTAGTCCTTCGTCCTAGTCTAATCCCGAGGCTCCCAACTCGACCCTCTACCCCTTTCTAGAGTTGGAAGCCGGGAGCGTGCTACCAAGTTCAACTTTCCGCAACTTGACTTTGTGGAACCCTCAAGTGGGTTTCATCCCGTGACTTGGGAGCGCGTCAGCTCACCAGTTCTTCAATGTCAGTAAATGTCCTCACCACACACAACTTTCGAATTTCAAGCCTTAATCTGGCCAAAAACCTTCTCCTTTGCTCAGCGTTTTGTATCCTTCCCCTCTGAAACAGTCTATCAAGACGTTCAAAATATTTTTGAACCCTCTCCTTGGGTTTTTGCTTGATGGCATCAAGCTTCATCCTGATGTCATCGATATCCACATTTCCATACTTCTATACGATCATAATTCTCAACTCAGGCTGATCAACTAGTGCTGGTTGCATCCTCTTGAACCACTCCTTTGCTCTACCCCTTAGATTCAACTTTGCAATCTTAAAGAGCTTGTCTACATTCAGATCTTGCACTTCAGCCACCATGGTGAGCCTCTCCGCCCAGTCATTGACGTCCTCATGGTCTCTTCCCCAGAACAATTCATCCATCCTTTGGGGATTGGTCATCTTGCAAACGTTCAATTTTACACCAAAATTGCAACACTTTCTACTATATGCTCAACCTTAGGCCACAATCGGCGGCCACAATACCAAACAACTTTATAGTCTATTCTGTTAGTTTTGGAATTTGAAAAGAGCAAATATTATACGATTCAATCTGCGAACTAAGACTGTTCTCCTTCTGCTACTGGTCTCAAAGGTGCAAAATTAGATGGAAAAATGGAAAAGCTTTGCTCATCTGTGGATTCTTGTTGGAACTACCACTTTCCTTCCGAATTGTGCCACATTCTCCAATCGATGACACGAGATCTCGATCCACCGTGTTCCACCCTGACAAGATGATCTCTAATCTGGAACAAATCTTCTACACTAGGGATGTAGAATCTGGTGAAATGGTTAGGTGTAACAGCAGATTTAGGAACCCAAATGTCTCCTAACCTAGGCACACTACATTGCCTCTTGGCAAATAAAGGCGTTACTCTATGCAAGATATGAGGTGTAGTAGTACTGCGTCTATAGCTCTGAGATTGACACCCATCCCTTTGCTCCATCTTTCACCTTCAACCAAACCTTAGCGTGCGTATAAAAGCCATTGTAAGCTACCTCTACTGCTATGTCTCCAACTTGAGCTTCCTCTGGATCTATTCCCAAAAGCGTTACCACTTCAAAACCCAGCAAATGCAAGACTACCGCTCCTTTCTGTGGTCCCCTTTGAGTAGTCAGATAATAAAATCTATTAAGGATTTGTTGTTCATGGATCTCCTGTGTTAATTCTTCTACTCCAACCTCATCTGCACTAGGCGTAGACATGATACTTCAATTATCATTATTAGCTAAACATCCACAGGTTCTATCGAAACTGTCAGATTTGAACCTACTCTGATACCAAAAAGAAAGGGTGTGAGACCATTCAATAAACCGGACGATTTGATGTCCCTACACGGAACTGAGTTCTATGCAATTTTAAAACCAACCAACACCTTCTGACCTTTTTTCTCTAATTCATCTAAAGCTCTCTTGCTTAGACCGGCTGATCTTCACACAGACACCGCTTGCATTCATACAAAATCAGCAGATTCTGATCATCGAATCTAGAGATTATACCTTCATTCATAAAAAAATCCAGAGAGTACAAGCATTCTTGCTGCAAAATTTCATCAAAGACAAAAACACCTCGACTCCAACCCTTCTCAACTATTCCTGCAAGTCATTCACACCTATCCAGCTAAGCTGTTGGCGCAACAGAGAATCTCAACAACCAGCCAGAGCTAGAAAACCTCTCCACTATCTATCTGTGCGTCTCTATACTCATCTACCATGATTTGAACTACACTCTCGCCCATAGCCCATTAAGTCTCCAAAATCTCTCTGATCTTCTACTTCTTCCTCCGGTCCTCCTTGGCCTTCGATCCTTTCTCTTCTCCCTTCGCTGGTGTTCCATCCATCCTCGCTCATCAATGCAGCTCCACTCCGCCATAATCCGCGTCACCTCCCTTGTGCGTGATCCGATTTCACAGTACCTCCAGAGGCAGCCGCCATGCATTCTTTCCAGTAGTAATGGAGAGATCCTCGCAGCCAAAACCATTGATGGCTACAAAATCAACTCAAACAATAGGTTGTGTTCACACTAGTCTGGTGACCTATTGTTCGGTCACACCTCTTCCTCCCCTTTTGGTACTAATGGAAAGCCCTTAATGAGTAGGGGTGCAACCTTGGTTTTATAATGTTTTGATCCACAGTGACAAGTTATAGAACATTGGACAAATATTGAAAAATCATTTAA
>Ga0209611_10013490_pt1 | contig 11204 bp, 10 predicted proteins | sample S1TSphgellanicum_3_FD_187693 | JGI IMG/M metagenome (GOLD analysis project Ga0209611, IMG submission 187693) | Host-associated microbial communities from peat moss isolated from Minnesota, USA - S1T2_Fc - Sphagnum magellanicum MG (SPAdes) (version 2) | ecosystem: Host-associated > Plants > Peat...
TTTTGTGATAGTTAATGTCATGTAAGCAATTTATTTGATAAGAAAGCCAGCTATGGGTGTTTTCTTGGGCGTTGGGTTGGATGTTTCAAAGTTGGGTTGTTTGTTGGATGTTTTCTAATGTGAGAGTGCAAATCTTCCTTATTAGATGGGCAAGACCTTTGTGGTCAAGGTTTGATCTCCCCTCCCCCCAACTAGAAGCTTTGTTTTTAATTAAGTTTTGAATACTTTGGCTTAAGCATTGAGCAAATCCAATTGTAGGGACTCAGCAGGTAGTGCTTGGTCATGGCCTCCTAGTAGAAAATCTATTTCTTGATTTTTAAGCAACTAAAACCCTGGATGAGATCCTCTCTCTAGCATTCTTGGTATTTTCTGTGGCAAAATTTAGCCAGTTCGTTTTTTCAAAATGGTTAAAAACTTGTGTTTTTCTGGTTTTCTAGTTACCAAATGTTCTTTGAGAAATTTCCAGATTTCTCTAGTAGGTTTGAGCATGTAGCAAAAATGTGAAAGATGCCTCAACTTTTTTTCTTTCAAATCCTATTTATAACCAAAAAAATTGGGTGAACTGTCTTATGGATGATGGCCACTTCAGCTACATCACAAAAATGAAGAAAACAAAAAATCTGAATACCTCTAGCTAAACCCCTTAGAATGTTACTAAAGTGTTTCAAAACCTTGTTAAATGACATAGCATAGTATGACTCATATTAATTCGTTGCGGGGCCTGGGGACCCCAAAAGGTTTTTTTTTTCCCGTTTATGATGGGACCCCAAAAGTTCAAAATTTTCCCTTTTGTTGGCCCATCCCAAATTAATTTAGTGAAGGTTTGGACAGTCCCAAAATAGATATATTGTAGCCTCCTCCTTTTAGTGCTGGTACTTAGGTTAAAGGAGTAGCACCAGATTTCTTTTTTTCCAATTTTTAGATATTGCTCAAGTGATGATCATCCATAAGTATATTTAACCAAGTCTGGCACTATTCAAAACATGAAAGTAGAAAATCTTAAGCACCCTTTCATGTTATAAGCAATTGTGACAATTTTTGGCAAATCTTTTTAATTTTTTGAAATTTTGTTGAATTTTCTTTTTAAAACAGGGGAATTGTGACAGAATATTTTTTTCAAAATGTTTTTCACAAAACGGCAAAACTTCATCACCAAAAGAATCACTAAGTAAACCTTAAGGCAAAGGACATAGGACAAATTGAAGTGCTATTGGGAACGTGTTAAGGAACACATTAAAAATTGAAGGAACATGTTGGGGGAACACATTGGGAACTTAGGGAACATGTTGAGAACACGATGGGAACACAATGGGTTCAACAAAAATCCAAAAAGGGAGACGAATGTACTTCCAAACGAAGAATTTGCCAATTCTAATTACAACATACCCTTGGTCTTGCCAACGTAGCTTTTTTCGTGCCACATGTCACCATCTCATGCAAAAGTCATAAAGAATCAAGGGTCAAAAGAGGAATTAGGGTTTGAGGGCTTTGCCCCTTGCTTTGGCACGAAAGGTCTTCAAAGCTAAATGACATCCTTAAACTGTCAGCACCTTAATATGCACACCTATTTTGCCTGTTAAAGTCTGGAATATATGGCTTAATCTACTTAACTAACCAACCATAATTCTTCACGTTCATAACATATTTAGGGTTAAAGGTGGGCCCAAATACTAATCTGAGTATACATAAAAGGATTAGCAACTATTTTTGTGGTGACAGAGCACCAATGGTTTGAACATAGAGACTCAACTTGTTTCTTAATTTAATAAGTTACTAGTGTGGTCTGTGCCATTGGCCCAAGTGTTACTGCGTCCTCCACTGATTTTTCCTTCCAAAACCTGGTTTTTCGAAATTTATTGGAATTTTCTGCACCAGAAATCAATTAAAAATCAATATCTCCCACATTCTGAATTACCAGATAAATTTCATTGAATCCTGCTCATCAAAATCGTTGCAAGAACACCAAAGGCACATTCCAATTCCTCCACAATTTTCAGCTACAATTTAATTTAATTTTCAGTGAAAAAATCATTCAATATTCAAGAACTTTTTCACCACAGGTCCAAATGTCATGGAACCAAGCCCATGCACCCCTCCTCATTGAGAACTTTCAAAAGACACCAAGGACACGATCTGCAGCATCCTGGTTTCATGAATCTCATAATTATAAACAAACTACCTTCCTTCATAAGTAGATTACAAAGCTTACTCTCTAACTAATTTCAAACTATTATGAGATTATTTGCTTGAACTAATTAGAGCATTTTCAAGGCACAATTAACTGAATCAAAAGAGATGTTCAGTTATGATGAAAAGAAAATGAAGCCATTCAAGGCACATTTTAAAACTTTACACTAAAAAAAAGTGGCAATTTACAAATGGTAATGGCAACTAGTTTTTAGTCATATACCTCACATGCAACTAAAAATTGATTAGTTGTGTTGAACAAGTCACATGTGTTTGTAGTTGTAGATGACGGATGAAATCAAAATCAAAATATACATGTTCATCCATATGCCGACCATATGGTTTATGCAACTAGCATGCGATAAACATGCGACTATAGATTTCTTTAATGAATGAAAAATTCACATTATATGAAGTCTGTCCATCCAAGCTGTCAGATGTCATGTGCAAAGATGAGTGACATCTTAAATTTTGATCCTCATGGAAATTAATTTTGCCATATTTTTCAACCACCCCAATGATGCCATGTGTCCTAGGGTTAAAAGGTTTTTGCTGATTAAAAACCAACCAAAAGTAAATCAGAACCATCTATTTCAATGACGCATATTCTGCCATGTGGCAGATTCAAATGTCATATATTGATTTTTAAGGTTTTTAATTTCTTTAAAAAAATTTGGGCACTGTTTTTTAACAACACCAATTCTACCATGTGGCCTTTTCACATGACCTTTTGATTTATGAAATTAAAAATCGTTTTAATAAATTGGGATCGTCTTTTTCTACAGCCCCATTTTTGCCACGTGTCACTACAAAGGTTGAATGTCAAATTTTTACTTTTTATTTGGTGGAAATAAATATGGGCCATCTTTTTCAAGAACCCTAATGTTGCCACTTGTCATGTTCAAAATTGATTTGGATTTTTCCACATGCCATATTTTCTGAGTTTCTTATTATTTTCATTTGCTGATTTTTTGTAAATGTTTTTATGCCATGTTTTCAGTCTAGGAGGCTTACTGGATTTAAGGTATTGCACACATTGCTAAATGGTTTTAGGGTTGCAAATATATTTCAAAACTAAAGTTATGAATGGAGTTTTGTAGTGAATTTTTTTGTGGGGACTAATATTGATATACATCAACTAAATCTAGGTCCATTCAAAGGTTTTTTTTATTGAAAATAAAATAAAATTTGGATTTTTCCTTTATTTTTAGCAATAGAGGTGAAATAATTTGTTTGTTTTAAAGAAAAACCACTACCATATAAAAGTGGAAGAGATTTACATGTGGGCATGGTTTTATTTTTCCATTTCACTTTCATTTTATAATGTTTCTTGAAGGTTGAAATGAAAGTCCCTCATTTTTGGACCAAACGAATCCAATATGTACACAATAAATATTTTGAATATGTTGTATATACAAATATCTTTAGATCTTTAGATCTGAGCCATTGGATTGAAAATGATTCATTCAAATAAAAAATTTAATTAGTTGGAAATTTAATATGCTTTTATTATTTTTTAGCCACCAAATGTCACAATCACGCGCTTTCATCAAGTTCTTTCCATTGAAACATACTTGGCTTAATTTTGTGCAATGCCATTAGGTTGCACCACCTACAATTAATTATTTTCTTGTAGTGTTGTGAACTTGATGCATTTCAAGAAATTTGTGAAACTTTAGAGAACGATGGTGTGCCATTGAACTTTATTGAGTGACCATGTGCTCTTGAGCATAGTAGAGTGAAGGTTACAGGTGTTAAGGAGACCATATGCACTACAACTTTTCAAGGTGATCATGCACACTGGAACTTAAGGCAACATGTGCGATCACATGTGTTTAAGTGTGCCAAAGTGGCTATGTGTATTGATTTTCTTTCCCCTTGCTAACATTTTTTCACATGTCATTAATGTTTGTATGCTTATAGAGTTTGGCAAATCTAAATTCTAATTGGGCATTATATGGAAGTTTTTTAAGGATATCTTTGGATTTGTCTTTTGTCACTTAGAAGAAATAAGTTATAACAATTATATCAAATGACATTCTAGTTATTATGTCAAACATTCTGACAAACAAATTGGCAAACAACATCACAACAACTATCCCAAAGTAGCGACAACGTATTTTGACACCTATGCCATCTTCATTCAACCAAAGGATGTAGTTAAAGGGAAAGAAGTTCAATGCACATAACCACATTGACATAAGACCATAACAAAACAAGTTGTTTTTTGTAAACAATATTTGAACTCTAATGATCTTGAGAATTCAAAATTTTGTATTCAATGGCAATTGCACCATATTTCACTCCCAAGTTATGACCTTCCACATTGTTGCAACTAAAGTATCTCACATGCAGGTTTAAGTTGTTTCATGATATTTTCTTTGACAAGTACTTGAAGGTATGGTTTAAATGCCATAAAAACAAGACATGAAGGAGATCTATGTGCCAAATAGAACATCTGATGTCGTTGATCAAACGTGTGTATTGATGAACGGAATCATTTGAAAAACTATAACCTTAAACTAGAACGCTCAAAGCATCAAATCATCAAATATATGGAGCATTGCTTAAAGTGCCACATCAATGGACCACTATCCTCTATTGTGTAGTCTTATACCACATTATCATTCAAAATATTTTTTGCTTACTTGAAAATTATAATTATTTTTCTGATATATTTCGGAGTTCATCCAAGTACAACCATTTTTTTTAGCTTGTTTGAAATATATTGTGTTGATTGTTCATCCATAACCAAGAACCAACATGTCTTGAAAGGAATGTTGGAATTTTTTTTTTGTTGTCATGTCTTATTTTCACAAGTTGAAGTTCAAAATAATTGAAAATTAGTAACTTGGAATTCTAATTGATTACCTTTTGTATGCAATTTTACACTAGCAGTGGAAGGTCATGAATATGCAATGGGATTTTTTTCCCAATTCTACTAAATAAAATAATTACAAACATCTAGACCCAAATATGTAAAACTATTTCATGGGGGGATCAAATGCTCTTTTTTTATGTTGCATTGCACTAACAAAGCATGGGAAAACTTGGTTCATGGTATCGAGGACTAGGTCCATTATATATTTTGTTTTTTTCAACTTTAGTTCCAAGAATGAAGAATGTTGGAATTACACAAACTAATGAAAAAACACAAGTATAAACCTAAAAGTTGTAGTGCTCAATTGAAATGATTACATAACAAACTTCATGGGTCACAATTTGATAATAATAGTCATGCAAAATTTGATTTTCAAAGGTTCGTATGGAATAGACACGGATGTCATTCACCTATTTGTATTGTTTGAACATTGTTTAAACATAACTATCATATGCCTATTTGTATTATTTAAACACAATTGTTGTATGTTTATTTGTGTTATTTACACATAAAAGTCGTGCACATGACTTCCATGTTTAAATAATGCATGACATTCATGTTGAAACAATATGAACCTAAGAAACAACATATTTTGCATAGATTTGGAATGAATTTATGAAACCTATAAATTTGTGATGTGTAATAGGAAACCCAAAAAAAAAGTTTCATATTGAAAGTAAGTGCCTAGGCTATGTGCATAACATTTGCTCTATGGATTGAATAGAATAAGTGTTTTTTTAAAAATAATGTGGTTCAATGAAATGAATGGATTTTGTAGACCATAAACCTTTTGATAAATAGTTCTTTTTTTTAATTTTTGTTTAATTATGTTGTAGGTGAATTTCCTTATGAGAATAGAAGTGGCCAATTTATATAGATGTATTTTAATTAACTCCTAATATTTTCTTGTATTTTGAAGCAACCCCCATTAGATGCACAATAATCTTAGAGGTAACAAATGTATTCAATGCATGACACATAAAAAAGGGAAGCAATCACAAAAAAATGCCATGTAACTACACCCCTTTATCTCAAAAGTTATGATTTTTGTTATGTGGCATTATGTTTATAAGAACTCCAATTACAATTATGCCTCCCTTAAGCTTAACATAAAAACTCTATTTGAAGTTTAGTTGCATGTATTGTACCTAACATTCTACCTTCAAAAACTTGAGACTTAATAGAAAAGGTTCATTAATAAAAGACTAAACAAAAAGAGTGAGCAATTGTGTCCAATCTAAAAGAGATGAACTCCTAGTATTTGGCACATTTTAAAACATCTTGCATTACTTAAACTTACAAAGGAAATATTTGTTATGACTATTGACATAAACAATCATTGATCAAATAATAGAACTTCAATAATTGATTGACATAAATGTTCATTAAATTTTTGGTGATAAACATAGGCAACTTCTTTGAAATGTTTTTAGACTTTAAACCTCTAACACAATGAGACATTTTTCAACATTTTATACTATAATTTTTTACAAAAGTGAAGGGACATATGTTCCACCAAATTATAGGATGGAAAAACATTTTTCATTATTGAATACTTGTTCTACAAATGGATTGGCTTAAAGTAAGAGGCTCCCAAGTTTCCACCAATTTTTGTGTATTGCCCTACTTTATAATTTTTTAAAAATTTCAACATTTCAAATAGATAATTTCTAAGAAATTCAGCATTTCCAAAAATAATTTAAATATTACTTAACCTAAGAAGTTGCTACAATATCTCTTATATGTTGGCAAATTACAATACTTCTATTGTCAAGTGGACTTTAATTTAAATTACCCATATTGTGTAATGACCAATAATTTTATGGATAACTTTCAATAATGAAATGCATTAAACCATAGCAAGAGATGACTCCCGCTAATAATTGTTAAGGTGTCGTTGAAGGAAATTAGCAAACATCCAAAGTTGATGGAGGACATTCATGCAAGGGAAGTTGCAATTGAATCTCGTGAAACAAAAATAGTTGAAATAGAGGCTAAATTGTTGAAGCTTGAACAAGAAAGGAAATATGAAATCACAAAAGATATGCATGAGTTTCGAGAACAAATAGGTTTTAAATTGGAAGAACAACATCAACACATTGATGAAAAACATAAAAATATGGATGCAATTGCCACAAATATGATGAATGTAGATACTGAATTGAAGAAAAGGGAAACATACATGACTAAAAATGAGATATTGCAAGAGAAAAAGATGTGCAATTCAACTTAAACAATTTTGAGAATTGGAATGGACCATCAACCACAAAACCTATGCAAATATTGTTTGATGGAATTGAGTTTCATTCCCAATGCATGCACAAACATTTGGATATGGGAAAAATTGTAAGTTTTTTCTAGATGTTCAAATATTATTTTCATGCAAATCATTTAAAAATTCTAACACAAAAAGGAATTCGATTGTACAATGGCATACAAATATAATTGTGCTAAATGGTTCATAAGAAAATTTAGAATATGGAAACATGTTGGAGAATGAACCAAATTTGTTGCAAGTTGGATCCATTGTACTACACATGCAAAAGGAGGAAGGTGTGGTTGAGAGCTGTTTGGAGCACATACAAATGATAATTCCAAAAGAAGCAACAAAGGTCTTTCAAGATAGAGCTAACTTACAACTCCAACAACAAACTTTGGTATGCAAAACTAAAACTCATATTTAATTCATTTATGGAACTTATGATAATCATGTTTTGTTTTTGCTTATTATTGTTTTAATTACTTTACAATCATATTTAATTTCATAGCTTATTGTTGTTTCTTGTGTTAATTATCACCAGTAATAGACATGAAAAGCAATGCAAGAAGTGAAGGTTAACTTGACAACACAATTAAAGGTCACAAAGCAAATGGTTGAAGATGCTTCTCTTGTAGCACAAGCTACAACAAGGTTTCTTTCTTATGTCCTTTCTTTCTTTGGACCATTCTATTTGTCACATCAATGCATTTTTTTTCATCATGTTCCAATTTTCATTAACAATAGCAAACTATATGTCATACAAAAACCTGCAAAAAAGTACATTAGCATTCAATGGGGGATGAAACTAAGAAAACCATCAATTTTGGTGGTAAATTGAGTTTCATCATGTCTTTCCTTTTTCCTGAGCGCCTCCACTGGTACTACTATATTTTCACCCGGCCTCAAGGGTGCAACTACTATAATTTGTTTCGAACCTTGTGCATTAAATGTTGAGTATCAGCATTTCATACTGAGATTTATTAAAATGTCTTTACTTTGCAATACCACTAAAAGAGGGGATAGGGGGTGAATGGAGGCCTAAAGACAGGGTTACTTTACAGATAAATCTATTTATGTACCACATTTTTGTGAGGTAGCAAGATGTTAAATATTCATTTAGAAAAATTATTTTAACCAACATGTCTACAAATCCAACCACACCTCACCAATTTGACACTTTAGGCCAAATGCACGTTCAAACAAGTTTTGAAATATTAATTATGTGACGAAAATGCTCCGATGGAACATCTCTAAATGTTGTATGTGCAGAGAAAGGGAGGCCTTAGAATTGGAAAGAAAACAATTGATGGATGCTAAAAAAGAATGGAATGATATTGTTTGCTACAAAAGAAGTAAGCCTAGACCTTGAGGCCAAATGTCAACAACACATGAAATATACAAATTGGGCAATACCCACATAAATGTTTGCAAAATAAAGATTGGTTTTAGGGTATAGGTTGCAATACCCAAATAGAGCACCCTAAATATGCATTGGTCTTTTGTGATTTGGGTTGTGATACCAGCGTGGGATCCATAAAATGCCCTCTTGTTTTTTGGTTAGTTCATGCAAATTGTGGACTTGAAACCTTATGATTGTTGATTTGTAACTTGGAAATCTACAAATTTGCAAAGTTGCAAAGTTGTTCTCTTGTAATTTTGAGCTTACAATTTTTGAATTTAAAATTTTTTGACATGCACAAATTATCAAATTTACAAAATTATTTGTATGTAGATTTTCACATTTGGAAACTTGCAATTTATAATTGTGCACTTGCAAATTTCAATTTTGTAATTTGTAATTGTGTAATATTGTCATGTTGTAAATTTTTAATTAAAATAATAAAATTCAATTGTAATATTGTAATTTGTGAATTTGTAATTTGTGACTTGTGATTTATTTTATTTTATTTTGTAATTCACAAATTTGCAAACTTGTAAAATTGCAATTTTGTAACTTGCAATTTGTAATTTTGTGCAATACTTGCATGTGTTTTATTACTTGTGAACTTGGAAACATTGTTATTTGCAGGTTGCAATTTTTCATTTTTCATTTGTAATTTTGTAATTTCATAATTTCTAAATTGCAAACCTTGGCAAATTGGAATTTATATGTTCATAATTTTATAATCCTATAATTCTGTAGTACATGCAAGTATGAAAACATGCAAATTTAGCCTATGCAAACTTGTAAATACACAAAAATGCACTTGCAATTTTATTTCTTTTAATTTATAAATTTGAAATTTACAAATGAGCACTTGTAATTTGTAACTTTATAATTTTATATTTGGTAATTTGGTAATGTGGTGACTTTGCATACTTGCAAATGCACATTTGCAATTTGTAAAGTTGTAAATTTGCAATTATTAATTTGCAACTTCCAGATTTTGTAAAGTTGCAAACTTAAATTTGCAAATGCGCACTTGCAATTTGTAAACTTATAAAATTGTAATTATTAATTTGTAATTTTATAGATTTTTTAATTTTGTAAATTTGCAAACTTGCACAAATTTGCAAATGCGCATTTGCAATTTGTTAAGTTGTAAAATTTGTAATTTCTAGATTTTGTAAGGTTGTAAACTTTCAAACTTGTGAACTTGCAATTGTGCACTTGCAATTTGTGAAGTTGTAATTATTAATTTGCAATTTATTAAATTTTTTAATTTTGTAAACTTGCAAAGTTTCAAAGTTGCAAAAGCACACTTGCAATTTGTTAAGTTGAAAATTTATAATTATTAATTTGTAATTGGTTGATTTTGTAAATTTGTAAATATTAATTTGCAATTTCTAGATTTTTTAATTTTGTAAACTTGTAAGCTTGCAAACATGCACACTTGCAATTTGTTAAGTTGTAAATTGTAATTATTAATTTGTAGTCTCTAGATTTTTTAGTTTTGTAAAATTTTAAATTTACAAACTTGCAAACTTGCAATTTTTAATTATTAACTTTTAGTTTCTAGAGTTTTTAATTTTGTAATTCCAGTGTCCATTATAACTCAGTAGTAGCTGAACCCAATCTCAATTAATAGAGTTATCCGTAAAGTAAGAACAACACAGCACTATAACCCTGAGTTTGGTCATACACAGGGTGAGATTTTAAAAAACCTGAAAAAAGTGTACAATAGCATTCAAGTGGGAATGAAACTCAGAAAACTATCAATTTTGGTAGTAAACTGAGTTTCACACTGTCTTTCTTATTTCATGAGCATCTCCACTGCTGTTACATGTATGTTCAGTGTTCCTAACTGTACAAGTACTATAATTGATCTCGAACTTTGTGCATTAAATGCTGAGTTTCAGCATTTCATACTGAGTTGCAACATTTTATACTGAGATTTAATAAAATGTCTTGACTTTGCAGATACCACTGAAAGACGGGATAGGAAGTGACAAGAGGCCCAAAGACAGGGTGAAGACCGCTACGGTACTTTATGGATACCTCTAATATCTGGTTTCACCTTGGGAACCCATTTTGTCAGAAGTAGGTCCTATAGTTATAAGTAAATACGCATGAAAAAAGATGACAATTAAGTAAATACATGGTTTATATAGAGGTAATGGTTCTTTTTTGCAACCTAGCTAGTAACAACCCACTTGAGGTGCAACTGAGGTAACCACCATGGTTACCTAGAGAACTGGAAACCAACAGAAAATTGTTTCCTGGCCACTTGTCATCCATGTTTCATGGTGCATGGTGGGTCCTGGGCACTTACTCTGGTAAGCCCATGAAAAGGGGAAACCATGGGTGTTGCGGTCCTATGTGCTGGGTCACACCAGCTGGCAAGATGCAAATTTTGTTTCAATAATGAGCCATGAAAGACCACATCTTTCCTTGCCCTATAAACCACTGTTGGGTGGTTCTTGGATTTTGTTATA
>Ga0209611_10013493_pt1 | contig 11201 bp, 8 predicted proteins | sample S1TSphgellanicum_3_FD_187693 | JGI IMG/M metagenome (GOLD analysis project Ga0209611, IMG submission 187693) | Host-associated microbial communities from peat moss isolated from Minnesota, USA - S1T2_Fc - Sphagnum magellanicum MG (SPAdes) (version 2) | ecosystem: Host-associated > Plants > Peat...
ATTTAAAAGGCTACTTAAGAACCTATATAAAACCTACCTAGAGAAGGACCTACCTATGGGGCTAGGATTATTGTAGGTAGTTAGGTTGACCATATATAGGGCAACGAAACTAGTTATGACTAGCATTATACACAAGGGTTAGTCTTTCAATGTGTGTAATTTTTTATGTGCAATAAATAAACATCAACAATAAAAATTATTATGGAACATTTTATTGTGTCAATGTCCTAATGTGCATTGAGACTAATGAACAAACTAATGTGTTTGAATGGATGCCAATTTGACAATTGATGCAAAAATGATGCGTCATGTGTCATATGTGACAACCCTGAATTCAACAAGGTTATTACTAATTAAAAATAAAAGTCATTTGATATTTTGTTGAATTATTGACGGGAAAATTACATATGTGGAATCACAAAGTAATGTCTTCACATGAATGCACATTTTAAACAAATGTGATGGGTTAAAACTTGAATGTTTTATATGCTTAGTGTAATTCAATACACAAAACTAATCGTGTTGACATTTGTTGTGCATTTAGAGGTGTATTTTTCATTTTTCGAATTATACAATTTCAACAAATATAAAACTAGTTCTTTGGAAATCTTGACATCATTGCCATTTGATATTTTTATCAAGTTCAATCAAATTCATGACATAGGAATTTTGAGAATCAATACTAAAAACCTTGATAGGTTAGAATCAAAATTTTGGTTCAAGCACATCAAGTATTACAAATTGAACACAACAATCCATCAAAACATTCATTGATATTTTGAATCACTTCCAAATTGCCACACATCGTCACAACATGACATTAATACCATAAATAACCAATGTCTTTGAATCCCATCAAATGATCCATATTTTCCATATTTGTTTTATATAAAATTTAAACCAATAAAACAAAGGTTTAAACCAATGTTGTGTGACTATCGGAATTTACACATACCAAACTAGTCCTAATGTGTATATAATGTCAAGGTGGAGTTTATGTTTGTAACTAACATGGCTACAAGAGGTATAAATTTGGTATCAAATCCAAAAATGTGATTGTGAATGCAAAATTTAGTATCAATTTTGGTTTTTTTAACTTGATACTTAGGGTGTATCAACCTCAATCTTGGTATGTTTTCACAACAATAAAAAAGATTCAAATGGACCAATAGATTAAATTTCAAGCTTTTCAATGAAGCTCATTGACAATCTTCTTCCTCATTACTCAGGGGTACTATGCATTGCACTTCACAACTTCGCCCCTTTCCTCATTACTAATCACCTAACCTTAATGAGAAATATATAGGACTCAATTGCACATTACGAAACAAATTTCTAAGTATCAAAGGCAATACCCAAGACCTAGGTGTAACTTTAAAAAAAAACCTTAAGTTTGAATACCAATTGCAATAAAATGGATGCCAAGACCAAGCTAATATGTATAGTCAGGATATAAGTTGGTTTGATATGAGTATAAGTATTGGCAAGACCTTATACTAAATTGGTATTTAAAAAAAATATTAGGGCTTATACTTGAATTGGTACTTTGTTCTACCCCTATACCTACATAACATTGGTTTAAATGCAACAAATTTGTCTTGATGCAATAGATTTGAAATGTACATGTATTATATAAACAAGATACATATGTCCTAATTCATGTTTACAAATCCAAATTTCACTATTCGATTATGTTTTGAAGTTCAATTTTTAAAATCATGTTATTTCAAATTTGTATTGATAATTATGCAACACACAACGATCTAATGAATGGTACAAATGGAACATGTCAACATTTTAATAAATTAAAGGATTAAGAAATACAAATTATGTTTGATAACTCTAAAAATGTTTAATTCACCAAATCAAAAAAAAAAAATCATTTTATACCCTTGAAGTACATCCTTTTTGTGGACACTAAAAGAACTCATTTTGAATGAGACCCAAATTGTTTCCAATTTCACCCATATTATAATAAGAATACAATTTCCTATCCAATAGTTTGCAACTCAAACCATACACCAAACACAAGGATAAATACTCGATTATTTGACATTTGTCCTTACTATTGTTGATAAAAGTGGATGAACATACACAAAACTATCACATAAACAAAGAAGATCTATATATTTTTCAACCTTTGTTCAAAGGTTGATATAGGCACAAGATTAAAGAGTTAATTAGTCACCTTGACACATGTCAAACTTATCTTTACACCACACTAACATGATAGTTTTAAGGCTCATTACAATTTGAAAACAACTCATACATCATCTTAAACGAATCACATATCAACCCATCTTCATAGAATATAATATCATGCATTTCAACCCATCTTCATAGAGTATTGCATCATGCATCATTCACAGACAATACAACATATTCACACATCATTGCTTATTGGAGGAAATGGTAGTGTTACTGCAAGAAAGCTTTATGACATTATCATTATATAAAACATTCACATTGAACATACATTCATGGCTAAATACATTATAATAACTTTCAATACAAACCTACAACATTACTACATTCACACACAAACCTTTAATCATCCTTTCCAGCTACATACTGAAAACCAAATGATCGACACAATCTCTGATATTTACTACTTTATTTCTCTACTAGCAATTGGAGCCCTAAAATATCAATTCATTTTCAAATTTTCCTTCTTCACTCCCATTTCATTGAAAAGTCAAGTCTCAGAGACACTGCTTGTTTGTTTGAAGTTCAAACTTGATCCTTATAAGAACTTGAGATGTGAAGGAACCCAAAACCCTAAATTGCACCCAGTTTGGACCTAGAAGCAAATACTACATTTTAAAAGAGTGAGACAAACTAAAACCCCAGTTTATGTTCTGTCAATAATCTTTGGCTAATACATTGCCAGCCATCAACAAGTGTAAAGAGACAAATTAAAGACTTCCAAATACAAATTCACAGACACAACTACAAGAGAATATAGACTTATTTTCTTGACATGTGGACACCTTAGCAGTAGAAGTACTAAATTAGTCAGCACCCTATCACTACTACCTGTGCACCAAACACATACTGAGAACTCCAAATTAGATTTTGCAATTTCATCACAGGCTTCAACCCAAGAGAACAACACAATAGCGGCATTCTCTTTAGCAGTACCTGTTAAAACCATCAACGTGCAAGCTAGAGGACAATGTCATGTAATGCACTAGATATTGGGCACATCTGTGTCCACAAGCCTCACATTGTGTAAGGATTCCGATTGTGCCACATCACTACTATGCATGTGACGTGATGCCATAGTAGTGCTACTAGGTGCATGTTGCCAATTTCTATTTACTCCCATTTTAAAATCCATGACCAGACCCACTTGCCTTCTTGTCTATTGCAGACTTACTACTCCTCTGCAGCACTGGCTGCACTCAGATCCACACTCAAATCCAGAACCTGCACATATAATTTCAGTAGAAAGAATCAATGCTGATAACTCTTGTGTCAGTTTCACAAAATAATCAAATCTGACAGTGGTCTTTGTCCCTTCTTCGTCAGCCAAATATCCAGCTATTTACATCCTGCACGGAGCCTGAAATTATCACACAAATCCCATGATGTCATCTTCTTTGTTGAATAAGCTTATGCCAGTTATCGCCTACCATGACACATACCTTGCCAGTGATTTTGGTGTACATTTTCAGCACATCCTGTACTGTTGTTTCAAAATGTGTTGTTGGGTCATAACTCTGCAACCATGAGTTCAAAAATGTGGATCATTAAGCATTCCTTCTTAAAAAATACACTAACATTACTTCAATACACTCGTGAAATAGATATATCTATGGGGTCTTACCTTGGAGATGAAGCAATTGTCGAGTGTTGAATCATTGACAGGTTCGTACTGATCATACACATCCAATATCTTCTCATCAATTGGTCCAAGTAATGCAAGTCCCGGTTCCAGCTCAGCCTCAGGGGTTTCAGTCTCCACTGATGCAGATACAAAGGCAATGTACTTGCCCTTTGGTGCCACATTGTGCGAGTGGGAGCAACAAAACACATACCTGACAGAGAGCACTTTCAATCCACTGTTGACTGATTCAAGCAATCTTTTGGTTTACATTCCACAAAATGCTGGATCAAAATTATCTGCTGCCCCTTGCTCAAGACCATTGTAAACTCAATAGACAAAACCAAGGTTTTAAAAAATTCAAGCTCACAGAAACACAAAGATACATATTTCTATGCAATTTTCATTCCAACATTCTTGTAGACTGTTACTACACCTCCCAGATGTAGAGAGAGCCCAAACAATCAGCCCAAGATCTGTCCTTTGCAGGTGCAACATATAAAGACATCCAGAAATAATGGAAAAACAAACCACTAACATTGAAACTTCCAGGGAGCCGGATTAACAGATTGTATCCTTACATGTCAGATCTGCGGCCAAGTTGCTTTTGGGGCAGAATTATCTGCACAGAGTCTGAATCTCCAGTGTTTGGAATGGGATGGCTCATGAAGCAGATTGCCCGCACCACCTTACCTACCTTTCTAACCTGTTGTTTACAAATTGAAACTTCAGCAATCCAGCCTTCCGCAGACACTTTACAGTGGTAGGACATCTTTTCATTCAGCAAATGAAGCAAAGTGAACATTTTGAGTATATAGAAGAGCATGCATTTGCAGGGAAGCAATGAAAAGAACACGAGAACAACATGAGAACAACAGTAAAGAAGAATATAAGCAACTGCTTGCGCCTGTCTGGATGTGTACAAAAGGAAACATTTGTACCTTGTTGGGCAGATAAGAAGGATCACAGACCACTTTTGGAGCTTTAACCGTCTCACCCTCAGATGTCACCCCTGTCACTTTTCCCATCTCATCAAACTCAACCTGAAATTCCACAGGAAAACCCCACAAATAAATCAAGGGATTAAGGACAGTCAGAATTACTTCTAGAATATTGTGAACACAAGTCCCGGAGACCAGGATCATGCACCGTCAATTACAAAAGGTTCTATGCAGAATCTATAAAGAGTCTTAAGGGATCAATCCCAGGGGCAGAATGTAAAGAAATCTGGACAATTTCATGGATGCTGTCCACAACCCAAGTTTCTGGGTTCACATTAGTTTGTTCCATCTAACTGCCAATCAAACCCTGTGTGATAGGCTTGATCTGTTGCCAGTGACCTATTCAAAGGTTGCACCCTAAATCAAAGACCACCTCAATTGCAAAGTGCATTTTCAAAAAGTACTGAGGAGCTTTTCCATATCTAAACTTGAATAGAATTGACAAAGTTCTAGAGGTTTAAGATCACACAAAATAAAACCCCAAATCAAAAGAAAAGAGGAAACAGGAAAAAATAAAAACGTGCAAACTGGTTTGAACAGTAAGAATCACATCCATGTTCCAGAGATATTCATGTTAAGCATGTATGGTGGTGACCAACTACAAAGAAAATCCTTGCTGACAAAGTCAGCTACTGGAGCTTGTGATGCCTTTGTCACAAGACCACTGGTAATGGGTATAATCAGTCATAATACTAGCTAGCTCAATAAAAACCAAGAGAGAAGGGGAAGATTGAGGTTGAAAAGAAGAGAAAGAAAAGTAAGATAAACAAGATAAAGGTGAACTTCTCTTTAAGAGGTCACAGTGAGTTTTAGGGAGAACCCTACTTAGGACTAACAAGCCATTCAAATAATGATTTTCAAGATTTGGAAGTCAGAAACACCATACAGAAATCTCTGTTTGTTTAATAAGCCTCTGCTTCAACTGAGCAGAAACCTAGAAGAGCAACCTTTACTCTTCAGAATATGAAAAAACCTCCCAATTTGAGCTAGGAAGCTTGTGGCACAAAAAATTAACCATCACCTTAGTTAAGGGTTTACTTATGTAGTGGATTGCATCGATAGGGACACCATTTGTGGTAAATCCCAACCACCAATGGCGTAACCAGGGATCTGAGAGTTGCATCACCACACAGAAAAAACAATGCAGAAAATGGAATTCTGTGTGCAATCAGCTCTTGGACCAACTGTGTGATGGTTAGTGGTTACAATGCAGCTAGGCCAAAAAAACTCATCTTTTTAGTGCAGATCCTTGGAGACAAATGCCAAGATTTACTGGCAAAGTGCAGGTGTGGCCCGATAATCTTCTTGGGGTTTTGAACCTTTAGAAGATGTACTGTAATTTAGAAGGAAAGTGTGGGGTTGGCACAACAATCCTCTTGTGGCTTCTGTGCCCACATATGTGAGTCTTCCCTTGTGTGTACAAGTTGATGCTGTCAGTGATCATTTTGGCTCTTTGACTACACAGACTAAGACTCTGCTGTCCTTTAGACATGCAATCACAGAACCTTCTTTGAGCATCCAGCCTTAACAAAGGACAGAGTGACAGAAAAAGGAAAAGAGGAAGGTACACAAAATATCACATACCTTACACTCAGGCTTGGCAAGCATGTATGTTCCACCATAGACTGCACTAAGTCGAGCAAATGCCTGAAAATACACAAAGTTGATAACCACCTTTAACATCACACATTCCCTGGACTACCTCTTTCAACAGAAAAATTTAGGAAGCAGGAAAAGGTTCATACAACACTTTAAATACAGATACAATGCAAGTCCAAAAGACCTGTGGAAGCTCGCCAAGTCCATACAACGGGTAGATATAAGGTGAGCCTCCCTGGAAACGTGCCATAGACTCTGCATACAGCTGCATAAAGAAAAAAAATGTTTGAGAAATATCAGAAACTTGAGAAGAACATATTGGTTACCATCAGTTTTGCTTATTAGGGTCTGCAATACCCTGGATAAACATTTAAGCACTCTTATAAAATTTGCAGCCAAAGTATAACAGTCAACACAACCACGGCATTGAATTTCCACCACCTGAATCAGAAAAATGGTTAGCCAAGTGTTAGAGTCAAGCCTGGGGTTACCTTCACTTTCTTCACTGTTTCCAGGGCAGGTTCCCCTAGATAGTGGTCATCACGGTGCAGTGCCAAGGAATGGCCTATAAAATCGATCGTATTCTCATCTACTCCATACTTCCTGCAAGAGACAAAAAAGAGAATCCACATTTGGTTTTGGTGCACATGTCAAGCTTGAGATGCCAAAGATGTCAGGCTATGACACTGAAACTGAACACATAGATGATGAGAACTTGAAATGCAAGCAAGGTTCTTACGCAAAGAGCTCTTTGGTTGTTACTCTATTAAGGTCCAATCCTTCATGAGTTCTGGGATCATCCTCCTCATAGTTCTGAACATAAATGAAAAACTTGCGAGCACGGCGTTTCTCAAATAAACCCATGAGGGGTGACTTCAGGGCCTCCACATCTGTTGCTGGAACCTTGTAAACCTGTGAAATCCATTAGCCATACCGGTTAGACGACAAAACAATTTCTTGCAATTCAGGAAAAAAACTTTCCATGTGTTGCTTGACTGCAGCAAGGGACTTGCAATCAACCCAATACAAGTCTGTAAGATGCTGGGAGGAGCACAAAGAATACTTGACAGAACCACCAAAAGTAGGCCAACAGAATGAAGTTTACAGTCCGGTTGAAACTCAGCCTACTTTCCAAGAAGTATTTACAAAGTTGGTGGAAGCATACCTTTCCCTGTTTGTATACATAGCTGCCATCCACTGCCTTGAACAGCAAATACTTTGTGACATCTGTGTGGATGAGAATTCGCACAAGTGCACCATTTGCCATCATAAACTGAAAACAAATAACTTTGCATTAAAAACCTGTCATGTGATTGTGGATGGCCACCACCTCCAGCAGCAGATTAGGCTCTTCATCAAAGCACACCAACCCATGTTCCTCACTTTCACTGCACCTCACTTGACCTATCTCTAGGATGGTGGTAAAAAAAATCTCCAATTTTTTCTTATTCTGTGCATTCCTTCAAAAAACCTCTCCATGGTGAAAGGAAATATTGAGACACAGACACATATCTTTTTGCTGTGCATTCAGGTGAAGGTGCAAACATCTGAGATGAAAAAACCCAAAAAGAAGAACATTGTGCACCTTTGGAACCATGTCCACGTTGTACTCTTTGCTCGATCCAAGAAATGGTGGAGGCTTCTCTGTACCCCTATACTTCGCCCAAAGCTATGCCACGTTCACCACATAATTAGCTGTTGATTAGGACGGGGAAAAGCAACACATACTTTGGACCATGGATGCAAAGGAACAATAATGTCAACATAACCTATTAGGAGGATAATGTTCCAAACATTACATACACACCTGGTTCAGAGTGAGGGATGCTGATGCTCCTCCATAATAGTCATTCCTATCCATATGCAAAACCTACAGAAAAGAAGAAAACTGTGGTTCCATGAGACAAAAACTGAAAAAGGTCAAAAACCTCCCCATCTACCTGAACCAATAGTTGGTGAGTCACTCAAATGCTAACAATTCAAACCCGAAGTTGTATGTTCCAGCTCTCAAGACTTCTAAAAAATGTCGGTAATTTCTCAAGGCTCCAGAAACTCGTCATCAATGAATTAATTGCAAAACTTACCTTCAGAAATGAGAATTCCCTTGCAGAAACAACCCATTTTACAAAAGCCTCCTAAATGATTAACAGTATCTTTTTTCCTGCAACCTTCGCAGCAGCTTATTAAGAGTCCACAATCGATTATGGGGTTCCTCTAACATGTGGGCACATAAAATTTTCCATGTCCCTCACTCACTGTTTGTGGATCAATTTCGAATGGGCATCGCTGTCTGTCCCCTCCAACACAACTCCGTATTCTCTCATGTACCCCAAGAAAAAGGGGGGATGGGCACCAACCTTGAGGCGATCCACAGAAAGGAGCCCGCTAAGAATGCATTCCTTGAGGCCTGTGCCTAAAACGATCACATCGTACTCTTCATCCATTTTGACTCCTCTCTCTCTCGCTCCAAATCCTAGAAGAAAGATCTGCAAACATCAGAGCATCCAGAGACACCCAAGACCTTCCCTTAAGCCCCCCCTTTTCCGAACACCCTTGAAAAGCAAAGACGACGAGACGAAGACGGCGGTGCCCTCGATACCCACCCATAAATAAAAGCAAACAAACAGTAAACGAAAGAGGGATCTGATGTTGGATGTCTTCTTTAAAGACCCGAAACATGAACAACAGCAGCTCCTCAGAAACAAAAAACCACGGACGATGGATCGAAAACGAAAGAAAGACCGGGAGGAAGAAGAAAAAGAGAAACCCAAAGTAGTGATGCTACTGCAGGCTGCGTTCACGGAGATCTGAAAAAGGAGATAAAACACTTTTGTTTGCCTGCGGCTAGGTATGTGAACTTAGGAACTGGGAGCATTTCCTAAAAAACCACAGAAATTCCAAAAAAGAACAAAGCAAAACAAAACACAACACTTACAAGAGAGAAACGGGAATAAAAAGACATTTTCCGTGCATGAAGACATTTGACGAAAAAATGGGTTTCATGAGATGCACCTGACTAGTTCCCTTCCGAAGCAGATCGGGTATAAAAACGAAGGACGCGGGCGACAGATGGGTAGCAAGCGCGGTGCGTGGGTGAGTGCCTGAAGAAAGACAGAAGGAGTTGCTACGCTATCAGCACGCAAAGTAGAGCAAGCAAGCAATGCCTTTCTTCCCCTTTGTCTCTTCGACGTCCCAAACCGAGAGGCCGGTCTCAATCGAGATCCCAAACCGAGAGACCAGGCCCATGGCACCGACGCGTTTTACCCCTATTGTAGGTACTTTTGCGCCTTACGGCGTACAGCCGGCTTTTTACGGTTCGGCGGGCACAAGCTTAATTACCATTAATTACCATTTTCAAATTACCAGTTATTTCCCCCTTTTAATTACTTTAAAAAAAAAAATTGTTCTAAATATTATTCGATCATTTAGGAAATTCTAGTTTTAAAATAAATTTCTATGAATTATTTCATTTTAAAAATATTCTACATTGTAACAAATCTTGAGGTTAATTGCATTTCATATATTTTTAAAAATTAACTTAATATATTTTATAACAAACATTTAGAAATCATTTGTAATTATATATATATATATATAACTAACTAACCTTGATTTATTTAATAACAAACCATGAAGTTGTTTTCATTTCACAAAAGGTGAAACATTTAATAATAATAAAATGAGGTTATTTCCATTTCATTTTTTTTAAAGATGATTTATTTAACAATAAACCCTAAAAGCATTTGCATTTCATTTTTTATTTTTTAAAAAACCCAATATCTATATATTAAGGACGATTGGAAAGCCCTTGATGATTTGTTTACTAAAAAAAACTTAGAGTAGCAAAAGCTTAATTACTGGATTTTTTTGGCTAAATTTTTGGGTGATTATTTTAATAGAATGAATCTATTTGGCAAATGCCATTTTATATTATTATGAGGGGTGCAAATCAAAGAAAAGAAGAAAACAACGACAATTGTTTTTTATTTTTGTTTTTTTTGGTGTGAATGGCAAAAACAAATTAAGGTATCAAAAGAAGGGGTGCTATATAACATTGCCTATAGTATGAATGGTCTTATTTTCTTGGCTTTATTAGAAAAATGATTATTAACATTGAAATAAAATAATAAAATTTGACTAACATCTATATTGTTAAGGGGTTTTTAACAAAAAAAATTTAACACTAGGTCTAAATGGTGCCTAATGTCCTTTTAAATTAGATAACAACGTATGAAATTTTTTTATATAAATTCAATTTGTCCCAAGTTATTAATAAATGCTAAATTTTATGGCCTTGTAGAAGCCCCAAGGCTAAAGAAAATACCATAAAATCTAAGAGGCCAATTTGCAACTCTTGGGGCAAATGTTCCAGCATTTAATAATATCTTCACGTTAATGTGCTAACATTTATTAGTAATTTGGGGCCAATTTACAACCCAAAAAATGCTCAAAGTCGGCCCCAAGTTTTTTTGGCCATGACTTTTGTTGTCAAGTGAGCCTTAATAAATCTTGAAATAAAAATTTAATAATTTTATTAGTTTTTTAAAAATAAATAATTATTACATAAACCCAATAATGCTTACAACTAACTAACATTTAAGATTTGATAAATATGAAACTTATGAATGGCTTAAACTTTGGCTTGTTTAACTTTTAATCCATTAAGATAAATCACACGATTGGAATATCGCACCTGAATCTAAAATAATCAGCATTTATTTGGATAAACTTAAAATTATGTTCTTTATTTAAATCTTTCATACTCCTCTTATAAA
>Ga0209611_10013494_pt1 | contig 11200 bp, 6 predicted proteins | sample S1TSphgellanicum_3_FD_187693 | JGI IMG/M metagenome (GOLD analysis project Ga0209611, IMG submission 187693) | Host-associated microbial communities from peat moss isolated from Minnesota, USA - S1T2_Fc - Sphagnum magellanicum MG (SPAdes) (version 2) | ecosystem: Host-associated > Plants > Peat...
CCCACCGGTGCTTGGTATGTGACCCTGCACATTAAAGTTTGACATAGAGAAGTCAACATACTCCAGGACAAAGAGAAGTCAACATACGCTAGTTTGGCTCAGGAAAATGGTTTTTCTCCTGTATATGTGCCCAGTTTGGTGAGGCTGGTAGATAGCGCAGCAAACCTCTGCACCTGCTAGAGAAGAGTGTAATAAATATGATTTGACTGCTGCTCCCCATTTTTGATTGGTTAATCGTAATGATTGTTCCAAGTGGTTTGCTATTGGTAGTTCCCACCTATTTGTGGTCCCTATTTCAGTCTTATGGGCGGGGTTGCAAAAAAGTATATAGGGTAGAGAGGCTGGTGTCCAGACACTTAATGGCGTTCAAACCTTTGTTTTTTTATTGAATGATTGGTTGGCAATGCTTTTGAAAGACCAAATGTAAGTTGGCTATAGGCACTCCCATGACGCTTTGAATCACCTTAAATGGTGAACAAACATGTAAGGTGTGGCCACTCAAAGTGAAAGGGTCAAAATTTTCATAAAAATCGGCTATGTACACCTCTTTCTTGTTGTCCTTATAACTTCCTTGCTATGAGCGTACCCTTATTTTTGCATAATAGTATGTTACCTACTTCCATCCTTGGGATAATTTTTTTCCCAAAGCAAACATTCATCTCCTTCTAACATTCACAAAATCACCATAGCAGTTGAAATGCATCCCGTCTAATCGATTTGTCATGCCTGTACATGGCCTCATACATGATGGCCAGTTACGGGCATGCTCATGTGCGCTTTTAGGGTTAATGTACGGTCTTAAGCGATTGTACGTTATTAGGTACTTAGGGTTTTAGTTGGTTGGCGATAGTATAAAAGGACAAGCCCTTTCTTTCTCCCTTTAGTTTTTCTAGAATTCCTTTGTCAGGAGAGTTTCTCCATAATAAGCTAGGATTTCTAGATGTTCACGGCGGCCATTGCATGTCCACTGTCTACATATGTTTCATTTTCTTCTTTCTTTGCAATTCAATTCTAGAAAAACTCCACTTTCTGTGCTTCATGTTGAAAACCACATATTTCTTTTGCATGTAAGTTCTTGAGTTATTGTTGTTGTTGCTATTGTTGTTACTGTTGGTGTTGGTGTTAGTGTTGGTGCTGCCGAAGGGAGTTGGCGTTGTTACAAGGAGCTAGTGTTATGCCAACCAATAGAGCCGGGAAACAGGTTTCGAATCTCTCTCCTTTCTCTCTTTTTCGCTCTCTTTTTCTCTCTTGAAACTGTCGAGTAAAAAAAAAATTAACAAAAAACAAAAAATTCAACAACCGTCACCTGCCATTGTTGCAGAATAGCAGAGCGCTGCCTGCCATCACTAGTGTTGCTCGCCATCGTTGCATAGTGTGCTGCTGTCTATCATTGCTGCGAGTTGCAACGCCACAATGCTGCAACATCACAATGTCGCGAGCTGTAGCGCCACAGCGCCACAACACTGCAACGTCGCGAGCTGTAGCGCCATAGCGCCACAACACTGCAACGTTGCGAGCTGCAATGCTGCAGCACCATCACTACAGTAACAACAGCGTCATGGCGCCATCGCTGCAACAATAGCAACGCTGCAACACCATCACTGTAGTAGTAGCAACGCTGCAACAACAACAGCATTGCAAGCTACAGTGCCATCGTTGTTGCAGCATTACAAGCGACAATGTTGCCATCGTTGCGACCTTGGTTCGTTCGACGTCCATTTGACTTTCGTCGGACTCTCGTCGGATGATTTGTTCAAGTTCGTCCGTTGAACTTCTGTCCATCCAGAGACTTCCGTCCGATGTTCGTTGGACTTTCGTCCTGCGCCCTGTCATCTTACGTCATACGCCCTACCATCATACGTCCTGCGCCTTGTCGTCTTGCAACTGCCATATACGTCTTACGTCTTGTTATCTTGCGTCTTGCGCCCTATTGTTTTGCGTCCTATGCCCTAACATCCTACGCCCTACTATCCTGTGTTCTACCGTCTCACGTACTGTTTTTCCATCCTGCCTTTTCATCGGACATCTGTTTGATTCCCATCCAACCTTCGTTCGAGTTTCGTTGGACGTTCATTTGACCTCCGTGCGATGTCTATGTGTCACGGGTCATTCCCAACAACGCATTGTATTCTTCAAACTATACGTTGTGTGAGAATTTTATAGTTAGTGTTGTGTACTATCACAAAATTTTGGGGCATGGGACAACACCATGTCCTCGGATGATGATATCACTACCGCTCAACCAAAGCCCAGGTATCAGCTACGAAGTAACACACAATCCTTTGAGCCGATTTCTTTAAGCTCACGATCTTCACGATAGTACCATCAAGTGTCTACAGCACCATCATCATCTAGTACAACTCCTACCAAGAATTCAGGCTCAGGTTACATTACATCAATGGTACATCAAAGTCCATTTGGAAGGGCTCATCAGTGGGGTACGCCTGTTACCGCACGTACTTTCATACCATCACCGTATATTCTGTTACAAACTATGACCTCAACACCCATATACACCATGGAGGTCATCAGTTCCTCTGGGAGAATTGAGAAGTTCAGTGAAAGGCCAAGTACTATTTTTTTGAGGGAGTTCAAGTCAACTTTCTCAACTATGGTTTGTGAATTGGAGCTCAAGTATGGCGCTAATTACATCGAGGCGTTTACATTCAAACAATTGGCTCGTTATGTGCACTATGAGGCATTGGATGTTTACGAGCAACATTCTGCAAGGATTTTAGGCGTCACCCAAATTCCCAATCTAGCTTATGCCACAGCCATCGCCACCACCTCTCAAGCTGCATTGCAAGCTGCAATTGCACATCACGGGACTGTGCCCGATAATCCAGACCTAGTACCTACCTCAGTAAACCTTTCTCCTCAACAACTCATTGTTGCTACCGCAAACATTCCTCCCACCACTAATGCGCCAACTTTTGCTGATCCAGTGAGAGAATTCTTTCGAGTTCTTGAGCTAGAATTTCCAATCAAAAGTTTTGAAAAAATTCTGCAGCTTGCCACCTTCTCTCGGCAGAAGAATGAAACTTTCAAGATGTATATATATACATTTTTGTCCAAATGTTTTTCCTGGATAAGGGTCATCCAAATCTGATTGTGGGTATTGATGCTCTAAATAGATTACAACATTGATTTTTATCATTTCTAAACATTACAAGTATCCCGAGTTTTAATATTTAATGGGCTGGGGGTCTCAAGTCCAAATTTAAGATTTTGCAGGTTAAATATATGCACCAAGAGGCTTCAATCAGGGGTTTGGATGAACTAGCACCTGCAGTGGTACTATGGTAAAAACATTTATAAACATTATTGCTTCTAAACATTATAAATACATGCCTTGGATGAAGGAGCACCAACATTGGTGCCATGGTCAAAATAGAAAAAATCATTTAAATTGTTTCTAAATATTATAAATATCCCATGATTAGACAAAATCATGGTCTCTGATTCCAAATCTAACATCTCTTGGATTTAATTTGGCCACTAAGTGCCTCACTCAAGAAGCTCAAGGTGACCAACCAGTCATCAGTGTAGGCCGCAAGTTGGCCAGGGTGAACGAGCACCCATGTTGGTACCTTGACCTTTTTGAGGGAGGCCTCTTAATGGCCATATTAAGCGCAACAAATGTTAAATCTGAACTCAGACACCCTTATTTAGTCTAAGCACGGGATATTTGTAATGTTTAGAAATAATTTAAATGGACTAGCTTGGGTTCACCCAAAGGCTCTCAAGTCACTGTGCCCTTGTTGGCTCATTGAATATCATTGAAACTACTTAATTGCTAGATGGGAATTTGAAAAAGTTTCTCAGAGTCCATAATTTTTTTATAAAAACAATCAAGGCATTGAAGCTAGTGTTGCCCTGTTATTGGGGAATTGTTTTTTAATAAATATGTTGGGTACTAATAAAGGGCACAATGACAGGCTATTGCAACCTACATGCCGGTTCTCACTAGCAGCAATATTTATTTTGGGAAAAAAAAAGGTGAGCTAGAGTTGCACAAGAAATCCAAGACCATATAATTCATGGGGCTCTTGTGAAAATACCCTCCGATCTCATTTGTATCATGTAATCCATCAGAGACGGGTCTTTGGACATCAGCTGGAGAAGGTGTCCAGGTGCTGGAGAAGACTTATGTATGCCAATGATTTTGCAAGTGCTGCTGGCTTGTTAATCCCCCCCGCCCCCCCATGTAGTAGGCTAAGTAGTAGACAACGTTTAGGTTAGTGCTGCAGGAGCAGTACTACTCTAGTTCAGAAAGAGACGGACGTAATCAATAAAAGACGGTGTTAAGCCTACCTCCACTCCAAGTCCCAAAAGGGACCAACTAGTTTTCTTTGAGTGTTCACTCCCTTGTTCAACAAAAGCATCACTCACTCAATAAAAACCTTATGAAATTTAGATCTATTATGGTAGGAGGTTAGGAAGTTTAAGTGAGGTTTATAGAAAACCTAATTTATGGCTTGAATAGATTGTAAAATTTTAATTCAATAATGGTCGGCCTCTATTCATTAGAGTAAAAGAGACATGATTTTTCGAAAAAAAGTAGAACTATATATTTATCTAGCCAAAGATCAATAACAGACCAAGCACCCCATGTGTAGTCTCTGAGGAACTCTCTATGTTATTTTTTTCGAGGCTGAGCTACGGCCTCATACGCCTCTTTTCATCATTTTTGTATCTCTGCGAGTTATAATCATTGTCAAATGCAACAAGGGGACAAATACACTTGTACTTCGGAGATGAGAAGAATGCTTGGACTATTTGCCAAAACTTTGGAGGTATGAAAGATGGCTGAATAACTAAAAGAATGCACATTAATGACTTGGTATGCCTCTTTGATGGACCAACCTTCAATGACACAGCATATTAGTTTTTCTATGGGGATTCCTGGTTGGATTAAGATTGGACACAGATGCAAGAAGTATGTTAGATGTCTTTACATTTCATGTGTCGACTAGTTGAGGCTCCCCAGTCTCCTGGCTGGAAGAATGCATTGTTTCCTTCTTGCCCAAGTAATTGTGTTGAAATTTGCAGAGCTTGATTCTAATTAAGTTGTGAGATTAGAAGAATAAGGAAGGATTTGGGTTGGCACAAATTTACGCTTTCTGACGAAACTGGTCTATTTGGCTTACTAAAATTACTCTGAAAATGTCATAAACCAAGGGGCCAACATGTTTTCAAAAATGTTGAGTTAAGTATTAGTTACATACTAAAACTGGAGCTACATTTGAGAAACTGTGCAGTAAAGGAATCACATTTAAAGACCTCGTACATTTAAATTTTATATTTCATGGAAAAGTAAAATTGGCTTCCTTTACTAAATAAAACTTGAGAAAACATTTGATACATCCACAAAGTATATCTGTGCAATTAAACCAACAAATGTGAAAGACAAAGATCTTCAGATAGTAGATCCCTTAGGCTAATTTTCCTACATTCCCCAAGTTCTTGTGTTCCCCAAGTTGCTGCCAATAGCATCACACTTTTCTCCTATAACCTTTGGCCGAAGGGAAAGACATACATACTTGTAAATGTATGCAAACACATTTTATTTTAAGCTACTTTTCAACAAATTATATATGTTACATCTCCACAAAAGGTGTAGCCAAGAAAAGCTCTGGTGTTTTTTTTACCCCCGCTAAAGCTGAAATTGGGCAGTGATATCAGGTTCAAAGACTACATTTGCTCTTATTTACACAGCATTAAAAAAGGTTCTAAAATGCCTTTGGAGCTAAGGTTCTTTTTTCTCAGTCCCAAAGAGGAGAGCACTTGCAACCTGCGCATTTTTGTTTACTTTGAATTTACCATTTAGAGTGATATACTGTGATTCGCAGTAATTAGTTGTTAGGTGCCTCCCAACCTCAGAATGTTTTTTCGCAATGACCCTCTTTGATTGGCCTATCACAAAAAATTTCTGAAACTTTGGACACTCCTCAAATAGATGTTTTGACTCGTAATACCTATAGAATTGTAAAAGTGCATCCTTTTGACTCACATCTATAGGTTCAAAGAAGATTGGGCACACATTATGGGACTAATTGAGATGCTATTGGGAACATCTTGAGGGAATACATTGAAAATTTGAGAAACATATTGAGGACATGTTGGGAACACAATGGAAACATAGTGGGAAAACGTCAGGAACACCAAAAATCCAAAAAAAGAGAAAACCTCCTTCAGGGGAAAAACTGGGCCCCTTCGTGCATGCTGCATCACCTCGTTGGCTGAGCAGAATTTCCACACCTAAATGTGTTTGTCACTGTTTTTGCCCTTAGACTAATAGCAAGGGCATGATCGTGTGACTCAGGTGCATTTGTTGGGCCCTGCCCCCACAGGGACAGGGTGGACTATAGCATCCAAATCCAACTTTTGGAAGTTTTACCTTATTCGAACCAGTTTCGTATTCGGTGAACCGGTTTCATTGGTGAAACTGTTTAGACTATTTAGATTGGAACGGTTTTTTTTGGTGTTCGGAGTGTGGAAACAGTAGGTAGATGTACAACATCTTATCTAATGGCAGGGCCAGCGTGTGTGTGATGCCTTGTTCCAATGTGGAAACTAATGGCCATTAGAGCTCGGGATGTCTCATTTGCCCTTGTACCAAACAAATCTTCCACTCTGGGCATGTTCAGATCCTTTTACTAGTTTCTCTTCACGTGATCTGTTCATTCGCAGCACATGGACTTACTTTGCTTTGAGTGTCACATGTTCTTGGGATGGGCTTGAACAATATTGATTAGGTATATGTGTTAATCATTCATGGGACCTAGGGAACTGGGGTAGCATGCCTGCAACCCTTCTCCAATTTAATTCCACAAATGGTCTTTTGTTCTCAATGATGCTCCCAAAGAATTCCCACAACAACTTTAGCTTATGTTCACAAGTGTCCATATACGAAATCCCAAAGACTGATCCCATCAATTCTTGTTTCTGGTGGAATAAGATCCCAAAACGGTTTTTCATAATTGTTTCCAAAGTTTCCAGTATGTTCAAACTATATTTTCAAGTCATTCTTTGGATTGATATTTCCCCAAAACATAGTTTCAAGTTGGTGGCACCCCACACTTATTAGGAGCTCCTCTTCTAAGGACAATTGCTAAAGGAATGTCAGTGTCATGGAACTCACAATCTGCCTTCAAGCAAGTACTATAAGTATTTAACACACATAGAAGTGAAATGCATCTTCACTTGAAAATCACTAATTAATGTGCTACCCACCACATTTTGTCCAGTTCCTCAAAATGTTTGCCTAGTCTCTCCTCCTCTGTATACCCACACCTTGCAGTGTATGGTAGAAAAACAATTTGGACCAATACTTGAGCTTAACCATCGTTGTACCTGCTTGTTACAGAAGTTCCTCTCTTTGCTGCTCAAGGTATTCCATTTTGGAAACAAACTTTTATGTCATCTTGAAGGATTTGGTTCATGTGTGGACTCTTCTGATGGCCTCAAGTTTGATTTATGTGGGGAAAAAAAATTGGACTGGACTGGTCACCACTCCAGGCTCAGAGTTTTTAAAAGGGGTAAAAACTGATTCTTTATTTCTTGAGGAATATTTCCTATCCAAACAAAATGTGAAGCACCCATATTTGGTAAGTTTAGAATTTAGGTCTACTAAATCCAACATACTAGATTAATCTGCTGAAAGGTTGAAGTACAATGTTTCATGAAATATACTTGGGGAACTATGTATACATGTTCTCAGTGGAAGGTGTATTCACATACATCACATGCTGCTCTTTTCGAAACAGGGGTTAAAAGATACATTTGAAAGAGCCTGAAGGAGCTGCGAAGGAGCCGGAAGAATTGGGCTAGGCAATAATGCCTTTTTGGCATAAGTTGACCCTTGAACACCCTTCCCTTTCTAAACCTCAACACCACACTCACAAAATTTTAATGCTGCAAAAAAATGTTGGAGTGTTTGGCCATTTATGAAAGGAGAGGACAGCTTATGAAACCATAATCCTCCATTAAGATGTTGGCCAAGGATTACCATTAAGACATACAGAGTTCAAGTATCAGAGTTCAAAAGGATCCAACGTGGAAGGGGACATTCAGCCCCGACATTTTCACATTACATGGAGTGATTTTGATAGCACCCCTTGCATCCAAAACTGGCAACTGCTGTTTCTAAGGAAGGTCATACAAAGTCAGGTACATAGTAAGAGTATTGCGAGCCAAACCCATCTGGGTTCCCTGCAATAGACAAAAGGTCCTTAATTTCTCATCCAGTAGTCATCTCAATGGACAGGCGAAGATATGTATGCATCCTACATTGTTAATGGCATGGCAGGTGGTGCTCTTTTGCAGCTGGATTTTTGCACTTCAAGTGGTACCATATCACATGGGTGAAAGGAAGGCTTTTAGTACAATCTTGCAAATGAAAAATTGGTAAAAAGAGGTCCTTAATCCAAAGCTGAAAGGAAGACGTTTAGTACAAACTTGCAAAAGAAAAATCGGTAAAAGAGGTCCATAGTCCATAGGTGAAAGGAAGACTTTTAGTACAATCTTGCAAATGAAAAACCGATAAAAAGAGGTCCATAATCCAAAGATGAAAGGAAGACTTTTAGTACAATCTTGCAAAAGAAAAATCAGTAAAAGAGGTCCATAATCCAGAGGTGAAAGGAAGACTTTTAGTACAATCTCGCAATTGAGAAATCGGTAAAAGAGGTTGTGGCCAGTGTCCTTTGCTGGTTCCAACTTTAATTAGTTCACATGGCCTCTTCCTTGGTGAGAGCTGATGGTATTTGATACTTATTACTATCGACCGGGCCCATATTGCCCTCAGTCTACACTTTGTACAACTTGGCCAGACTCAACTAGCGGCCACCAGCGCACCATGCAGAATGGATGGTGTGTGGATTGGAAACAAGTTTTCATTGTATTCCTGTCTCATAGCTAATCACAGTGGTTAGTTATGCACTAACCATTCACCTACCTAGTTGCCACCAAGTACCTTACTTTCTCACTTGCATACTTTGCACTTGCATTCCCTATCTACTTGCCAAGGTACTTGCCCACTTCATAGGTCGCTACCTAGGTGGTGAAGTGGGGACTTACGGGGAAGGTTACCAAGTTGGAACCATGGTAACTCAGTTGTAGTTCATCCACAACTCCATCATAAAGGGGTTTCCAAAGGATGGGCGCTGGTCGGTGCTTGATCAAATAATCCCACTTAGTGTTAGGTGAATGTCATCTGGGTGTCAGCTATGGTTTATAATGTGAGGCCAGTTGCTCCTGTCTGTCCTGTCAACACTTTGTACTACCTATAGTTCATGTAGGGGCCCGTTCCGACCTGTAGTGCAGGGCTTGTTGACATTGCCACTAATGCGACAAGGTGGGAACTGACCCATATGGGTCAGGATTCTAGGTAGTAGCTAGTCCCCATGACTTATGAGGAATAGTCGGTTTTTTTGGAGGCATTCGCTACGATGACTAAAAACAAAAGGGTACCAAAGAGTCGTCGAGTGGGTTAGGTGGTAAAGAGGACAAAAAAGGTTGTGTGGGAGAGGGTTTTGGCAGGATGTTAAACACCCCCATATGACCTTTCTGGGTGTTAGTGCAGCGCCCTCTAGGTACTGCCACCGGGTTTGATTGTCGGGCTACAAACCTTAGCTAAATAAGAGTACAGCCACAGTTGATTGATAGGATGGGACGGCTGGAGTGAACCAGCAGCCACCAATGCACCAGTTCAGGATGAGGCCGTTCAAGCCATTTTGGGGATGAACCAAAAACACATCCTCTTCCCTTGCCCAAGGATTTTTTAGGCCCCTTCTTTGCCCCAAAATTTTCCCCTCCTACCTACTTCCCCCTTCCTACCTACCTCCCCCCTCCTACCTCCCTCACCTCATTTTGCACTCACTCCATCTCCAAAGCTCGGGAGAGCTTTTCAACTTGAGTAGCACAAAGCTTTGAGGAGATGTAGACACAAGGCTTGAGGAAGGTGGAAAACTCAACGTTGAAGGAATGTGGAGAGGAGAAAGCAAGAAGAGCGCTTCATCCCAAATGGAGAAGCGAGAGAAGATCAATAAGCTCCTTCCTTTTTCTGCATTTTTTTTTGTTTTCTATGGTTTTTTTTTCTTTGTGTTTTTTTTTTTCTTCTGTTTGAGAAGAAGTAAACTCCCGCCATTCTTTGTGTTTTCTTTTCTTTTCTTCTGTTTGAGAAGAGGTAAACTCCCTCCTTTCTCTGCATTTTTTTTTTTCTCTATGGTTTTTTTTTCTGTTTGAAAAGAAGAAAATGTTAAGAGAAAATGCTTGAAACGAAAAGGTAGAAGCAAGAGCCAAAAATGAGAGGGCAAAGCGGGAGCTTGAAAGTAAGCTCCCTCCCTTATCTACATTTTTTTTTCTTCTCTATGGGTTTTTTTTTCTTTCTATTTTTTTTTCCTTCTGCTTGAAAAGAAGAAGATGCTAGGAAAAAGCGCTTGAAATGGAAGTGCAAAAATGAGAAGGCAGAAATGGAAGCCAAAAATGAAAGGGTAAAACAGGAGCTTGAAGGTAAACTCCCTCCCTTTTTTTACATATTTTTTTCTTCTCTATGGTTTTTTTTGTTTTCTTCTACTTGAGAAAAAGAAGATGTCAAGAGAAAACACTTGAAACGGAAGTTTAAAAGCGGGAAAGCAAAAGCGAGAATCAAAAGTGAGAGGGTAGAGCAAGAGCTTGAAGGTAAGCTCCTTCCCTTCTCTACATTTTTTTTTTTCTCTATAGTTTTTTTTTTTTTTTACTTGAAACGAGAGTGCAAAACTGGGAAGGCAAAAGTGAGAGCCAAAAGTGAAAGGATAGATTAAGAGCTTGAAGGTAAGTTCCCTCCCTTTTTTTGGTTTTTTTTTTGTTGTTTTCTTGTGTGTTTTGTCTTCTTCGTGTTTGAGAAAAAGAAGAAGAAGACGACACCGTGGCCTTCTTTTATATGTCTGAGAAGAAGATGATGGCACAACAACGTGCCGTCGTATTTTTCTTTGGTGGTGTTAAGGTTTAATTTGATGGTTTTTGGGTGTTTGTAGGGTTCAAGGCATAACAAAGGAAAAGTTTGTTGCAAATGCAGTTTAGGTTGAAATACAACATTGCCATTTGTACATTGCTTGTCATGTAACAAGGGCTGCAAATGTAGCAGCTTCTTACCAAGCTAAACATAAGATTGTAGAATATGATATGGTTTAGGGTTTCCACTTTATACAATCAACTAGGT
>Ga0209611_10013497_pt1 | contig 11198 bp, 9 predicted proteins | sample S1TSphgellanicum_3_FD_187693 | JGI IMG/M metagenome (GOLD analysis project Ga0209611, IMG submission 187693) | Host-associated microbial communities from peat moss isolated from Minnesota, USA - S1T2_Fc - Sphagnum magellanicum MG (SPAdes) (version 2) | ecosystem: Host-associated > Plants > Peat...
GCGGATAATAGTGGGGCTCGAAAAGTAATGTGTATTCAAGTAGTAGGAGTTAATAATAAAAAATATGCACATATTGGTGATGTTATTATTGTCATGGTTGAGGAAGCGATATCAAATATGCATTTCAAAAAATCAAAAGTAGTTAAGGCAGTAGTTGTACGTACTTGTAAAGAAGTCAAACGTAAAAATGGAACGAGTGTGCAATTTGACGACAATGTTGTTGCTGTCATAAATCAAGAAGGAATTTGTGTTTTTGGTCCAGTCACTCGAGAATTACGAGAATTCAATTTTACAAAAATAGTTTCATTGGCTCCCAAAGTATTATAAATGAAAAAGGGTAGTAATGAAATACTTGAATTAATAGTATTTCGAGTTTAATAAGTTGGAACTAAAAAAACTTCACATTTACATATATATACTTATATTTTCTTTTTTCTTTCACGGATAACTTGAATAATAAATACAATTGTTCACTCTCTCTTTTGATGGAAATGACAATCTTTCCTCAATTACATGGATTTCCTCAAAAAAAACCAAATAATTGGTTATTGTATATATCTTCCTCTGATTTTCACTATCTCTACTCTATGATTGAGGAGAATTCCCAAAAAGAATAAAATAAATTTTTATCTCAAAACCTTTTTTTTTTCCAACATACTTTAAAAGCTTATTTATGTTAATAATAATAAAGAGTCTCTATGGGTAACGATACCATTGCTAATATGATTGCATCTATAAGAAATGTAAATTTAAATAGAACAAAAGTAGTTCAGATACCTGCTACTAATACTATTAGAGATATCAGAAAAATTCTTCTACGAGAAGGTTTTATGGAAAGTTTCAAGGAACCTCAAGAAGATTAAAAAAAAATTAGTTTTTACACTAAAATATCGAGGGAAGAAAAAAACCCATAGATAACTACTTTATGGCGTATTAACAAACCCAATTTAAGGATTTGTTCCAACCATAAAAAAATTCCCAAAGTTCTAGGTGGAATAGGAATTGTTATTCTTTCCACTTCTCAAGGAATTATAACAGATCGAGAGGCACGCCAAAAACAAATAGGAGAGAAATTTTATGTTATGTATGGTAATTCATCTACATGTTGTTTAAACCATTTTGCATGGGGGAATCCTCATAAATAAAAGAGGCTAGCTAATGTTATATTTAGCAATGTTAATCAATCCACAAAAAAAAAAGGAGATTTCCCCTCTAATGAAGAAACAAAATCTAATTGATATGGAAGGTATAGTTACTTAATCACTCCCCAATGCCATGTTTCGGGTTTCTCTAGATAATGGGTGTGAAGTTCTAACCCATATTTTGGGAAAAATAAAACGCAATTATATATGAATACTACCAAGGATAGGATGAAAGTAAAATTGAGTCCCTATGATCTAACTAAAGGACGTATAATCCATCGACTCTATACCAAATCTCCAAATGGTTAAATAACTCTCCCAAAATGGAAATGGGGGATAGTGAAAATAAAAAAGGGAGTTAATTGGCATAAATAAAAAAACTCTACATTTTTTTATATTATTGATTGTATTAGAGTGAGGATTATAAACAAGAAAATTCCTGCTTTTGTTCATAAAATTTGTGAGAATTGTCGACTGATTCATAGACAAAGATGAATTATGGTGGTTTGTTCTAATCTAAAGCATAAGCAAAGACAAAGGTAACCCTCTTTTCTGAGTTATCAGTGTTGGGAACCTAATTGAATATAATAAGTAAAAATAATAACATAAATTTTATATTTTATATTTTTTTTCGATTTTTAAATCATATGCGTGAAAATAACTATGACAAAACCTATCAAAAAAAATTTACCTAAAGAAAATGTAAAATACCTAAAGGAGTTATTCATATTTGAGCCAGTTTTAATAATACAATCATTATTGTTACAGATATTCAGGGACAAATTATTTCTTGGTCATTTGTAGGTGCCTATGGTTTTAAGGGTATGAAAAAAACTACACCTTTTGATGTTCAAACAGTGGCAAAAAATGTTATTCATATGTTATTGATCAAGGTATGAAACAAGCAAAAGTCATGGTAAATGGTCCTGATCCAGGAATATATACAACATTACGAGCCATTTGGAGAAGTGGTGTAATACTTAATTTGTACATGACATGACTCCCATGCCACATAATGGATGTAGACCTCCTAAAAAAAGACGTGTATAAGGATGAAATATATTGTAAAAAGCTCTTACTTAATATGATTTGGAATGAAGAAATAACAATCTCCGCTAGAGAACTATAGTGGAGGTGTGTTGAATCCAAAGTAGATAGTGAACATTTTCATTATGGTCGATTCACCATATCTCCATTTAGAAATGATCAAGCCAATACATTAGGAATTGTTGTGCGTAGAGCATTACTTGGAGGAGTCAAAGGAACATGTATTACACATGCAAAATCTGAAAAAGTGACGCATGAATAGTCTACAATATTAGGCATTCAAGAATCGATGCACGATATTTTAATCAACTGGAAAGAAATTGTACTGAAAAGTAAAAGTAATTCTTGGGAAATTCAAAAAACATTTCTATCTATTTTGGACCCAAAAAGGTAACAATTCGAGATATCATACTCTCGCCTTCTATTGAAGTGATTAATACTATGCAATATATAACCACCCTTACTAAAGCAATTCATTTAGGTATTGAATTTAAAATTGAAAACTATTGTGGGTATCGTATGCAGGATTCAATAAAATTTGCAAATGGTTACTTCTCTGTAGATGTTGTATTTACACCTATCCGAAATGCAGATTATAGTGTTCATTTTTTTGAAAATAAAAACGAGACACAAAAAATATTTTTTATTGAAATATGGACCAATGGAAGTCTTATTCCCAAAGAGGCATTTTATGAAGCTTCTCGAAGTTTAATTGATCTATTTATTCCTTTCCTACATGTGGAGAAAGAAGAAGTAATGCATGGATTAAGAAATAAGATTGAATCTAATACATTCCATTTTTCCTCCTCACCATCAAAAGATAAGATGGAAAAGGAAACGACTTTTAAACATATATTTATTGACCAACTAGAGTTACTTGCCAAAGCTTATAATTGTCCCAAGAGAGTTGATGTACATACGATATCTAATTTATTAAGTTACAATCAGGATGATTTGATGAAAATAAAAAAATTGGAAAGAAATTTGTTGAACAAGTATTGGAAGTTCTACATAAACGTTTTTCAATAAAATTACCCAGAAATAAACTTTACTTCCATTAAATAATGAATTGCTCCATCTTTTTCTTTTTTAGATAAAAAAAATAGATAAGATCAAGCCCTTTTCATAATTATTTGAAACAAAACAAATCATTCAGAATGTTCCCATTCCTTCTTCGCCCATTTGTGAGAGTTTATTCTCCCTTTATTTGATTGGTTAATATAGAATCTCTAGGGAGTATTTGTTTTGGACTAAATACTCCCTAGATGTTAACTAAATATGGGGATTAATAAGAAGAAAAAAATACGAATTATTTCAAAAAAGTTCGAAAATTAAAGATTTATCAATAGGTAGAGTAGCTCTGATACTCAACCAAAGAACTATTGCACTCCCAATTTTAAAAAATCGTTGTAGCTACTAGATGGTGAATAGGATTTTGAAATTTATTAACATTTTCTAGGAAAGGCATTGTTAATAATCCACGAGTACTGCAGCCATTAAAAGAACACCTAATAACTTATTAGGGACTGTACGAAGTATCTGAAAATAGGAAAAAAATACCATTCAAGTAATATTTCCAACGGAGTTGCAAATGGATTTGTTAATTCACCAATCATTGAGGGTTCTAGAACTGCTAGACTTACAATACATGTAATAGTACCTAAAATAACAACTGGAAAAATATACAAAAGATCATTCAATTAAGCAAAATCTCCATAATAGTTATGTCCAATACCCTTAGTTAATTTGGCCCATAATACAAGATCATTCAAATCTGGTTTTTTTGTTATTATGATAGGTTATCGAAAGGAATATTCCCCCAAAAGAACCGAACATGAACTTTTTTTTCAATTGGCTTGTGCTATGTTTATGTATCTCGCATCTTTAATTCATTTCAAGCGATATAAGTTGAAACAAATTAAATATTTTTAATTTATTAAATAAAATGAGTTTCATTTCAATCGTAAGTTCATGATCCAAGTTTATTTATGAGTGTCTATATAAAAATCAATATATTTTTGGACAGTATTATTCTCGGCAAATCATTTATTTTTGGACATTTTGAAAATTTTAAATTATACTAGGTATTGACCTGTCAATATATCAGCTTATTCTTTTCATTAGACCTTTCTTTTACTCCAATGATGCCTATTTCGGTGAAAAACACAAAGGAAATGGATTCATTTTTTCTTATCATACAACATATTTATTTGTTTCTTTTCTTCTTATCAAAATTAACGTGAATATTCCACTAATGAAACAAATCATAGAAAGGACTTTCCCTTGAAAACGAAACTCCTTTTTTTTTAACCAAGCTTTTCTCTATTGGAGAAAAAGATAAATTGGGATAGAAACACATTCTTTTTTTATATTAATGCGATAGATTGATCGAGATCTCTACATAGTCCAATAAGTAATTTATGTCACATATTCCCATAATCTATCATCTCTCTAAAGAAACTTCTTAAATGAAGTATTCAAAATACTTTGAAATAAAGAAATCCATAGAATATTAATAAATATTTCATACATTATGTGATGGATTTATTCAACAAATTATTTTATGGTGATTGAATTCTAGTGTAATAATTCTTGTAATACTATAAATATTCGTGGTAACTATAACAATTTATACTCATAAAGGACCTGAAATCCATGTTTACGAATCATTGGGAAATGCATTAACATAAAAACCGCAATAAGAAGAGATAGTAGAAAAGTATGTAAACTATACAAACAAATCAATGTGGATTCACCCAAAACCAACACTTCCATGTAATAGTTTTACCAAGGGGGATCCCATAATAGGAATAGCTTCAAGTACACTGGTTACGATCTTGATGGCCCAGTAACCAATTTGATCCCAAGGCAAGGAATATCCAGTTACACCAAAAGAAACTATTAATATAGCTAGAATTACACCAATAACCCACATTAATTCGCAAGGCTTTTTAAAACCTCTCGTGAGGTAAACACAAAATATGTGTAAGATCATCATTGAAACCATCATGCTTGTCGACCGTCGATGAACTAATCGAATTAACCAACCAAAATTGACTTAAGTCATTATATATTGGACATAGGCAAAAGCTTTTGTTATTGTGGGACGATAATAGAAAGTCATGGCAAAACCAATGGCTACATGTACTAAAAAACAAGTTAGAGTAATTTGTTGTAAACAATAGAATATATTGAGATGGGGAGGAACATACTTATTAGTAATATCATCTACAATTGCTTGAATTTCAAGACGCTTTTCGAACCAATCATATACTTTATTGAGATAAATAAACCTTTATGTATTTCCCCCCCAAAAACCATACATGGTGGTTTGCCTCCGTATGGCTTAGGCAAAAAAAGATATATATATATATATATATATAATTTTTTTTTTAAATTTTTTTTCGTACTCCACATTTCTTTCGTCATCCCAATCTCAAGTTGGCTTCTTTCTTTTGTTCTCTTGAGTGATCTTTTACCCCACCTATTTTGAGATATTTAATTCCTAATAATATCAAAAAATTCATGGATATTTTCTTGTTCGAATCTTAATAAAAATGACTAAACCTTAAATTTCTATTGAACTCCAATGACTCAAAAAATAAAGGTACAATGGGTAAATATTTTTTCATTATCATTGACTCTTCAATCGAGTAAGACTTGCCTTTTTTTCCGAAAAAGAGTTTCCATTTTGATAGCGAAATTTGAATAAATTTTTTTTGTAAATTAACCATAGTTTAATTCTCCTAAGAGGCTTTTCTTTTATGTTTCAGAAATACCTAGAGAATATCATGCTTTAGATACTAAATTTTATAAACATCCAGCAAGGAGAGGGATAATCTTATGAAAAGATTAACAAATTATTTTGTACTATTGATTTGGATCCATTCGAACGAATCACACGCCCACAATCGAAAGATCCTTTAATTAATTAATTGATCACACAATTAGACTACCATAGGATCAATTGAATAGAGGGAAATAATATCCTAAATAGGAAGCACCTCTTCCCTTTCTTTTAGATATTTGAAAAGAGGTTCGATAAAATAAGGAATATCCTTTTTTTATTGAACCTTTTTTATTGAATCTTTTGAATCTATTATCGACTCACGAGAACTCCATCTTATAAGATAGAGGAGTTATGAAGTTACAGAATAATAACTAGGAAAATTGCAAATAATGTTATTACAACACCCATTAAAGGAGTTGTTCCACACCTGAGAGCCACTTTACCAAATTTTGAATTAAGCGATTTCAATATATCCCCTATACCACTTTGTTTTCGTTTAGTTCTAGGAGTATCATCAATAATTTGTGTAGCCATAAAACTTATTACATTACTTGAGATTTATTAACTTTGTGTATTATTATGTTACAAAAACAAACCATTTTTTTGGGATTACCTAGTAATGGAAATTGCAACCTTAGTCGTTATCCCCATATTTTTGTTTACTCGTGAACTTTTACCAATTATGCCCGCTATATATAGTGTTTGGGTAACCCTTTAAGACTTAGGGATCCTTTCAAAGAGCACGAAGATTAAATTCATCAATGACCTTCCCTATAAATGAAGGGAGGGTCATTAGTTTCATATTAAAAGGAGGGATAAGAAAGGAGGGACCTAAGAAAAATAAATGAAATGGGAATTATTTTATTCCTTTACTTGGAATTTTAGGTGGTTCACAGAAAAAAAATAGCAAAGAAAATGATTCCTAAAGTACCTACCAACACAAATTTATAAACCAATGTTTCCATAGATTTAATTAAGAGTGAGAAACATGAATATAACTTTTGTACTACTCTAAAAATAGATTCACTTAAAATTTTTATAATATATATATATATATATATCACTTCTCTATTTAGAGAGTTAGAAAGAAAAATTTCATGAATCTTAAACTATTTGTCTCCTAGTAGTTGGATGCTCTAATTTATGGAATGCTTCAAATTTAACTTGAGAATCTAGATCGAGATCAATACCGGCCAAAACATCTTTAAATGAAATTATGGCACCATGCCAGATATGTCCAAAAAATAAAATAAAAATGTGTCATGGCCGAAGGTAAACTAACCCCTCGGACTATTGTGGAAAACACTGTCCAATTTTAGAATAGCACAATCCAATTCGAAAATTTCACCCAATTGAACACATCTAACATATTTTTTCACGATAGTCAAGTCACTAAAACTTACTCCATTGAATTCAACGCCATAAAATTTGATAGTTACACCTACTTGTTCAACACTATACTTAAATTCCGTTCTTCAAAATGGAACATCTTCCCTAACAATTCCTTCTTCATCTACTAAAACGACCAAAAAAGTTTCAAAAAAAGTAGGCATGCAATGTACGAAAAGTTCATGTCCTTCTTGTCTTTGAAAACATCATGGCCTAACCACCCAATAGTTATTCCATCTCCATTATCCATTGCGCCTACTCTAAATAATCCTCCCTTGGTTGGATTATTACCAATATAATCATAAAAAGCTAATTTTTCGAGAATTTTGGACCAAACCTCTGATAAATTAAGATTTTCGGCTTTACTGGAACGAATCCTTCAATCTACTTCCTATTGGAAAAATCCCTAATCCCATTGATAATAGGTGGGACCAAATAATTCCATTAGAGTTGCTACAACATTATACCACATAATTCCAACAACAACAAAAGCGGCAAAAAATATGGTGGCAATACTACTAAATAAAACAATCTCAACATTCCCCATACATAATCCTTTATATAATCGTTAGGGGGGACAAACACTAAGGTGAAATAAACTTGATAATATACCTAAAATACCAGTTACAATATGCTGAAAAGCTATCCCTCCCAAAACAAAGGGATCGAAACCCTTTGCTCCCTAAGCTATAACTACGGGTTATATTTTTCTAATCAATCCATAGGGATCTGATACCCATATACTAGGACCAAATAGACCTATTATGTGGAATATTTTGAATCCAAAACAAAGAATTCCTGAAAGAAATAAATGAATTCCAAAGATTTTCAGTAAATCCAAATAAGGTTTACCTATGCGTTTGTCACGAAATAACTCCAAATCCCAAAAGACCTAATGCCATATAGTTGCTAAGAAAAAGCAAACTTGATAATACAATATGCACTGCAACCACACCCTCATGACTCCAAAGACTTGCATTAGTTACAATTTTTTCGGTAATACTCCAACCCCCCTAAGATTTTGTTATTCCTAGACAAGTCATAAAAGGTATAACAAACATACCTTGTCTCCACATCAAATCAAGAATAGGATCGGACGGATCAAAAACAGCTAATTCATATAGGGCCATAGAATTAGCCCAACTAGAAACCATAGTTATATGCATTAAATTTACAACAATTAAACGGCTAAGATCATTTAATATGACAATATGGACACGATACCAAGGTAAACCCATGGAGATATACCCCTTTCTCAAAGAGAAGTAAAGACTATGTAATTTTTTCACATTCAACAGGGACTATACTATAACAAAATGAAACCAATATTTCATTATTTGAGAAGTGTTACCTTTTTTTATGATGGGGAATAAATAGAAATCAAGGGATTAGTTTTATTCTTATTAATAAAAACAAGCAAAAATAGTTTAGCATTTATATGTTTCATATAACAATGCAGAGATTAGTCCCATTCAATTTATAGTGGGAGTGAAAGAACCTTGCCACAGGGGGGGGGCTGAGAAAAAGATGGAAATAAAGTACTTTATATATATAGATTACATATGCTATAATTATATTGTCAAAAAAAGATGAAAACTTAAAAAATTCAATTTTTATTGATTCATTACGCCTTACCATTGAAAGGTTTCATCCAATATATCATAAATAAAATGCCAGAGGTGTTCGTTCCAAAAGTGCCTTTAGGCTCCCTGGAGAAGATGTTGTTTGGATTAACCTATAGTGTGACTTGTTAAATATCTCCCATTATATGGAAACTATCCATCATCTTTTCTTATTTAAATGTCTTAAAATTTTGCGACTGCATCACCAAGGTTTATGTACAAAGAATGGGTGAACCTCTGTGGATTATTTCCGAAGATATGGAAAGAAACGATTTTATGTTGACAAAAGAAGCAAAAGTTTATGGTATTGTTGATCTTGTAGCTATAGAAAATGCTCCAAATTCTTGAAGAATAAAAAGAAATTTTGGATCTATGAAATGATATTGTATGTATGCCCACCGATAAATGAACAATTGAAGTTGGGAACAAATGATTATTAGTTTGGTTGGGCCTCGCCTGGGATCAAAGGAAGTGGGAAAATAAATTATAGAAAGATTTCTTGAAATATTGCACTAATCTAACTTTCTCATTAGTAATGGATTTGTACAAAAGCAAAGTCTAATTGAAAATTTTATAATAATATCTTATGGTTGGGACTAATCCGAATCGATAAATTTTGCATATGACAGAAAATGCCTACTATTCAACAATTAATCAAAAATTGAAAACAACTGATAGAAAATAGAACAAAATCTCCAACTCTTCAGGGATGTCCTTAGCATAGAGGAGTGTGTACTAAGGTGTATGTACAACTCTTTTGGATTATAAACTTCAAAATAATAAATAGGGATCAATATGATGGAAGAACTCTTTTGTTATGATAGAATCTTGATCTATTAATTACCAATACGGTGAATGAAATTTATGGTTCCCATCAATGCAAATCCAATTATCTTGATGTGGGGTGAAAAAAATAATTTTTCAATGGTATGGGTGGGTCATTGATCCGTTAAATGAGAAAAAAAAAGGATGCAATGAAATTTAGGAAGAAAAATGAGTTATATCAATGCAAAAACATATTGATAGGGTCAGTTGTCCAACAAACCCTCGAAATTATGTGTCATTACTAGATGGAAAAGTTTTTCATTACATATAATGAAACCTTCTATTTGGTAGATAAAACAAAATTATAAATTGGAAATTATACAAATAATTGATGACATTTTCAGGCTCCGGCATATAGAGAGGACCTCACCGTTGAGGTAGGAACTATAGAAACGATGGAATCCATTATTTTTTTATTTAAGGTCCCATTCCTTACTAAGAGGGTTTCCAACCCATAAGAAATAATGGCTAAGAAGGTTGTAGCAGCAAAAGATAGTGGAATCCTTACTTTCTACATTAAAAAAATTAATTGGATCTTATTACTATTTATCAAATAGATCAAACTCTCTCTATCTATTATTTATCCATTTATACATAAATATATGGTTATGCCTCTTTCTTTCATTAAAGAAATAACAATGACTAGTGGTAACCCATGCCTGCAAAGCAGAGACGGTGGGCCAGCACGAGTGGGTTGGGCACCTCTGGCCCACCGTCACACTCAATGTTTTTTTTTTTCTTTTTGCCCCTCAGTAATAAATGATTAGTGATATCGACGTGTAAATTTGTAAGCCTTTGAAAAGACTGTTGCAAAAGTCTTCTAGGGCTCATACTACCCCATGAGCTACTTAAGCTACTTATTACCATAAGTTTACTTCACTTTTATTTTTACTTGCTTTTTACTACTTTTTATTTACGTAATTACTTACTTGCCTTTGCTTATGTAACAACTCATTTACTTTATTTACTTTCATTATATTATTACTGTTGTAACCAAGGTTAAACAAAACTTTAAATGCCACGATAAAAAATTCTTTTTTTTAATTATTTACCACAATTAACTGCCCTAGAAAATAGTGGTAATAACTATCATGTTGTTGGGGAGATCAGGTTTTACAGACAGACAGACACACTGACAGACGTAGTGAACAATTTATTTTTTTACTTATTGAAACCTTATTATTTCGAATTATTATTCTAGAAGTAAATATATTAAAATGGATGTTATTATCATATTTATTTAGTGACAAAATTTTTAAAAAAGAAAAAATAAACTATTTAGTAATTTTCAAGAGTAGATATCAATGACTAGATTAAACATGGGTATGTATTTCGGAAACAACAGAGATTTATTTTTACACTTACATCAAGATTTCGAGGAGC
>Ga0209611_10013500_pt1 | contig 11197 bp, 9 predicted proteins | sample S1TSphgellanicum_3_FD_187693 | JGI IMG/M metagenome (GOLD analysis project Ga0209611, IMG submission 187693) | Host-associated microbial communities from peat moss isolated from Minnesota, USA - S1T2_Fc - Sphagnum magellanicum MG (SPAdes) (version 2) | ecosystem: Host-associated > Plants > Peat...
TTGTGAACCAGAAAAAATCATTTATGTAGTCTCAGATCTTGCACCTCTCCGTACCAACCCAGGCATCCTAAAAAGATGCGCGATCAGGCTACCTTATTTTTATAGGCTTTTCTCGCTAAATCAAGGGTTTGTGATTCATACTGTGTGATTAAATTACATCAAATTTTATTGGTGCAAGATATGAGTAGTGATGGATAGGACGTCTTGGAGTCGGATAAATCTCTACATGGTTAGTGTGGTTTGGGACAAGAGATCATTTCCAGTATATTTTTGCTTGCTACCTAAGTTGGGAAGTAGTAATCTTGATGAGCAGACATCAGTCCAGTAGAACGAAATAGGCAGGTTTCAGCCTGTAAATCCTTGGTTAGGAAGCGTCGAAACGACCGTTTTTCGTTGATAATGATTCTACTGGACTGGCTCTCTAGTTTGTATCAAACTTAAAGTGAAATAGTATAAGGTCTGGCAAAAATGTAAAATCATGAAAGAAATACTTACTTGACTTACACATGATTGAAATAGAAGCAGTACTAGCCAATCTCCCCAGCAATGCTCAAAAGTCTATAGTCAGTACTATATTCATGCCCACTTTATTCAAGACGCTTGGATTTAATGAAACAACCATTTTCCCAAATTACAACACAGAATGCGGCTACGTGGACTTTGCTTTGCGTCCTCACCAAGATAATGAAATCTTCCTCCAAACGGGAACCAACCCCAGTGTATTGGTCGAAATCAGCGGACGGAATATCAACCTTCGTGAAGGTACAGCACAATACAAAACAGTGGTTAGTCAACTTAAAACATATCTACTCTCCCCCAAATGCAAAAGTGCTACGTGGGGTATAATTAGAGGGTGTTTGAAAAGTCCTTTAGCGTAGATTTTACTACCCCGACCCCTGAGAAGCGGCTACCAGAGAATCAGGGTTTTAGGGTTTGCGATCGCCCCGCTGAGTTGCACTTGAGGCTCAATCTGACCCTTTTCAAACACCCTCTTACTAACTCATGTCATCTGCAACTATTTAGGAAGCACGGAAAGGTTATACACCCAGCTACCCAGTGCTTAGAAATAAGTAATAACAATATCGTTGATATTGTTAATATAATTAGGCAGAAAATTCATAGCCCTTCAACAGCTTTAACAGTTGCTATCTATAACAACAAGGGCGGTGTAGGTAAAACTACAACTACAGTTAATTTAGCTGCCGTATTAACTGCCTGGGGTAAGCGAGTATTGGTTGTTGATTTTGACCCCAACCAAAAAGACTTAACAAGCTGCTTGGGTGTAAGTCTTGGTCAGAATACCTTCTATGAATTATTGGAAGACAAAAAGAATCTAATTCCTCTTGAAAAGGTAATCAAACCATACACAATTAGATTTAAAAGAAAAAAGACCCTTACCTTTGATGTTATCCCTTGTGATGAAAAGTTGGAAACACAGAAAGAACATGAATATCTCCAAATATTTAAGATAAACAGGCTAAAACAAATATTAGATAAATTAAAACCCAACTACGACTACATATTAATAGACTCCCCTCCTAACTGGCGATTCTTCAGTATAAGTGCTACCACTGCTGCCGATGTAGTACTTATCCCTACCAAGCATAATGATATATTCTCCTTGAAAAATGCAGCCAATACCATCAAGCAATATATTCCAGAGGTTCAGGAATTCAAGAAAGACGGCACCCCCATAGCATTACCGATATTCTGGAACGGTGAAAAGGCTACTGCCGCAGCCAAGGAACAGGCACGAAAAGCCATAGACATCATTATCGAGCAAGCTAAAAAAGATAATCCCCCTTTTGACCTACTACCCTACTTCTACTCACGCTACACCCGAGACAGTCAAAATCGGTACATATTTGAATTGCCCAGCTACGCAAACATAGCTAATGCTACATTCTCCCAAATCCCCGCTGTCTATAGAGACAAGATTGCCTGTGATTACTATTTAGCCTTAGTAAAAGAGTACTTTCTACAATGACCCTAACTAACATAGGCAACTTAATGCATCTGTACATGATAGAAATCACCCTGAAAGAAGGTATAGATGCTCCCGAATTCCTCATCAAGACTGCCGCCCAATATCTTAGGTCAAATAACCACAACTGGGTTCCTATAATCGTCAAAGAGGTTGAGGAGGATAAATACGAGGTTATAGGTAATTCATACGTCTACGCGGTGGCAGAGGCGGCAAAGCTAGAAAAGGTCTGGTGTATTATTGCGGACACCACTAGAGAAACAGATGAACTAACTAAAATCTTGGCAGGGGAAAAGACCCCCAAAATCAATCTATCTACTGCGACAATAGACGATATTAAAGCAGCACTCCAGTACTTAATTGAAAAGCCGGGTAGTTTCTTGAAAGGGGTTAACCTTTTAATAGCTGCCACTAGGATCGACACCGCAAGCGATCGCAAATACTGGAAGAATTTAGAACCTATTACAAAACTCAAGTGTGGGATTACTGCTAGCAAGTTAGAAGCCTTAGCAGAGGCTTTTTACCTTACACCGGAACCGGAACCAGTTCTTGACCTTCAATCTCTAACGGTCACACAATTGAAAGACCTGGCTAAACAGCGAGGAATTAAAGGATATAGCAAGAAAAAGAAGAGTGCCTTAATTGAATTATTGAGCTAGTGATGGCTGGAGTATGGTTAATACTCAAAATAGCTTACATATCCTTAAAAAGAGCAGTTTTGAGACCAACTCATCCACATTAATTTGGTTGTCAGACAAGGTGCGATCGCTTTGCATCGGCTAGATCATCTTCTTAGTGAAGACCAACTTGGAATCGCTGCCCTTCACGGGGATGGAAAAGTGGAAAGGATGTTGTAGGCGATCGCTTAATTTTGCCTTCGGTTTCCATTCAATTGAAATCTCTGGTAAGCAATGTTAAAATGGTGAATGCCATAACAAAAAAATAACAAATTGTTAAAAAATCACAAGAGGTAATGTTTATGCATCATTCCTCTGAGCGTGTATCACTTGAACTGGCTTTAGGAGAGCGGTTAAGACAAGCTCGTGAGTTAAGTAGCTTTTCGCAAGGGGAGGCAGCCCAAGCATTGGGGATTACCTCTGCTGCTCTTAGTCAGTATGAGACTGGTAAGCGCCGAATTGAAGCCTTAACGTTAGAACGGATCGCTCGACTTTATGGAGTGCCTGTCACCTATTTCTTTGCATTAACCGATGTAACAAACCAGCGGCACCAATCTGATTGGGAAACAGCCTTGCGGACAATGGCTCAAACTTTGGCACCTGTTGGCAAAGCTGGAATTGGCAAATTAATTCGGTTGATTCACCTCTTAGAGGATCTATATCGACTGACGGACACCCCTTTGCCAGGAATGCCCCATCATCCATTTCCTGCACTTCCTGACCAGGAATACACCGATTACCAAGCAGCACAATTTGCCCAGAAAGTCCGACATCACTATAACTTAGGAATTGCGCCATTATTAAATGTCAAAAGTTTTCTGGACGCTCAAGGTTATCAAGTTTTTGGGATTCCTTTGGGAGAAGGGGACGAAGCTCTTTCAGGCCTTTCCTTCCTGCATCCAGATATTGGCGCTGTTATTGTCTTTAATGAAACTCAAGCTTATACACGTTATCCTTTTACTCTGAGTCATGAAATAGCTCATAGCTTATTCCATTGGAACCTGCCTGCAGTTCTTTGTCGTATTTCTAAACAGACCTCTGCACCATTAGAACAATTAGCGGATCGCTTTGCCTCTTACTTCCTGATTCCCCAGGAGGGATTACAAGAAAGACTAGACGCAATGAAGATCAAAACTGTAAAGCACCCTGAAGAAGTAATTCATATTGCCCGTTATTTTGGAGTGAGTTACAAAACGGCTTTTCATCGACTAGAGAGAGATCGCAAGTTAGGGGCGTCACAGGATGTATTCCAGGGTGTAAAGCCAGTCACTCTAGCTAAATCATTAGGTTATGGGCCCTTACCTTACGAGTTTGGTGTCCGTCCTTTAGCCCCTGAAGAACGCTTACCGAGAATTTTTGTGGAGTTGAGCTATCAGACACTTAGTAAAGGACTACTTTCTCTGGGAAGAGTAGCTGAAACCTTGGGAATTAGTGACCTCGAATTGGAATATCGGTTCTATGGAGAGGTTGTCGAAGATTCTGAGGGAGTCTATGTCTAAATTTGTTCTTGATACAGTTGTCCTGCGTGTCTTTGCATTCGCTCACCCTCAAGGAGTTGACATTTTACTCTCAGCATTAACGCTTATTTAAAATAAGTACTTGAACAGAATTAATTACACAAACTATGGGCACTCCCCGCGTCCCCGATATAGGCAATTTCCCATGTGGGGTAGATAATTCTTCTACCTCTAAATCAGGGTAGATGGCTTTGAGTGTGGTGAAAGGATGGGGTTTACCTAGTTTAATTGGGGAATTGTCAATTCCGCTGCTTGAAACCTCGTCGGAGGTGATAATACCCTGGGAATCAAAATATGGCAACAGTCCTAGGCCGTCATGGGGGGAATCACCTCTTAAAGGTACGATATCACAGGCGATCGCTCAAGGATAGGGTTTGATTTGCTAGGCTGTATTAGAAGGCTAAATAGTTTCGGCGTTGCTAAATGGTGGTATGGTCCTGCGAAATTCCGAATGAGTTTTCAGAGCTTTCGGCTATTGGTTCATACTTGAATCAGCAACGCCATAGTTTCTAGTCCTTCATCCCCAGATCAACTCTTATCGTTGCTGACTATTGGCCTTAGATAGAACAATGATGCATTTCAAGTTTTCACCAAAAATTTTACAAAGGCTTGGAGAAGAACTAGTTCCGAATCCAGACCAAGGAATTATCGAATTGGTTAAGAACTCTTATGATGCTGATGCTACGGAATGCAAAGTAGAACTTGTCAATATTAGTACCACAGGTGGCTCAATTATTATTTCCGATAATGGTGTTGGTATGGATGAAGATGCCATTAATGAGGGATGGCTGGTGCTAGGTCGCTCAAAAAAAGCCAAGCGTGAAGTTACTCAATTAGGTCGTTTACCAGCAGGTAATAAAGGATTAGGTAGGTTAGCTGCGTTACAAATGGGTTCCCAAGTTCTCTTACAAACTAGACCTAAAGATGAGCCAGGAGTTGAATATTCTTTAACGATTAATTGGGATCTCTTTGGGGATGCTGATGTAGTGGAAGAGGTTCCTTTTGATCTCCAAAAAAGTAGCACCGATAAACAACATGGTACTGATATTATAGTTAGTAATCTTAAAAATATATTCAATAAGCGCGATATCCAAAGACTAGCTAGGGAGCTTCTATTATTAGCAGATCCATTTGCTAGTCAAGCTGGTTTCAGTATTCAACTTCAGTCATCAGAATTTTCACAGGTTGAAAAACAAGTCAATAATGCCTACTTTAGTGATGCTGAATATCACCTGCGAGCTAGTATAAATGAATTTGGGATGGCGACAGCGAGTTTGTTAGACTGGCAGGAGAAACTCATTGCTCATGCTCAGCATAGCATTCTTTCTCCAAAAAATTCTCAAGAGCCTTACAAAACACCTCCAACAGAATTTGAATTATGGGTATTCTTGCTAAATCCTCAAAGTTTTTCAGCTAGAAGTGCTTCTGTTTCTACCACACAAGTTAGAGAATGGCTGGCTCAAGCTGGAAATGTTCGTCTATACCACCGAGGGTTGCGGGTAAAGCCATACGGTGATCAAGATGATGATTGGTTGAATTTAAATTATGCCCGTTCTCGGAATCCAGAAGTACGTCCTTCAACAAAAACAGTTATTGGTAGAGTAATAGTTCATGATCCTCAAGATAGGCTAGTTCAGAAAACTGATAGACTTGGTTTTATTGAAAATGAAGCTTTTTTAGAGTTAAGACGCTTTGCAATTGATGTATTAGAGTGGATAGCCAAAGAAAGGCTTAAAATTACAGAAACGCAAAGAGAAATAGTTAAGAAACAACTTCCTCGTGATATTATAGAAGCAAAAGCAAGAATAGAAGAAGTTATTGAGGCAGAAGTTCCTCAAGAATCTCGCCCTAAAGTCCGAGGCGCTGTTCAGCAATACGAAATTGTCACAGAGCGTGAAACAAAAGTATTGCGTGAAGATCTTCAGCTTTATCGCAGTTTGGCGACAGCGGGAACAACAGCAGCAGTTTTTGCCCATGAATCTGGCAAACCAGCAACCTTAATTGAAAAAATAGCTAACAGAATAGAAAGGAAAGGTAAAGAAATTTTAGGAGAGAATTATGGACAATATTTAGAACAGCCAGTGGCGATGCTTTATGAAATAAGTAAGTCATTGCTGCGCTTTTCTAATTTTCCACTGCATCTATTGAGACGAGAAAAACGTCGTACAGGTGTTGTATACATTCATGATGTTATAGATGAAATGATTGCACTTTTTCAGAGTTTTTTTGATGAAGGTAAAATTGAAGTTATCAAAGAAAAAGTTGAAGGCAACCCTGGCATTTATGGAAGTACTGCTTTACTAGAAGCGATTATTACAAATCTTTTAACAAATGCTATATATGCTTTTAACGTTGAAGGTGGACGGATAGAAGAACGTAAAGTAATTATCAGAACTGAAACAGCAGGAAGTAATTTAAAAATTAAGGTTTTAGATAACAGTTTAGGCATTAAAAATATAAAACTAGATGAAATTTGGCTACCTGGTAAAACCACTAGGGAAGGTGGTACAGGTTTAGGATTGACGATTGTGACGGATTCTGTAACTGATCTGGGAGGGAGTGTATCCGCAATTCCTAATGGTGAATTAGGTGGAGCGGAATTTATCGTAGAACTAAAACTTAGTGGAGAGCAAATATTATGACAATATTACAAACTTTAAACGATATAAAAATAGCTATAATTGATGATGATAAGAATCTAGCTAAAGCAACAGCTTGGGAAGTAGAAGAAGCAGGTTATAAGCCATTTTTATTAGACAATAGACACTTTCACAATATCAATGAATTGATATCAATAATTAGAGAAAATGCTCAAGGTGCTGTGTGTGATCACCGATTGAGTTACTCTGGATTTGCTAACTTTTCAGGAGCAGAATTAGTTGCGGCTTTATATGATTGGAAATATCCATCGGTATTAATAACTCAGTATACAGAAATGGATACATCTTTTTCGATTAGAAAATGGAGACGTAAAATACCTGTACTACTGAGTCGAGAAGCAGCCAATGCCCTAAGTATTGCTAAGGGAATAGAGGATTGTACTTCAGAACTTCATGGTAAAATACTAAGTACTAGAAAATCTCGTAGAACGATAGTTAGGGTTGCTTATATTGATGAAGAATCTCATGAAACTGTAGATGTATTTGTTCCAAGTTGGAATCCCCATAAGGCTGTTCGTTTGCCAGCTTCTCTGATTCCGGATCATATTAGATCTGTATTAAAAGAAAAAATCCGTTTATTTGCTCACGTAAACACAGGTGCGGAAAAATCTGATGACCTGTATTTTGAAAAATTTGAATTAGCAGCAGAACCAGATGAAGATGATGGACTTGCCTGAACTGATTATTTTAGATGTCGGACATGGGAATTGTACATTAATCAGAGATGCGAATGATGTAGTAGTTATTGACTGTCCACCTGGGGGCACATTGGCAGAAACTGTTGAGCATCTATCTATTAAAGAAATTTTACACATCCTCATTTCCCATTCTGATGCAGATCACATTGGAGGTATAATTGACTTACTTGCAGATGAAAATATCAAAATTCACAACGTACATATAAACCCTGATCCAATTAAGAAAAGTGAAATTTGGTTGGATTTACGTATCGCTTTACGAGACGCACGCCAAAGGGGAACAAACGTTTCATCAGAATTGACAACAACAAAAACAGGCAGTCTGAATATTGGTTCAATTAATATTGAGGTACTGGCACCAACACCAGAATTAATTTTAGGTGGTGCTGGAGGAACTGATTTACAGGGACGGCGATTAACTTCTAACTCAATATCAGCCGTTATCGGTATAGTTCACGATTCTTACAGAGTGGCTATACTAGCAGCGGATATTGATAATGTAGGATTTGACAATCTGATTCAGGAAGAAAACAGTCTTAGTGCTGACATACTTGTTTTTCCTCATCATGGTGGAAAACCTGGGAGGGGAGATGCTAAAACATTTGCCCAGCAGGTTTGTAGTTTTATGCAACCAAAGCTAATTATATTCTCAATTGCTCGTCATTACTTTGACAATCCCCGCACAGAAATAATAGAGGGATTGCGTTCCGCTTTGCCAGATGCTCATATTTTATGCACTCAGTTATCACAAAAATGCGCTGCTAGTCTTCCTAGCTCAAAGCCTACACATTTAAATATCCTTCCCGCAAGAGGGCAGAATAGTAATAGTTGTTGCGGAGGAAGTATTGTTATCAAAATAGATGGTAATAGGACAACTTATGCTGAGATAGCTTTACATAAAGAATTTATTCTCAATCAAGTAGCCAGCCCAATATGTCGAAAGTTTTTACCTATCATTGAACCGGATGGTGTACCTATTTAAGAATGGCCTTTGCGGCTAGTTGGGTACCAACTTAAGCCGGGACAGCTTGTACGGTAGGCTTTTTGGACCGCTGAGTCAGTTGATCCCTACTCCTAGCAATCCTGGTAGATCTAGTATGCTGTCTAAAATTAGATTACAGCCTAAATCTGTTAACATTTGCCCTTTCCTTTCCCTATCTTGACCTTCACCAAAACCTGTGAGTACACCAATGGAAATACACCCAGCCCGTTTAGCCGCTACCACATCACTCCCTGCGTCCCCGATATAGGCAATTTCCTGGGGGTTGGGCAATTTCCACTCTGGGGTACATAATTCTTCTACCCCTAAATCAGGGTAGATGGCTTTGAGGATGGCAAAAGGATGGGGTTTACCCAGTTTAATTTGGGGATTTGTCAATTCTGCTGCTAAAACTTCGTCGTAGGTGACAATGCGCTGGGGATCAAAATACTGTAGCAGTCCCCAGTCCGTCATGGGGGGGATGACTTCGTTACGGGGTCTACCAGTGGCAATTGCTAGGGTGTACCGACGGGAATCAAATAAAGCTTTCAACGCAGTAGCAATCCTGTGTAAATCTAATACCGTCTCCTCCCCAGGGAGGGTATAACCTTTTTTGCCCTCGTACCAGTCCTGAAAGTTCTCATAGCAGTGTTGCCATAGCTCCCCTTTAGGTGCAAAACAGGCAATTTCTGTACCTAGCACCCTTTGCCCAAAGTAGCTGATATAGTCAAGTACTGCGGTGCCGGTGAGGGACTTGGTTTCTTGCCAAAACTGTTCGATGACAGTGGTACTTTGTTGATAGTCTCCCCCTGGGAGTAGCTTTCCCAACCCCTGTAATCTTGCCTCTATGGGGACATCTTGATGAAGAACCTGCACCCACTCATCTTTGTTAACTTCCTTGAGAATTGCCACCAGATGTAAACAGACCACAAAAAAAGTTAAATCCCAGTTAGAGTTGATGGCTCGACTTTTGAGTTCGTAGATGAAGTTACTGGAGATGATATTCTCCCCCATTTGGGGACTAGGACCAAAGTATGTACTCATCCCCAGGTAGGTGGGGGAGCAAATTAACTCCCAAACCGTCAACCGAGACGTATCCCAGTATTTATTTTCGCTGGTAATTACACCATCGAGATCAAAAATCAGGAGCTTGAGGTTGTCAATAGCGATCGCACTCACGATGTTTTCTCCACCCGATCTAATTCTCTGTCCAACAAACTCTGAACTGGCCCCAAACTTTGGCTCCCCATCTCCACCGACATTGCCAAGCCCAGCAGGATAATTTCTGGGGGAAATTTTTGGGTGTCGCTGAGGTTCATGGTCAGAAATGGACAGCAGAATAGGGCTAATTTCAAATACTCTCGCCATTCCCTGACCTTGATTTCCTGTAAAATAGGTGCTAGGACTCCCTCTATTTTGGAGCGGAGGCAGGCAACCCGCACATCTGCCGGCACAAAATCATGCTCTACTGTAATAGTATTACCCGTTGTCCCCCATTTAATGTTTAAACCATTGGCAACATCGTGGGGGAAATACATCCAGATAGCAAATACATTATGAAATAACGGTTTAGCTAAATCCAAAAGCGGGGAGTGTCTACCCGCAAAAGCCGGGTCAAAATAGATTAACCGATCATGATTTTCATCTATAAATACATTCCCATTGTGAGCATCACCATGACCCACAATAGATGGTGTATCCCTGTGTGGATGTAATTGCTGAGTAGCTTTTTGGATTAAGTCATCCAAGGTATCTGCAAATTCAACCCCGTTCACAACCCATTTCATAGCTGCTAACTGCTCAAACTCAATTTGTCTCCCTGGTAAACTCAACACCTTACCTTGGTAGAAACTAGTCAAGCGTCCCCCCGTCAGTCGGTGGTAGAACAATTGATGTATAGGTGCCTTGGCATGCTCCTCCCCAGCTAAGGGTTGGAGACTTCGGAAATAGATTTCGCGCAGTTGGCCATCAGCTTGTTGTTGAATTGTGATAATTCTCTGGGAATCTTGCCTTTTATCAGTTTCCAAGTCCCGCATCACATTAAATAATGAGGGAGAATCAAAATATTTATAAACTAATAATTGCTTACCCCATTCAGTGGAACTAAAAATGGGTTGGATCACTGGATAACCAGCCTCTGCTAGAATACTCGAATTGTAGTATTCTTGGACAATACTTTGAGGCTCAATGTGGGTTTTGAAAAAGAGCTTTTCTCCATCCTCCGTGGTGAGGAAACCATTGATTGAGTTGAGGGAAACAGCTAGAGGACGGATAGTTGCAGTCGCCACCTGCAAGGGTAGATTAGCGTTGAGAAAATCCTTGAGCAATTTGTTAGCTGCCTCAAGATCGGTAAATTGGAGAGCCTGGATTTGTTGGAGGTCGCGATCGGACAAGGTTTCTTCCTCAATAGATATACTGGATTTTACCGGATTAGGTCTAGCAGGTTCCTATAGATTTCATAATCTTGCTCCCCAAAGCAGCAAAATATAATTCTGTGGGGAGATTTTTTGAGTTCTGCCTGGCACGTCTTCACTTCCACCTCTGCGGCTAAGGTTTTAGCTAAAACAAAAAGAAGCCCCATATCTGACCCGTTCGCGCAGCGTCTCCGCTTTGGAGTTGGGCAGTGTGGGATGAATTTTTGGGCGATGACGAATTGACCTCTAACCGAATCAAGCCATAGGC
>Ga0209611_10013501_pt1 | contig 11195 bp, 7 predicted proteins | sample S1TSphgellanicum_3_FD_187693 | JGI IMG/M metagenome (GOLD analysis project Ga0209611, IMG submission 187693) | Host-associated microbial communities from peat moss isolated from Minnesota, USA - S1T2_Fc - Sphagnum magellanicum MG (SPAdes) (version 2) | ecosystem: Host-associated > Plants > Peat...
AAAATATTTCAATGTGTTACTGGTCAAATGGATGTAAAGTAATTGATTTGGTCAAGCAAGTCCTTAATTCAAAACTGGCTAGTAGCTTCAATGTGTTTTTGAAATTTTCAGTAAAAAGGGTTTAAAATTTTTTTATTTTTTTGGCAAAATTGAAAATAATTTAATTTATGCCAAAGTCACCCAAGTACTATGCTAGTCAAATATTACAGTAATGAAATCTTAAAATTTAAAACCATATCCATATGGATCATTATAAAAATTTGCTTGTGACTCTTATGAGTTAACTATCTACCTGAAATGAACCACTAAATAGTGCATACACCTTCATTCATAAAATAAATTAGCCACATTTGGTTATAAGTTGTGAAGTTGAAATTTTGTTTAAATCCTTCAATATTATGGCTATTTACTATAATTTATTGCAACATTTTGATGATACATAATTTAAATTTAACAAAATGTGATTTTTTTCTTTCAAAAAAATCCTTTGTTGATGTTGTTGCCCCTTCAAGTTGGCAAAATTTGGCACAAGAAGAAAAATTAATTAAATAGTCATTATAGCCATTCAATTTTCAAGACCATATTTGTTTAACAACATGAATCATACATTAATATAAATGATTAATTACACAACTTTGAAAGAAAATCGCAACATATTTAATTGAAAAAATCCAACTATTTAATCTGTTGAAAATTTGGCATTAAATAGTTGGATTAATCACCCCCCCTTCCCCCCACCCCCCCTAAACCAACATGTTTTTTTTCAATTTTGAATTTTTCTAACTCGGCAATTCTTGTTGGAAAAATAATGAAAAAAACAACAATGCAAATCCAAGGGAAAAGTAAACAACAAAAAATTGCCAAACACTTAATATCATATAAATTTGAAAAAAAAAGGTTACTCCTAATGAATATATTAAAAGAAAAATTCTAATAATTCAGACTTTAAACACATTAAGCTCAATGTTTGAGATCATTATAATCCTTATCCAATTTTTTGAAATTTTTTAGATAAATATTAATGATGTAACCAAATGTTCTTTTCTTGGTGAATTTTCATCATTTTATGAACATAAAAATGGACCATCAACATCAACAAAAGATTTTTAAATTTTTTCAAAAAAAATTAGATTTCAATTTTTTAAAATGATATAAATTTACAATAATTTCTAAAACTTTTAGTCAACATATAAAAATATTCTAACAAATTTGTACCTCCATATGTGGTCTATGGTCAAAACGTAGTTAAATCTTCTTGTGGATATGTGGTCTATAGTCAAAACTTAATTATATTTTTTTGTGGATGATTTTGAAAAATAACACAAAATTGAAAAAAAAAAAAGATAAAAAAATTCATTGATCACCATTTATAATTCATTCATTTATTTGATTTTTCAGAATAAATTTTTTTAATTCATCTTTAACTATTTAAACATCAACTTGTGACAAAACAAGCCTAAAAATTTGATAAATCATGTCTAAAATTAAAAAAATAAGTAGAAAGAATTGATGAATTATAATAATAATATTTTAAAAAATAAGAAGCTTAATCAAATTTTTAAACATTGATTATTTTTTTCATACATTAAGAGAAAAATTGGGGAAAAAATTATGGTTTTTTTTGGAGTTTTTTGGTGTGGCATCATGAACATTTATACTAAAAAAACACTTTTCCATGATGCCTCAAACAAATTGGGGAAAAAAATACATTCTAATTTACATAAATGTATAAAAATTTAATATATTAAAAATTATAATTTAGAGGTCTACATGCATCCTAAACTTTGCATGTATGAACATTTTGACCTAAAAATTAACCCATTCAATTAAAGTGAACAATTCAACTTATGTGCAAATGTTAATGGTTCAAAATATGTGAAATAATTCACTAACCTATTAAATATAAATGTGAAGCATTAGTTGTTATGTGTGTTCCAATATATACTAATAAATTCACTAAACCATTCAAATATAATTGCAAAACATTCAATTGCATGTGTTTAAATATATTACAATAAGTGCAAGGTGTAATTTGTGAGTAATGATTTAAACATATTAAAAGTGAATGCTTCAACTCATGTACACATGTTGATAATTGAAGAAATGTCAAAAAAATCATGAATTTGTTCCAATATAAATGTGGGGTCTTAAATACTAACATAAGTTTTAATAATTATGATAAGTGTCAAATGCAATTCATGAATAATGGTTTCAACATGTTAAAAGATGATGGATCAAATCATGTACCATGATGATAGTTGAAAAAATGTTTAAAAAATCACTAATGTGAGTTTTTTAAAAACACCACCATGAAGAGAGGTTGTATTGAGTTCAACATCAAGAATGTCAAAAAAGCTATGAAATTGCAATTACATTTTAGCACAAACGAGGTCAAGAGAAAACACAAGATGTCTAGATTTGTGTAGTTTATAAAATAGGGGAAAACTTGTAAGGTAAGCATGGAGGAATCATGTGATATAAAAGCACAACATCATGGCATTCTTAGAATCATGCAACCTCCATATATGGATCTTTCCTTTTCGAGCAAGACCTTTTATTTTGAACGTGAATGCAAAGAAAGTGAGGTGGTTGTGTTGAAGGACAAGTTGCTAAGCTATTTGTGAATGTGGAGCATTTGGAGAGGCAAATCAAACTTTTTCAATTGTTCTAGAAGGAAGGTATGTTCATTTCCTTCATAGCTTTTAGGAACAAAACATTGGAATATTTTCATGTGTTCAGATGGAAACTTGATTGTCAAAAGAAGGGGAAATGGCTACACTCTAAAGAGGCTAATGATCTAACCAATCAGCAACAAGGCATGAACTTCTGTAATGGGAAAATCAAGGTGGGGCCCAAGGTTTTGAAATTGATGAAAAGTTTGAAATAAATTTCATACAACATTAGTGAAAGGTTTGCCCACTCATCTTGGCCTCTCCATGTTGCACTTGCCTTAGAGGCTCATGGTGCAAATGTGTATGGTGGGAACCTTCAAGCTATAGTTCAGTTGTTCAAAATTGCTTTGAAAAAAAATCTTTAAAAAAATGATTCAAAATTTGTAGGCTAGTAAATTAAAAGGAAATTTTTTGTAGACATTTGCAACATCAAAGCTAAAATTCAAAACGATTTGACTTTTTGTGATGTAATGAAATTAGTTTAGGTCTTAGGAGATGTAAAGTAAGTAAGCAAATATTTAGGTTCCCTTTTTTCTCTCCAATGTAAATCTTTATTTTGTCCTCGAGGTCTTACTTTCTACAACTATCTCCTTTTTAGATTTCTTTTGAAAGGATTTTAACAATAGTTGGACTCAACAATGGATGTTTGTTTAGCTCTAGTTTCTTTGTTATTCTCAATTGCTTTATGATTCTTGAATGTCTTTACACTACCAAATAGTAAGATTTGGATTCAATAAATAAATTAGATAGTGTGCTTGACCAAGACAAGGGCAATGGATTCCAAGTTTGTTATAGACTAGGTTTAAAGAAGAATAATAATGTTGTTTGAGGATCTTACTTGGTAATTATGTAGTTCAAAACATGATGCTTTCACACCACTTTCACTACTAGAAATCTTGTAATATGTAAGCATTCAATTTGCAATTACATATAACTATTGTCATTTGCAACTCAATTTTATCATTTTTATAATTAATCACCCTCTTTAAATGTTTACAACTATTTTTGTAACTATACTGCAACTATAAAATTGTGCATCCTTGTATATTGACTAACTTTTTGGATTTTTCATCCAAGAATAAGCTCGTATGTTCATTTAGTTGTAAAATTAGTTGCAACTTGAGAAATTATTATAATGTGTTTATACATTTAATGTACACTAGGGTTTTGTGGACTACATTAAGAATATATTATTTAGCTTTTATTCAAGGTATATTCAACAATTATTAAACATATTAAACATATTGCATTTAAATTATTTTCAAGGTATATTAAACATATATTTCCTCATATTATGGGCATATTAGATTGAAAAAATTTCATTTCAATTGTATGGTTCATTTAAGAATATACCATTTGTATTAAGGTATGATTAAATTATAGTAGCAACATTATAGGGTCAAAGCAAGATAAAGTATACAAAAAAAATAGATGTCTCCATTTAAACCATGTGTCACACATATAATTACAAAACAATAGCATCAATTATGTGAAAATATATATCAAGTAACATTCATTTGTTGTATTAAGTTTATAAGAATATAGTTCCCAAACCATAAAAAGTAAATGAAAAGTAGATTTGAGACTAATTAGTTTATATGTGTTCAAAGCTATTTTTTCAATAAAAATTTTAATCAAATAAATATGTATTGATTTATGATATGAAAGTCATCATCTATTTTAATAAACCATTAAATGTTTTTCTCTTGTATTTTTATTAAACCCTACTTAACACCTACTTGAAACAAAAAGCCCATACTAAAAAATAAACAGTAAAAATTGCTTGTATTTTTAAAAACTTGCTTGAAACCTACTTTTACAAGTTGGAATTTGAAAATTAATGCACATTAGTGTAAAATCTTATTTTTTATCATTCCAGCAAAAACATTAAATGTTTCATAAATGTTTAGTGGTTTTAATTGTTATTTCAAAACTACTTGTTGCAGTTTTGACAAGATAAAAAAGTTGTTCACTTTATCTTGCTTACACCTCATATTAATATTACATAACTATTGCATTAAATGAACATTAATTTCATTATTAATTATTGATAAGTTATTATTATCAAATAATTGATTAATTCATATAAACCATGAAATAAATAATCTATTTAATTAGGTATATTTTAACTAATACCAATTAATTAAGTAATCAATAATTATTTTTTAGTTACTTCAAAACTTTTAGTTGATTAATTAAATATTAGATCATGAATTTATACAATAATTAATCATTATTCATGAATTATTCATATTACTTGATTGAATACTTAGGAAAAATATACAATAATAGTTAATTACTTTTAAATGTTAAATTTATATTGATAAGTCAATAAGTATATAAATAAAATAAAATTTGTATCAATGAATGAGTTTCAATTTTAACTATTGATTAATATTTAATACTAAGTTACTATGAAATAACTAATTAATCACATAAATTAGTTTTTTTTAATTGCAACTAAATTTGTGACTAAAGTGCAACTAAAAGATATAACTCATATGTCTTGTTCTTTAATGTCATCTTACAAAATATATAAAGAGTGTGCCTTCTTTCTTGATTTGACATTAAAAATCATGTGCCATTTGGAATGAGCCCAAAAAAACTTATCCCTAAAGGAAAAATTTAAAGTAAAATAAAAGTATAAATAACATGGTTACTTTTTAAATCATCTACCTTTTCTACTTACTTACTTACCTTTCTACTTAATTAGGTGGGTGGGTAAATAAATAAGTAGCCTAGGTAGATATCATGTATATTAAGACGGTAAATATTTTTTACACACTTAGTTTTACGTACCCAATTATGTAAGTAAATTAAATTTTATTTTTTTTCCCCCAAATTTAATCAATATGCCACAAATCAAATGTTGAAATTGGACCATGTTGACTTTTCCTCAATATATATTATATAAAATCATTTTTTTAAATCCAAGTTTTGTCACATGGCAAAATTTAAATAAATAATGTGTTGAAATTTATGGCCATCAATAATGGATGGCCTAGATTAATATTTCAATAACTAAAAAAATTGCCTAAAAATAATTATGTTGACAAATGGCAATTAGTGATAAGGTTATTTACTAGTTGCAAAAAAATGGTTATAAGTAGTTGCAAATGTTATACACTAATCAAAAGATGGGAATGTATACATTGACCATATACTTCATCCATGGGAAATGTGCCGCCATTATGTAGAGTCATCATTTATAACTAAAGGTTCAATGTAGCTTCATTTATGCAAATAAAGGATATTTTAGTTGCAAAATTGATTACATTTGTTTTTTAATTACAAATTGTAATGAAAAATTGACATTTTTTTATTAGTGTCTGTGCCATTCCATTTTTTAAAAGAATGTACTATCAAGGTTGCTATGTTGGAGTCTAATCATTCAATTTGATTATTGAGTTTTGTGTTTGTTTTCCATTTCTTGCTTCTACATTTTGTCATCACCATAGGAATGCAAAAATTTTGGGAGGATATCAAAGTCATACTAGGCCTTGAGGTGGTTCTTGAAGTCTTGTGAAAGTTGAGAATCAACTCTAAAAGGTGAATATAAGAATCTTTATTGGCCACAAATTGGACATGATGCCTTATTCCTATCACCTATTCTTGACCAATTGTTAGCCATTTTACCACCCACTAAATTTTGGGTATAACATATTACCAATCCTTTTGGTGGATAGAGTGATTCACACAATGAAGTATATTATCAAACCCTCTTACTATTATGTTTTGTGGTTTGTATAGTCCAAATGGTGGAGAATGTGGGGGTTTACAAGATTTATTTTTCTTTAGGGTTTTGGAGGGTTGGGGGTGTTAGTACAAGGTTGTAAACTATAGAGTTTTTTTTCCTTTTTTGGGCAGGGGAAGGAGTGGGGGTTTACATGCTTTATTTTTCTAGGGGGTTTGGAAGGTGAAGGGTGCATAAAACTTTGTTTATTTTTTTTTGTTTATTTTTGAAGGTTGAAAGATAGGTGGGGGTTTATGCATTATCATTTTTTTTGGGGGTTCCGCAACTACATTTTGTTAGGAATTTGTTTTTGCAACTAAAGTTACAACCATCCATATAAAGGTGTGTTTTTTTTTCTTTAATGATTTTTTTTTAATAGCCAAATTGGCAACCGTCCATATGAACCAATGGTTATTTCATTTGGTCCAAATCTCATTAATTTGTTCAATTAAACTATAACCACCAAATTAGATTGCAAAAGAAACATTGCCACAAATAATCCCCAAAAGGAAATACAAAAATATGCAAGGCAAGTATCTTACAAAACTAGATCCTAAACTTCAAATGCATATGCAATAATTGACAACCATTCTATGATTAAATGACAAATCCAAGTTTAAATTTTACAAAAACTCAAACTCAATTTGGTTGCATAGTCAACTTTGTGATTATTTTTTCCCATTTGTATCTATTACTTTGGAATTGTTTTCGTTGTGCAAATCCTCCCATCACTTTAATTTGCAAGTGATTCAAATTTGCACCACTTTCAAGGGTCTTAAGTCCACTAATCTCTAAAATACAAAAAATTACATTACACTACAAGCTTCTTGTGATATGACTCAAAAATATATAATCATTGTTGAAGGTAAATTTTACCAAAACTGGTATTTTATCAAAATCAAATTTTCCCTAATTTACTCTACTGAAAACCTTTTTATTAAAATTGAATCGTACTACTGGTTTACACTATGTATATTTAGGACCGATTTTTTTGGGATTAGGCTAACTACCTATTCCACCATTTTTGACTTCTTTCTTAGAGGTACTTAATGTTTTATCCCTTTGCGAACTATATAGGAGAATATTTTCTGAAGTAAAATTTTTTTTTTCCTTGCCATATTTTTGTATGTAAAGTTCCATGTGTAATTATTTTCCTTTGTATGTTTGAAATATTCTGACTTTTTGTATGTGAATATTTTTTTTTACATGTTTGCTTCAGGTTTATTTATGTAGAAAATTTATGAAGCTACCTTATTGAGATGGATAATCCCTTTTGTATTAAAGTGTTTTACTTACCTAAGGAGAGTAATAAAATTTTATCTTTTACTCCCTTATTCTATTTCTTTCAAAACCCGGTAGGTCATCGAGTGGCCTTAATAATCATCTACAAGGAGTCAATTGTAGGGTCCATATTCTCGAGGCTTCAAAATTGCCCATAACTCTTTCAAAAAGACATCCATAAGTCAAAGCTTGTTGTTATAGTATTGCATTTTATTAGTTTTGGTAGAACGTACTCTTGTTTCATTTTCTCCATCAAGTTAGGCAACACCTCTTGAAAAAAATGTTTTCTTAAAGGAGAGACCACTTGAGGACATAAATGCAAGGTCTGATTTTACTTAACATAAGATGTGAATGTTGGCAAAAACAAAAATAAACCCTAACATTTTATGTACTAGGTAAGTAGATAAATGGGTGAGGTGTATGTAGGTAGATGCAAAGTTAAGTAGATGGAAAGCTTGGGCAGATGGAGAGATTTTTTTAATGTGTAGCCTTTACGTAGGTGAGGTAACCTTAAACCCTAAAAAAAAAATTGACCCAACCTCCATGCATGCACAAGATCCAATAATTTGGATGACTTTGAATTCATCCAAACGGAACTAATATACTCATGGAGGTTAGGTCACTCAAGTCCACACAACAATTAAAAGCCATTTGTAATTGAGCAATTATATATTCGAATCAATTATTGATTCAAGACTTAGAGGTTCTCGAGTTCTTAGGGAAAACTTGGGTTGCAACTAAAGCAGCTTGGTTGTGCCCTCGAAAAGATGACTTTCACATTTGGAAATTGGCAATATAGTGCATAAGGAACATGGAAGAGACCCATAATTGACACAAACAATACCTACTATTTTCCTATTTTTCTATTATAAACAAAAACAACAAAAAGAAAAAGATGGCCATGGTGGGCTTTCAAAAGGTTCAATCTCTATATAAAACCATGTACAATGATGCCTTGACATTCAAATTTTCATCTAGTACTTATGCATATGTCCATCAAGTTTTGCATCTACTTACCTACCTACCTTTGCAAATTTTTATATGTTTTATCCATATGCTTTCTAGAAACTACATTAGCAAGTGATTTTTAATAATCAAAAGGCCTAAGTCTTTCAAAACAAGTTTTTTTCTACACACCATCCTTTTTGAAAGGATTTTTAGCAGCAAATTTGAAGTTTTTATGCTAGATAAATTAGGTCTTTTCTTTGATGGTTGCATTTAAATAGTTTCTTTCAATGGACTATTGACCCTTTCCCCAAATGTTTTTTCATTAATTGCATGGTTTTCATTCACATGTTTATTGAAAACAATATTCTTTTTTTTTGTAATATAAAATTAAGCCTTTTCTTGCTGGAGTTTTGGGATTATATGTATTGACATGAAAATTATAACAAATGATATAATGCATCATTTGAAAATTGTTACAATCAACTTTTCTATTATTGTTAACACAAAAAGAAACCCAACAAAATGCATTTCTACCATGAGGTCTACATTCAATTTTTTTAAACATGCATTTTTAAAGGTTCTTTTCATTTTTCCTTCTTCATTTTTAGTAACTTTGTTGTTTTTTATTTTTAAATTAGGATAATTTTCAAACAATTTTTCCTTAGGAACATCATTGTGAAAATTTTCACATGTTTTATTTTCAATTAAAATTTTATTTTATTTTTCATTCAACTGCTCCCATTTTCAACAATATTTTAAGAAAATCACTCAATAAGAATGGAAAAACCAAAACAAGAGATTGTTCTTTCAAAATGTGGTTTAAATTTTTAATGTGCCAATTGGTTTAATTGTCTAAAGCCTACAATAAAATTCAAGATATTTACCAACATTTATAAGGTCAAAATAATTCACTTAACACTCTTCTTTTCATGTAAAAAAATGGGTATGCAAAAGAAAATACAAAAGAAAAAATATGAATTTTACAAAAATAACAAACATATTTCTTAATGTTAGAATGTTGCAAAGTTTAATAACAAAAAATTAATAAAAATGGAACATAAAAAAATGTTTCGCTAAAATAAATGGAAGGATAAACATTAACATCCAACAAAAATAAAATAAAATACAAAAATAGTGTGAAAGTCATACTTGAAAAAACAACTCAATGGTGGATCTAAGTTGTTCGTTCCAAAACGTACATAGACTAGGTGGGGGGAAATTCCAAATTGACAAGCAACAACAAAAGGAATTGAATGATAATAAGAGGAGCTGAGCAATAACAAGAGGAGTTGAATATCAATGCAAGAGGAACCAAATAGCACACAATGTGGGAGCTAAGGTAGAAAGGTAGTTGAACTTGGAGGAGCTTATCAACAACAAATGAAGCCAAACAACAACAAGAGGAATTGAATAACACACTAAAAAAAGCCAAACAACAATAAAAGGAACCAAACAACACAACAAATGAAACCAAACAACAACAAGAGGAATTGAACAACACAATAAGAAAAGCCAAACAACAATAAAAGGAATGGAACAACACAATAAATGAAGCCAAACAACAACAAGAGGAACTTAACAACATAACAAGAGGAACTAAAAACATAATAAAAGAAGCCAAACATGTTAAACAAAAGAAAACAAAGCTTAAACTTTAGAACATCATAAAGCTCTAACCTCTAATACACAAAACAAATTGATTAGTGAAGCCCAAACCTTTTGTTTTGTTTTTGAAAAGTAAAGAAAAAGCTTCAACTCTCAATGGTTGTCAAGGCACCATTTGAAACTTAAAACCCTTTATATCCATATATGGAAACCTATGATACCTAGTTAAAAATTATACCATGTTTTATTTAAATACCTTATCAAGGTACCCTTCTTCTCAAGTTGACACTAATTAACATGCAAATGTTTGTTCATGAAAAATTATTGAATTTCATAAACACTCCCTATTACAAATCATGGTTTTTCAAAAGGTTAAATTTGACTAAAATGTCCACATTGACCAAAAGGATATTTGTTTTGACTAAAAGCATGGGGAATGAAAGACATGTGGTTTTTTTTATTGGTTATTTTGACTAAAGTGACCATTTTGACTAAATGTTAAATCATATATCTAGTAAAAAAGGTCAATTTTTAAAAATGGTCCACCAAAATGCCCATGGCTTAATCAAATCAACCATATTAATGGCTATGTTTAGTCAAATTGGCCATATTAATTTGGTTAATTACCTAGCCTACTTGTCATGTTTACTTAGTTACCTACCTACCTATTTACCTAACATATACCTATGTGAGTCATGGATTATAATATCACAAATTGTTAAGCTTTAGTTCCATAGTTTTCCTTAGTATTAATGATTTGAATCCTGATAAACCTCCAAGTAATAATTATCAAAAGTTGAATTAGCCTTTGGATATTTCAGCGTAGAAGATTTTTTTATTTAAATTGATGCAAAGTTTAGTTAATTTTAGGACCTAGTAAACCTTTTTAAGTGCAATATCCTTTTATGTTGTAGAGAAGGGAAAAGGAATGAAGAATTAGATGTGATTTATTGATA
>Ga0209611_10013502_pt1 | contig 11194 bp, 5 predicted proteins | sample S1TSphgellanicum_3_FD_187693 | JGI IMG/M metagenome (GOLD analysis project Ga0209611, IMG submission 187693) | Host-associated microbial communities from peat moss isolated from Minnesota, USA - S1T2_Fc - Sphagnum magellanicum MG (SPAdes) (version 2) | ecosystem: Host-associated > Plants > Peat...
TTTTCAGAGCAATATCCCCAAATTCTAAGACTGTAACAGTAAAAAGCCTTAATGAATGTGAAAAGCAATGCCCAACAGATAAAAAAACACAAGGGTGGATCACAACCTCAATGACTGATCCAGCAGCCAAAAGGGCTGACTTGGAGGAACTGTTGTTGAAGAAGATTGAATCATAACGACTTGCCAGTGCTTTGCGCTGATGCTTACCATAGCTCTTGCTGCTGACTGCTTTCATCACTTCAACATGATTCTGAGTGTGCACACTGCACAATTCCTCATTTGTTGCTTCCCTTGTTTCCACCATCACACATCTGTGTGCCCCACCACAAAGACCCCAGAAAAGACGAGAGTGAAGAATGTGAATCCATAGCCAATCAGATGTGGCAATACACAGTCAAATTTGAACACGTCCAGCCAACAACAATCTAATCACTGGGAAGATGGCAAAATCTGGGAGGTTTGGGAGCCTAGAAATCATCAGACAAATGCATAACCGAGGCGTAACCTCAATCTGTGAGATGCACATGGTGTCAAGTACCCTATCATCATCAGCAACCCGGAAAAAGATTGTCTCAGAGAACAACAAATCAATCTGGAAAAGGGTACCAAAAGCTGTAGCAGGTATGGAACATGTGCCTTATGGGGCTGAAACTTGCAGTTCATTATGCCTCCACCCATTCCATACTGAATTTGTCAACTCCAAAGACTTTTGCATTGCGAACTACAATTGAAGAACAGAACATGGAAATTTTAAGCTCACAGAATAGTGTACCATTAACAGTCACTGATGTGAGATACATCCTGGGATGATACCTGTGCAGTAGTTAAAGAAGAGCCCTGGCAACAAGAGTCCTCAATTTGCTTTACACAGAGGAAAAAAATTTCTAAATTAAAGTATTGCAGAGAGGAGGCAACTCATAATTTAGGGTTTGGAGTTGAGGACCAGAAAGTGTTACAGTTACAAATTAACAAAAGTTAATAAAATGAATAAAATGAAAAAAATTATCTGGTGTGAATGTAAGAATGCCTTCTGGTTTGCTGGTGTGAACCCATAAACCACTGGCACTTCATTTACAACACATCCTACAGGAAAAAAAAATAGTGTATGTAGCCCCTCATTAATACTCAGCAAAAGACAAGCTCACCTTGAAAATGTAAGAATTAACTCACCTTGAAATTGAAAGTAGCATACATCCATGCCAATACCATCCTCACTAACCACAACTAGCTCCAATGATGTCTCCTGCAAGCTCATGGAATACATCAGAATGAGGGCCACAAAATCCCAACAACCAAAATGAATGATTCATGCAAAGGAAAACAAGGAGGCAAGGAAACCAATTAGGTCAAATCCAGTCTGCAGAGTACCAAAGACAATGGTTGCAAGTCGTCAGAGGTCAGATGTGTCCATGCACAGCCTTATACAAAAAAAGAAATGAAAAAGCCTTAGCCTAGCCTAGCCTAGGTAGGATGAGCAAGCCTAGCTGGACTACAACTTTAGAAGACCAGGGGTGCCGGGAATCAAACACTGCACCCCAGATTCATGGTCCCAAGTCAGTGGCAATGGAGTAGTGATCATTATTGGAACAATATGGTTGTTTGGAGTTTTAACAACCAAAGTAACAGGATCGATGCCCGACTTCTCCTATATCGTAAATTTTTTTTAACAGTTGATTAGGGGGAAAATGAAACAAGTTAATTTTGAAATAAAAGTTCCCACTAAGTTCACATGGCAATTTTGCAGTTTTTGGAGAATTTTCATTTCTCTATTACCATGGTACCTTGGGAGCTTCTAGACATGACATGTTAATTTTGAGAGTTTTTGGAGCTTTTATTTCCAGGCTTCTCTGATTGAAGCACGAAATGCATGCCAATCATGATGCACAAAAATCATTTTGTGTTTTCTGCAGGTTTTGTGCAGAACTTAATCATAATTCAGCTATGGTGGTGATGGTGGGTGGGAGTATGGTAGGAAGTTTTGGGGGGCAATAGAATTCCTACTGTTGTTTTTCCACTGTTTTGACTTGGTAACCTAATAAAAATAGGTCCTGTAGGTAGGTATGAAAATAAGTGGCTATTCAATAGGTAGATGCATGTAGATGATTAGTAAGAATGTAAGGGCTAGTGGGGTGTTAGTAAGGAGGTAGAAAAAGTACCATCAGAGCTAACAACTGTGGTTAGCTAGAGAACTGGAAACCAATCAAAAATCTGTTTCCTGTCCACCCACCATCCAGCCCTCATGCTGTGCTGATGATTGTTGTTCACTCCAGCCTTGGTTTTGCAGCTTCATATTGATCCATGGTGTAGCAGGCACATGCTTGCCATGCCAACTTCTTCAAGAAGATTATTCAGTGCATGGATGGATTTTCGCCATCATTTGTTTGCTGACAGTCAGCTTGCTCACATAATTTTGTCACCTTTGTGATTCTTGTATTGAAGTATGAAAGACCCTGCTTCTCACACTAACTTTTCAATGATACAAATTACCTGCTCCAATAATCCCACCATTTGTCTATAGGGCCCCTCCCAATAAAACTCTCTTTTGGTCTGGAGACTGGTTGGAAGAATCCATCGGCCATACCACAATTCTCCATATTATGCACAGGTGGAATAAGTCCAGTATGCATCATGTGGTTAGACAACTTGCCTCTTTAGTCTTCCTGGTCTTCCAGAGCTGAAATTCATGGATGGCGATTCTCCCACATATATCATAAAACCACCCTCCACAGCAGCTTCTAGGGTTCCATAGAATAACGACTGGGACAGGGCCAATTATGTATACTGAAGCAGCAACACCTTCGTCAACATGTTACTTTGTTTGCTTTGATTCAGCTTTTTTCAGTGTTGCCCTCCCCATATCACTGTGACATCTCCACCCACTATAGATTTTTCTATCTCCACAACCTTGTCTTCAACAATCTGGCTTCATTATCTCTCATTCCATCCTTATGCCTAAAATTGTTGTGCTTCAAAACTTTCCTCCCAAGGCCACCATGATCATGTTGCTCGGGCATGCAATGTTGATTTGCATATCAACTCCTCCAACATCAGGCCTGAAATCTGCCATTCCATATGCTGTCTGAATTGTTGTGCCTCAAGACTCTCTCATGTAAGCAAAGATCAGTAAGGCATGCAATGCATCATATTAAACGGAAAACTCCAGACAAAGAACAATCCTCAAATTTTTGATATATTTAACCAAAAAGAACTGAAAAGTGACCTGAAGTTGCAACATTTCTGCAAACACACATTAGCAGATAACTAAGTGGGTACTCCTCATGTGATGCATCATCCTTTCTCAGCTTCTCAGATGTTCTTCCTTGCTTCTGCTCTGTGAGACGTAAACCCTCAATGCAACTCAGAAAGCTAGTCTCTTCAGCACATTAGCAGTCTTCAAGTATCTTATGTTTCAATTTGCATTCCTGTTGCAACTGCCTCTTATATTCAGCCTGCACAAAAAAAAACATCTGCAACATCTGACACAGCATGGCTGAAACACAACTCCTGCTATTTCTTTCAATGGCAGGTTGGTTTTACCTATGCAAGGATTAATCCCATGCCTCACATGACTTTTTCCCTTTCACATTCTAGGTCTGAACTTAGTAAGAAGAAAGAGAGCAGCCAGATTGTGGGGAGAAGAAGATTAAGAGGACTAATTTGTCCATGAGCTGCTGAAGCCTCCAGCACCTAATCAATCATATGTCCGCACCCCACCCCTCTACTAGCTTAAGAAAGATGTGTGTTCCAACATTATGCTCTTCAGACCCTCTTCAGGCCAATCAACATCCTCCCCTTTCTTGTTCAGCCTGTGTTCAAGTTGAACTGGTCACAACAAGTTTAGAACATTTGATATGTGCAAGTTGCACCATCATCATTTTCTACAGCAGATAACTGTGGGACTAATGACAATAGTGCACTCATTGCTACCACTAACCCCAAGGTGGGTGATCAGAGAACTAACAAAGATAGCTCCCCTAACAGAAGAATTTTGTCTCTCAATGCTCTTGATAGTTACTCACTGCAACTACCCTTCAAGCTAACTTTAAAGGAATAGCTAATAAGATAACATGTAAGTGTTTGGTTGATGTTTTGCACCTATAATTGAAACCTGGTCTCCAATATACAACCCTCCTCTTTACTTGGGTTGTTGATAGGTGCAACAGAACTTACCCTTCGATCTTTGATCCTTTGCTGCACAAATTGTGAAGGTTGTCACACTTTGATCATTTTGACAATGATGAAATCTTGCCTTGGACATAGATCGATGGGTCCATAACAATGCAAAGCCCTTTCTGGCAGGTGGGAGTCTCATTTGAAGAGTCCACCAGACCCATAATCTGCTTCTGAATGTTTCATGCACAAAGGCACACATCATTACATGTACAAAATGGAAAGTACAATCCATGGGACCACCACCATTCTGCTCGTGTCCACAAAGAGTACAAGTTGTAAGGTGATGTATTGACACTCCACCACTGAGTCATGAAAAACTTCACATTTTCAAAGGAAGCTAGAACTACATATACAATATCCACAACCAGTAGTACCTAGTACAAACCTACCATGGGGAAGATACTCTTAGATTCAACTTCTACCAGATAGAACTTGGGGTCACAAAGACCAAAGTACTAACATTCAAATGTGCGGCATCAAGTCCTTGAATTTGTAGAAGATGCAAACATCTGACACAAACTTGGTATCTAAGCTGGACATATGTACATAAGGAATTGTAAGTGTGAAATTGAAAACACCAGTGGCAACTGAAGCTTGGAACTTGAACTATCTACACTCCCACCTTGCCTCCAATCAGCAGTTTAGGGTAATACAAAATGTGTCCTGCATGACTGAATCTGTGACTGTCTGAACTACATGCAAGGAAATACTAGGTGGAGCTAAATGCCTGGGAAACCATAAGAAAATTACCTGTCGCTGACCAACACAAGACTAAAGATCCTGGCACAATCATCTGCACCAATTATCTGATAGAGAAAGCAGTGGTGACAGTATGGTGAAACGATGTATTTGGAATTGTGAGTCAGCAGTCCCCTCAGAGGGTGGTGTTTTCTCAGGTACAGATTTTGCCAGCACTGCCCTGCCCAGAGGCCGTACATACATGCCCTGCACACAAAGGATACAAAATTAAACATCTGCTTTGCATAGCCATTCCTAACAGGTATTTGTTAGGTTTAATGGAAGAGAAGAACAAATAAATTGAAAAGTTTAAAAAACTGATGTCAAAATGGTGATGTGCAAAGTAGCAACCTTCTTACACCTTCGTGTGCAACAAATACTTTTTGCAGTTAACTATTCCTGCCAAGAACCCTTCCTCTAGCAGAGATGTCCATGCTCCAATCCTAGGGATTAAAGTCGAAATTGGGAAAAAAAAGAGAGAAGAAAGGCTCTCATCAGAAGACATGCTCTTGTCTAATTCCTCTTGTCTCCAAAATTGACTTGTAGATATGAATCACAACCATAATAGGGAACACCATGCAGGGCTCCAAAGGTGCTCCATTTCATACGAAAACAAGTTGTCATGAGATGAATCGATTTGCAGCAAAGGGTTCTTCCCTCAGGGAGTGCAAACATACCCTACAATTTCCCAACAAATGCACGCCACCATAGATAGTTCTTGAACATTTGTAAGACTAGGTCAACACTGCACCTTTGTCACCACCAGCAACAAAGAGATTCTTTCATAAAGAAAATGCAGCCATAATTGCAGACCAAAATATTCTTAACCGGGTGCACAAGAACTGTAATAGCAGCAACAACAACAACATGCGATCTATTTTCATTTCCCTATTACCATGGTACCTCGGGAGCTTCCAGATTTTCAGAAATGTTGAAATTTTTGAAAATTATTTTTCTCAAAGAAAATATTTTTTGTAAAGGAAAATATTGAATGTTCAAGAGTATTCTATTTATTGAAATGAAAATGTCATAATTAATTAATTAATCAACAAACATTAAATATGTTGCTGAGGTTCACCAAATTTTTAAAAATTCACCAAAAAATGAAAAAATTCTAAAAAATGATCATACTGAACTGCACACGTTATTCTTGAGCAAGTAGTTAGAGGATATAAAAATATTTTAATAAATTCCTATTTTCATATTTGGCCTACAACCAAATGTAGCTACATTCACTTGTGGATGCTCCCCAGTGTCGCATTACATTTCTATCATTTTAAACTTTCATTTTATTTTTATTTTTATTTATTTTAATTGGGCAAATGAACTAATCTCCTTGCAAAGAAAAAGTACAAAGACAAGCGCTAGGCAACACCAAAGGGAAGTTATCACCCCATGAGGCTTGGGGGATTACATTTTTTTGTTTCACAATTTTTTGCCATTTGGTGATTTTTGTTTTCAAAAAAAAACTTCAAATAATTTTTTCAAAAGTTGTAAACAAAAATAAATATAATACAATGATGTTTGATTTGATAGAAATTTTAATATTTTTGGTTAAGAAAAAAAGAAAAAAGTTGTTTATAGCATCCAAACTTAACTTTAAATGCAAAAATGATAGAACTTTGCTACAAGCCTTCAAGCAACTGAAATTTAGAAAAATCCATTGAAATAAATTTGAATGTCCACCCATAAATATCAAATATCCAACCAACATTACAAAGAAATGTGTATTTGTATGTATTATGTTTTAAGTTGCACATTATATATATTCAATGCTACTCAGATGTATCAGCCAAGAGAAAATTTGAACACAAAATAATTCAAAACTTGCATAGATAGTCATTATTCTGCATGTCACAAAGGTTCAAATTTGTGCCCATCTATCTATCTTCAAAAGTGTTTTAAAGTTCTTCGGTTTGTTCCAACATGGAACCTACGCCTACCTCCATTTTTATTCAAGGTCCCTAGTTAAAGTACTATGGAAAGGGGGCTTGTTCCACCTGGAATGTGTTGAGTCACCCAACCTGGTGAGATGTCGCGTTCCATCAGGTGGTAATGGGTTCTACCAGAGCCTCCAGTGTTTGTCCCCCTTGACCTTCCCAACCCTAGTTCCACATCACCAAGTGGATCAAGAAAACCCACAAGTGGAATGAGCAGATGACCACTTGTCTGACCAAGGGAGAGTACTTGAATAAGACACCACTCTAAAGTGGTTGTGTGCTACAGAAAAGGCTTATTCCCAAGTACTATTTGCCGCCCCCATTCTCACTCCCCTCTCAAACCATTTTGACTAGGAAAAACATTTTTGGAAAAGGGCTGTTTCCAGTTGACCTCTCACCTGGGTAGTTAGGAGGAGGAGGAGAACGATGACACCAAGCAGCTAGGGTCTCCTATTCATGAAGTTGGGTCTCCTCTTCGTCTACATGACTATATTTTGGCGATATTTGTTGCATTACATCATAACTCGATGAGAATTGGTTTCGCACCTATAGTTCAGTAGATTGTAAGTGTTTTTTTTTTCTTGAAGGTTGCAAATTATGTTGTACTGTGCTTTGTGCTTTGATGTATTTCATTTTTGAATAAAATAAAATAAAATAATTTCAATTGGCTTAAAGGTATTGCAAAACACCAAAATGATCCAAAGGATATGCACTATCTTCATGAGGGTAAAGTAAATGTGAATATGGTTGGATATGATATATGTCCTTGGGGTATTGCATCACCCTAATAAAGGTAATGCATGTGTGAATTGGGTTGGATATGATATTGTCAATGTGTCCATAGGGTTTTGCATTGTTCAATTAAATGATATGAAATATAACCTAGGCATGAGAGTATTGCATAAGACCAAAATAATCTAGTAATTGCATTTTTGAATCAAATGAGGTGAAATATATTATATTGGGCATGAGTATTGTATAATAACAAAATGATTTAATGCATTTGCACTATTTTGATGAGGGTAATGCATGTGCGAATTGGGTTGGATATTACATTGTCAATATGTCCACTGGTATTGCATAGATGAAATAAATGAAATAAAATAGTTACAACTAGGCCTACTTGGGTATTGCAAAATAATAAAATGATCTAATGCATTTGCATTACCTTTATGAGGGTAATGTATATGGGCATTAAGTTGGATATGTTATTTCCACTGTGTCCTTGGGTTATTGCATTGTTGAATTAGATGAAATGAAATTAGTTTAATAGGATTGAAGGTATTGCATTATAATATTTTTGTTGTGTTCATGCATTAATCTGATGATGGTATTGAAAAAAGAGATCAAGTGCAATATGATATTTTTCCTTTGCCGTAGCAATATTGCATTTCAATAAAATCATCCATTGGGTGTGCATTACCCTTATGAGGGTAATGTGACGATTAATTCATTTCCATATTTTTTTGCAAGTTGTGTTTAAGGTATGGCATGAATAGTTTGAAATCTAATAATTGTGAGGAAGTTCAATGAGGGTATTTCAAGAATGGTTACATCAGTGGATTGGTGTGGCTTGAGTAAAGATATCAAGTTCATCTACAATACTTTCAAATGGGATATAATTGTTGAGTTTTAAAGGGCTACATAAAAGAAATTTAGTTTAGTTGCAATACCCTCAGTTGGGTCATTACAACCTTGTTTTCGACAGTCACAAAGTTACAAGGTCTATTAGGGAGGGAGGTAGGTAGGAAGGAGAATGAAGCAACCTACTTGATATATTGCAATACCTTCATCAAACTACATCGTCTTTGCCTTGGTGTAAATTTAGTGCATAGGTACATAGGTAGGTAGTTTGATGGGAAGGTAGGGAGATGGGTGGGAAGGTAGATAGATGGGTGGGTAGGTGGGCAGGTAGGTAGGTAGGTGGGGGAGGGAGGATGCCAGGGTACATAGGCAAGTAGTCTAAATGTAGGTAGGTACGTGAGACCTGGGCAGGCGTGGGGGCTGAGGGAAAAAAAAGTTCCCAAAAAAAACCAACCTGGGCTGAGGAAAGGAAAAATAAAAAAGGTCAACTTGAGTTCACCACCTAGGTTAACCCAGGTACAGGGAGGGACGAAAAAGGTGCACCATCCATCCACATTGGTGAACTGGTGGGTGCCGGTTCACTCTGGGCGGGTTGGGTAGGAAAGCCTTCAAAATTGTGTTGACTTGTCAACATTGTCAAGTGGCCAAAAACTCCTCCTTTGGGTACCTACTAGGAAGATGTTATAGTCGGAATTACACACATGGAGTAGATAGTAAATACTCTCTTAAGAGCGTTTCGAGCAGTGCTCACTATGTGACCCTGCAAAAATATTTTTCACGTCCATGTATAGCTTACTTGTTTACTGTTTTGCAACCCCACCAGTAAAACTGATACTAGGACAGCAAATAGGTGGGGGGCTACTAATAGCAAACCACCTGGACCAATCATTACGATGAACCAGTCAGAAACACTAAGCAGTTGTCAGATCATATTTACTACACTCTTTTCTACAGGTGAACACTGTTGCTGCGCCTTGTACCAGCCACCTCAAACTATGCGATAATGTTGAGCCAAAGCCATATTCCTGAACCAAGCCGGCATATTTTGACTTTTCTTCATCCAATTTTACTGTGCAGGATAACATACTGAGCATAGCTGGGGATGGTCTAAGGACATATGGCCTTAAGGAGCTTCCTAGGAAAAATTCTTGGGCCAAGATTTTTCCCAACACAATATGAGTTCTCACGAATGACGTTATGTTCCACCCTCCACGCTCCACACTCCATAGGTTCTAACTTCTAACTTATCAGTATCCATGTAGCCTTGTAAGCCTTATTCTGGCCCAAGTAAATAATACTTTTAAAATGTACATGAAGATCCTGCCTGATTTGGAGCACAGATGAAATGTGCACAAGGATTATTTGGTACAGTTTGAGAAATGGAAATGATGATTGATTCCTAAAAGGGTACTTCTATTGTGCCCATCATAGTTTGTGAACATGTTTCAGGTATAAGAGTTTGGAACAATAAACCAAAATCATTTTTCGCTTTTGAAAGTCTATCAACTAAAGATCCTTAGTTGGGTGCATTATTTGCTTTAGGACATCTCAGGTTCCAAGTTCTAAACCCAAATTTAAAAGAACTAGGTTTGTGTAAGATGTCCTATGTGGCAATTTGTGCCAAGCTTGATTTTACATTTGACAAATGGTGAGACAATGGAGAAAATCAATCTCAAAATATGCAAATTATACATTACATGCATGGTCTAATCTATATGATATATGAAATTACTTTTTAAAATGCTACCAAATTAAAAGCAGAGTTCAAATGTGGTGAATTTGTTTTTAATTGGTTTTTTTGGGAAATTTAGTGAACATTCTTTTTACTATTTTTTTTTCGCATTTTGACAAAAAATTGCACCCAGAAAAAAAAGGTAGGACACATGATGTCATTCCGTTAATGCCATTTTTTTTGGGAATTTCAAGTTGATTTTATGGCACGAGGTCCAGTCAAAAATTTGAAAGAAAGAAAGAAAGAAAAAGGCATAAAAGTCTCTGTGGACCCTTAGGGGCTAAGGACCAGAAGCCCACATCACAGAACAAAGTCCCTCCAGTGATGCACTTAGGATTACAGGATGGGAGAGACTGAGAGGGAGAGAGAGAGGAAAGTGAGAGTGAGCCTGAAAGTACAAGCGTCCTTCTGTCGGGCTTTTGATTGAGTCGGCAGTTTCTGTAACGGAGTGGAAATCGCTTCTTTCCTTCGAGGAAGAAGCAGTTGGGGGTTTGCTTACTTGCCACACGGTAGTGGTGTGTAGCTTGGACAGTATAAAACTCAGTGTGGAATACGCAGAGATCAAACACTTACCTTGAATTATTCGTTTGTAGTTTGTTCTCGGATTCACGGAGCTGCATCAAAGTCTCTACATATAACTTCCATATTTCTTTTGTTGATCATGATATTGTGCTTTGCGACTGATCAGCTCATGTGGCGACATTGACAAGCTCCTAGTAGATCTTGAAAATCATTGGAGTGCGACATCTAAACATTTTGTTCTGCTAAGTCTTTCTCGGCTCACACATCTTTCTTTTGTCTCCTGTGTGAGGGTGAAAAGCTTATAACAGCCTGCAGTGTGCATCACCCACCTCTCTCTATATAGAAAACAATGGGTTCTTACACAGAGATTGTCAACCGCACCAGCAAGGCGCTGAAATTGCAAGTGGGCAACAATCGTGTCTACAGGGAGATCGCCATAGTTGAGAAGGACGGGGTGTACAAGATTTCCGTCGACCCAAATGCAACTTACCACGAATTTTGTATG
>Ga0209611_10013503_pt1 | contig 11193 bp, 13 predicted proteins | sample S1TSphgellanicum_3_FD_187693 | JGI IMG/M metagenome (GOLD analysis project Ga0209611, IMG submission 187693) | Host-associated microbial communities from peat moss isolated from Minnesota, USA - S1T2_Fc - Sphagnum magellanicum MG (SPAdes) (version 2) | ecosystem: Host-associated > Plants > Peat...
ACGTCCCGGCCGATTTGCTCGAACAGCTTGGCTCGAGCCAGGACGATCTGCTCGCCGTCTCGCAGCGCGCGGCGAACCGCGCGGCGCTTCAGCCCTTGATCGATCTTGCGCGCAGCGATCTCGAGCAAGCGGTGCACTATATCGAGACGATCCCGCTGCACGCCCCGCGCGTGCGACTGTTCTGCGCGCTGCCGGTGCTCTTCGCGGTAGCGACGCTGCGCGAACTCGAGCGGTCCGAGGCGATGCTCGAGCCGGGCGGCGGCGTGAAGATCACGCGTAGTGAGGTCAAGTCGCTCGTCATGTCCGGGCCGGCGGCGGTGCTCACGAACGCGACGCTGCGCCGGCTCATCGCCCGCGTTCGCGACCGCGAATATCTGCTGACGGCACGCTAGGCCGTGCCCGCGGCGTTCGTCACCGGCGGCTCCGGCTTCGTCGGCGCGAACCTCGTGCGCGCGCTGCTCGATCGCGGTTGGACCGTGCGGGCCCTCGTGCGGGGCGCCGCCGAGAACCTCGACGGGCTCCCGGTGGAACGCATCGGCGGCGATCTCTTCAGCGCGGAGATCCCCGCTGCGCTGCGCGGCTGCGATGCGCTCTTCCACGTGGCCGCGTTTTATTCGCTGCGGCGGCGCGATGCGGCCGCGGTGATGCACGCGAACGTGGCCGGCACGCAAGCGATCCTCGCCGCCGCGAAGACCGCCGGCGTGCCGCGTGTCGTGTACACGAGTTCGGTCGCGGCGATCGGCGTGCGCGCCGACGGACGGCCCGCGGACGAAACCTACCAGAGCCCGCCCGAAAAACTCGTCGGCGTGTACAAGCAATCGAAATACCAGGCGGAGGAGGCGGCGCGGGCGGCGGTGCGCGACGGGCTCGACGTCGTGATCGTGAACCCGTCGACGCCGATCGGTCCGTGGGACCGCAAACCGACGCCGACCGGCGAGATCATCGTTCGCTTCGCGACCGGCCGGATGCCGGGCTACGTCGACACCGGTCTCAACGTCGTGAACGTTGCCGACGTGGTGCAGGGCCATCTGCTTGCTTACGAGCGCGGGGTCACGGGCGAGCGCTACATCCTCGGAGGCGAGAACCTCGCACTGCTCGCGCTCCTCGAGCGCCTGGCCCCCCTCGTCGGCCGCGCGGTGCCCCGGTTACGGATTCCGTATCCGGTCGCCCTGGGCTATGCGGCCGTCGCTGAATCCCTTGCCACGCTTCGCGGGGTCCAACCGGACGTCGAGGTCGAGGCCGTACGGATGAGTCGGCAGCGAATGTTCTACGACATCGCGAAGGCTAGGGAAACCCTCGGCTATGCGCCCGGGCCCATCGCGCCCGCGCTCGAGGCCGCCGTCGCGTGGTTTCGCGAACACGGCATGCTCACGTCACCTTAGGAGTCCGGTTTGTCCATCTCGCTCAAACAAGCATTCAAAGTTGGTTCGTACGTGGTTCGCCAGCGTATGGCGGGCAACAAGCGCTACCCGCTCGTGTTGATGCTCGAACCGCTCTTCCGCTGCAATCTGGCGTGCAACGGCTGCGGCAAGATCCAGCATCCGGTCGAAATCTTGCGCAAGCATCTCTCGCCCGAAGCCTGCTTTGCGGCGGTCGAGGAGTGCGGCGCGCCCGTCGTCTCGATCCCCGGCGGCGAACCGCTGCTGCATCCGCAGATCGAAGAGATCGTCTCGGGCCTGATTGCCCGCAAGAAGTTCGTCTATCTGTGCACTAATGCGATTCGGCTCGAAGCGAGCTTGGATAAATTCAAGCCCTCGCCGTATCTCTCGTTCAGCGTCCATCTCGACGGACCGCGCGAGGTGCACGATGCCGCCGTCGCACGCCCGGGCATCTTCGACATCGCCGTCTCGGCGATCCGCGCTGCGAAAGCCAAGGGCTTCCGCGTCACGACGAACACGACGATTTTCGACGGCGCCGATCCGAAGACGTTCCAGGATTTCTTCGATTTCCTCACCGACGATCTCAAGGTCGACGGGATGATGCTCTCGCCGGGCTACCGCTACGAGAAGGCGCCCGACCAGGATCACTTCCTCGCCCGCGCGCAGACCACGCAACTCTTCCGCGAGATGCTCGCGCCGTGGAAAGCCGGGAAGAAGAAGTGGGAGTTCAACGCGAGCTCGTTCTTCCTCGACTTCCTCACCGGTGAAAAAGAATACGACTGCACGCCCTGGGGCATGCCCTCGTACAGCCTCTTCGGCTGGCAGAAGCCGTGCTATCTGCTCGGCGAGGGCTACGCCAAGACGTACAAAGAGCTGCTCGAAGAAACCAAGTGGGAAGACTACGGCCACGCGAGCGGCAATCCGAAATGCACCGATTGCATGGTGCATTCAGGCTTTGAAGCGAGCGCCGCGGCCGACATGATGAAGCCGCAGAACATCATCGCCTCGATCGGCAGCGTCGTTCGGGCATGACCGCGATCGCGCCCTCGCTGGACGGCTTCGAGGCCTACCTCGACGCCGCGCTGCGAAAGCGCCTCGATGACTCACGCGTCGCGCGGATGATCGGCGACCACTTCGGGCTCGACGATCCGACCGCGCGGCGCGGCAAGCGGCTCCGCCCGCGCATCTTGCTCGCCGTCGCCAATGCCGAAGGCGCGCCCTCGGATGCGGCATACGGCGCGGCGGCGGCGGTGGAGATGCTCCACAATTTCTCGCTGATCCACGACGATATTGAAGACGGCGACGAACTTCGGCACGGACGGCCGACGCTCTGGACGACGTTCGGCGTTGCCTCGGCGATCGAAGCCGGCAACGCGCTCTGCAGCCTCACGTACCTGACGCTGCTCGACGCCGTCTCCGATCGCGCGCCGCTGGCGGTCGCGATGGAGCGTGCGCTCTTGCGCGCGCATCACCAGATGTGCGCCGGCCAATCGCACGACATCGAATTCGAGACGACGGATTTCGTCTCGTTTGAACGGTACGCCGCGATGATCGAAGGCAAGACGGCGGCGCTGTTTTCCGTTTCTTGCGAGCTCGGCGCGCTCGCGGCCGGATGTTCGGAAGAACGCGCCGCCGCGTACGGCCGGATCGGCCGCGCGTACGGACTTGCGTTCCAAATCCGCGACGACATCCTCGGCATCTGGGGCCTCAGCGATGAGACCGGCAAGCCCAGCGGCGCCGACCTGCGCCGCCGCAAATGGTCGTTCCCGGTCACCTGGGCACTCGACGGTCCGCCGTCCGAAGATCGTGATTTGCTGGCCCGCGTCTATGCCGCGAAGTGTGAGATCGGCGTCCTTGACGTTCACCCGCTCGTCGCCGCGCTAGAACGCCTCGGCGCCCGCCAAGCCGCCGACGAGACCAGTTCCCGCTACGTTGACGAAGCCGACGCCATCGTCGCCGAGCACGGCCTCGACCCCGGCGGCGCCGTCACCGCAATCTTCCGCGCGACGTTACGCCGGCTTTCATAAGCGTCGGCCCACCGGGCGCCGACACGAGAGAATCGCCGAACAATATGTATCGAAAATCGCTATATATGTAGCGATTTGTGATATATACAATATATGGAGATGTCGGTTTTTGGATCGCCGATGCGGGATCGCATCCTCGTCCTGCTTTCAATCAAAGGCCAAACACACTTGAGTGAGATCGCCCGTATGTACGGCAAGACCGTGACGTTGACGCAGCGGACGGTCCGCGGCTTGGAGCGAGACGGGCTCATCGTCGCGCTCACCCACGGCCGCACGCGAGTGCTTCAACTGAACCCCCGATGGTATGGAATAGGCCCGCTGCGCGCACTCTTGCTGGCCATGGCTTCGGCCCAGCCCGATCTCTACACGCCGGCCGAGTCTGTCCGGGCACGGCCGCGCCGCTCGGGCAAACCGGTGTGATCACGGCTGCGTCGACGCTCGACGACGTTGCATTTGCGGTCTGTACGGCGCTTGATCGGGCCGGGATCGAGGCGGTCCTCACCGGTGGAAGTGCCGCCGTTCACTATGCTCCCGGCGTCATGCAATCGTACGATGCCGATTTCATTCTCGAGTTCGGCGTGCCCGGCAGCGCCGTTACTGCGGCCCTTGCCACAATAGGTTTTTCTTCGCACAAGAACGGATTTTTCGAGCACCCATCGAGTACGTTCACGGTCGAATTTCCCGCGGGGCCGCTGGCGATCGGAAGCGAGATCCTGCGCTCGTTCTCGACCGAACGGCGCGGCGATGAGATTCTTCACGTCCTCGCTCCGACCGACGCCGTTCGAGACCGGTTCATGGCGTTTTTCGCATGGGGCGACGTCTCCGCGCTGTCCTCGGCCCTTGCCGTTGCATGGGCCGTCGAAGATGCGTTTCAGCTCGATGCGTTCGAGCGGTGGGCGACGCGTGAATCGGAGCAGGACACGGGCTATCCGCTTGCCCGCCTGGCCGTCTTTCTGGATCGTTACCGCTGCGGGAGTTAACGGCTTAAGCGACTCTGCGGGACCCCTGCACCTAGGTGTGAAATGCCGCTAACCCCTCCATGAAATCGCCCGCCGATCATGGCGCACCGCCCCGCGGTACGCCGAAAAACTATCTCGTTGCGTGGCTGCTCGTGATGCTGAAACGCTCGCACCTCCACGGCTATGAGATCATGAAAGAACTGCGCGAGGAATTCGGGATCACGGCGGACCCCGGCTCCGTGTACCGGACGCTGCGCGGGCTCGAGGCCGACGGGCTGATCTGCTCGCACTGGGATCCGCACGACCATGGCCCGGCCCGGCGCGTGTACGAACTCACGAACGACGGCGCGCTTGCGCTCGAGCGCTGGGCCGAAGCCCTACGTGCGTATCGCTCCACGCTCGATGGCTTTTTCCGGATCTTCGACGCCAAACTCGCGCCGCAGCAGCCGGCATGATCGCGGTTCGCTTTCTCGGAACCGGCGGGGCGCGGTTCGTCGTCGCGCGTCAAATCCGCGCCTCGGGCGGGATGTGGATGCGCTTCGGCGATACGCAGATCCATGTCGATCCCGGGCCCGGTGCGCTGGTGCGCGCGCTCTCGGTCGTGCCGCCGTGCGAGCCCGCGCAGCTCGATGCGATCGTGCTTTCGCACAAGCACCTCGATCACGCGAACGACGTCAACGTGATGGCCGAAGCGATGTCGCAAGGCGGCTGGAAAAAGCGCGGCACGATCTTCGCGCCGCGCGATGCGTTCGAAGGCGAACCGGTCGTCTTTCCCTACGTGCGGAAGTACGTGGACGGCTGTGAGTACATCGAGGAACGCGGCGGACCGTACGTCGTCGGCGACGTCGAATTCACGACGTCGATCCGCCATCGGCACGGTGTCGAAACCTACGGCTTGCATTTCCGCTACGACGGCGCATCGCTCTCGTATCTCCCCTGCGGGCGGCTTTTCCCCGAACTCATTGCGGACTACGCGGAACACAAGCCCGACGTGCTGATCCTCAACGTGCTGCGTTATCGCGATACGATGGACGTCGACCATCTCACCTACGACGATGCGCGCGAGGTGCTCGCCGGCGTCCGTCCGAAGACGGCGATTCTCTCGCACTTCGGAACGAAGATGCTCGAGCGCGATCCGAACCGGCTCGCGCGCAATCTCGAAGACGAGCTCGGGCTGCGCGTGTATGCCGCGCACGACGGCTGGACGTATGAACACGAATACGCCTGAGATCGACGTCGCGCAGCCGGGCGAGCTCGATGCGTTCTGGCAGCATGTCGATCGCGATTGGCGTTCGGAGCTCTGGGAGTTTCGCGTCATCTGGCACGAGCAGGTCCACGACCTTGCCGTCCACGAGAACGGCGAAACCGTCGCCGCGCTGCGGCTGCGGATCGCTGCCTCGCTCGCGCACGTAACTGCGCTCTACGTGATCCCCGCGCGGCGACGTGCGGGCCTTGGCCGCGCGCTCGCCGCGCGTGCCGAGGAGATCGCCAACTACTTCAACTGCCACAAGATGACCGTCGAAGTCTTCGACGGTCGCGCGGCGCAGCGGTTCTTCGAACGCTGCGGCTACAAGACCGAGGCCGTCTTGCCGCAGCACACGTTCAAGCTCGACGTCGCGGTGCTGCGAAAGTTCCTGTTGTAAGGGGGAGCGAGACGCGGCGCAGCCGGTCGCGCCGATCGGGCGGCGGGAAGGGCTGCGGGAAGCGCGGACGGCGGCGGCCGTTGAGAACGCCCTCGATCGGGCGCCACTCGATCGAGAGCGGCCGGTGGCCGTCCATCGGTCCGTCGTAGAGAAACGCGCTGCCGCGCACGGTGGACACGGTGATCAGCGGGCCGCCCGGGCCGACGATCGCGTTGGCTTGGTTCGGGATCGGTGCGTCGATCTGCGCGGGCCGGTCGAAGTTCGTGTAGACGTGGCCTTCGACGCTGCGCCCGGCGAGTTGCGCCGCGCTCGTCGTGCCGATCGCGATGTCACCGTCCTGGCTCGCGAAGCGCGCGAGGCCCGGCGCAAAGCGGCCGTCGTCGTAGACGATCGAGCCGTAAAAGGTCTGTACGTCGATTTGCTTGCTCGCGCAACGTTCGAAGACGAACGCGCCGGTGTTCGAGCGTGCGCGCAGCCGGTCGAAGGCCGAATCGACGGCGTACGTCTTGCCGTTGATGACCTGCAAGAAGAACGCGCCCTGCACGTCGGTAAGGAACACCTGCGCGTTGTCGGCGAACACGAGTCCCGTGCCGCGGTAGTGCTCGATCGTCACCGTGCCTTTGTTGGTGCGCACGAAGATCGCGCCGGTCGACGCCGGCACCGTGATGGTTAGATGTGCCGCGCCCGTCGAGAGCGTTTCGAACTCGTCCTCGCGTTTCGTCTGCAAGAACGTGACCATGTCGTGCAGGCCCGGCGCGAGGCTGTCGATCGGGAAATCTTCGGGTGGCAAATCGATCATCCGCAGCGGTTCGCCGGGACGGTTGACGCGGATCGCGCGCTTCGGGACGGCGAAGCCGCCGGTCGCGTTGTACGAGCGTTTCGAGACGGCCATCTGGTCGCCGTCATCCCACTCGGCACTGACGACGTTGCGGTCCCAGGTGTGGATCGTTACGTCGGCGTCCGTCGTGTGGATGAAGACCACGCCGCCGTCGGCGACTTCATAGCTGACCGCTCCCGTCGCCCCCGCGGCGACGGGGACGATCCAACAAAACAGCGCGAAAAAGGCGCTCGCGGCCAGCGACCGCAGGGCGCCCAGGCGGGGGAAGTGCACCATTCGATGATACGGCCGCCCGGCCGCCGCTTCATTGGGATTCGATGACACTTCGGGGAGCGGCAGGTAACGTAACCGAAAAGACCGAGCCGCCTTCGGGACGGCGTGCCGCCGTCGCCCGTCCGCCGTGAACGCGCGCGATGCTGCGCACGATCGCCAACCCCAAGCCCGTCCCTTCGATCGAACGTGTGTGCGAAGCATCGGAACGGAAGAAGCGGTCGAAGAGGCGTTCGGCTTGATCGGGATCGATGCCGATGCCGGTGTCGGCGACGGTGAGCTGTACGCTCTCGTGATTGCGTGCAACGGCGACCTCGATGGTGCCGGCATCGGTGAACTTTATAGCGTTATCGACCAAGTTGCCGATCAGCTGACGCAAGAGACCGCCGTCGCCAACGACTATCGCCTCGTCTTCGATCCCCGCCTCGACCAGCATGACGCCCTTTTCCGCCGCCCGTTCCCGTGCGTGCGCGACCACATCGCGCGCCAGCGGGCCCAGATCCATCTCGCTCTTGGGGATGTCGTCGCCGGACTCGGCTTTCGCGAGCAGCAACATCCCGCTCACCATCGCCGCGAGCTGCGAGCTCTCGGCGGCGATCGCCGCGAGGCTTTCGCTGCGTACCGTCTCGTCGCGATCGCCCCAGCGCTGCAGCATCTGCGCGTTGGCGTTGATCACCGTGAGTGGCGTCTTGAGCTCGTGCGAGGCATCGGAGATGAACTGCCGTTCGCGCGCGAACGCTTCTTGTAAGCGCGCGAGCATCGCGTTGAACGCCTGCGCGAGGCGCCCGACCTCGTCGGTGCGCGTCGCGGGGATGCGCCGGTCGAGGCGATCGGAGCCGATCTCGGCCATCGCTTCGGTGAGCCGCACGATCGGATTGATCGCCGTCGAGGCGACGAGATACGCGAGCACGAGTGCGATCGCGCCGCCGACGAGAGTAACGGCGATGATGATCGCGCGCGCGCGGGCGACCAGATCGTGGACGTTGTCGAGCCGTTCGGCGACGTGTGCGATCGCGATCGGCACCGTGCCGTTCTTGAGCTCGCGGTCGAGCACGAGCAGTTGCGTACCGTCGCGTTCGGTGATGATGCGGTAAATATGATCGACGTTCGGCGGAAACACGGTTTGCGGCGAAAGGAGCAGGCTGCCCATATTACTGGAATGATTGATCGGCTTGCCGCCGAGATTGTCGATCTGGATGTATTGCGACGGGCCGGCCCAGTGATCGATGTTCGCCCGATCGCCCAGCGTCACCAGGATCGGTTCGGGCTCGGCGAAGCTGAGGTTGTCGTTCTGCACGATCTGCTTGACGATCTGATCGCTCGTCGCGTCAACGCGCAGTTTGGCTTGATCGAGCAGAATCTGCCGGAAGGCGAAATTCAACGCGACCGCCGCCACCACGATCATCGCAACGATCAGCGCACCGTAGTAGATCGCGATCCGCGTACGTAGAGAGTTCACGTAGGCACCATCTCATCCCGAGCCATCAGAATGTCATCCCGAGCCATCAGAATGTCATCCCGAGCCATCAGAATGTCATCCTGAGCCATCAGAATGTCATCCTGAGCCATCAGAATGTCATCCTGAGCCATCAGAATGTCATCCTGAGGCTCTCGAAGGATGGGCGTGCCACGACGGTTATCTCATGCCCATCCTTCGAGAGCCTCAGGATGACATCGTGGCAGTTCAGGATGACATCGTGGCAGTTCAGGATGACATCGTGGCAGTTCAGGATGACATCGTGGCAGTTCAGGATGACATCGTGGCAGTTCAGGATGACATCGTGGCGGTTCAGGATGGCACGCTCGTGAGGCGAGCGATTACTCTTTGAGGGCGTAGCCGACGCCGCGGACCGTTTGGATCAGCTTGTCGTCGAAGCCGTCGTCGATCTTGCCGCGCAGGTAGCGGATGTAGACGTCGATGAGGTTGGAGTCGCCGAGGAAATCGCTGCCCCAGACGCCGTTGAAGAGTTCGTCTCGCGTGTGCACTTTGTTCCGGTGCAAGAGCAGATACTCGAGCAGCGCGTATTCTTTGGCCGTCAGTTGGATCGCCTTGCCGCCGCGCACCACTTCGTGCCGGTCGCGGTCCATCGTGAGATCTTTGGCGGCGAGCACGTTCTCGACCGGGTGTTTGTCGCGCAGCCGCGCGCGCACGCGCGCCAGCAGTTCTTCGATCGAGAACGGCTTGACGAGATAATCGTCGGCGCCTGCGTCGAGCCCGGCGACGCGATCCGGGATGCGGTCCTTCGCCGTGAGCATGATGATCGGCACGGTGCTCTTGGCGCGCACGCGCGTTGCGACTTCCATCCCGTCGAGCTTCGGCAGCATCAAGTCGAGGATCACCAGATCCGGCTCCTTGAGCGCACGCTCGAGGCCGGTCAGTCCGTCGCGAGCGGTTTCGACCTCGTAGCCTTCGTGCTTGAGCTCAAGCTCGAGCACCCGGGAAATTTGAGCGTCGTCTTCGACGACGAGGATCTTGTACGCGCGTTCGCCGTTCACGCCCTAATGATCGGCGATCCGGCTTCGCGACGGCATGAAGGACGCCTGAGAAATCCAGATCGCCGACGAGATGCCGAGGGCCAGCCACAGCCAGGCATGCGCGGGAATGGCGGAACCGACGACCGCGACGACGTTCGAGAAAATGAAATTGAACGTGCCGCCGAGGTTCGGGAGACCGGTCATGACATACCACGAGAGCCAGACCATGACGGCCAGCGCCGTCCCCAGCCCCCACACTTCGGCAACGCGGAAGATCATGCGGGGCCGGTAGACCGTCGCGCCGAGGATGCGGCTGCGCAGGTCGGCGGGCGGCTCCTCCAGAGGGAGCGCGAAGAGGGCGCGTTCCAGCTCGTCGTCGGTCATCATGGGCCTCTTTCTGCGATTTGGTCGCCAAGTGCTTTTCGTAACAGCTCCTTGGCGCGGAAAAGATGCGTTTTCACGGTTCCCATCGGGAGGTCGAGCACGGTTGCGATCTCGTCGTATTGCTTTCCTTGAAGATGGAAGAGCGTGATCACCGTGCGGTATTTTTCCGGCAGCGCCTCGATCGCGGCACGCAGCCGGCGGGCGTCGTCGCTCGCTTCCGCAAGCGCCTCGGGACCCGCCGCAGGGTCGGCCCGATCCGGGAGTTCGGCATCGGACCAGCGCTTGCGCCGGGCCAGCCGATCGCAGCACGCGTGGTAGACGATGGTGAAGATCCAGGTCGAGAACTTGGCCCCCGGCCGGAAGGTGTGGAGCGCCCGGTAGGCCTTCATGAAGGCTTCTTGGGTGGCGTCCTTGGCCTCTTCGACATCGTGCAGCGTGCGGTACGCGAGATGGTACACGGCGCGGTCGTAGCGCTCGACGAGCGTTCCGAACGCGTCGCCGTTCCCCGCCACCGACGCTGCGATCAACGCATCGTCGGTAACGGCCGGGACTTCCACCAAACGCTCCGGACGCGGCCGGGGCGCGAGTACGGCAACTGCCACGATGCCCTCATGTACGGCCGGGCGAGGTCCATGTTTCGGGCGTGTGCTCGAAACATCACCGGCCGCGTCCCGTACATGGAGCAGTTTACTCGCTGAGGAATTGCCCCCGATGATCCTGCCACAACCGCGACCCATTCCGTTCCCGGACCGCCGTGTCCCGGCAATCGGTCCGCGCCCGGTCACCACGTTTCCGGGCTGGGGTCCGAAGATCTAGCGATGGACTCGCGTCGCGCGACGGTTCTGGCGGCCCTGGCGGCCGCCGAACTCGTGATTCTCGGTCTGATTTTTAGTTCGCTGCGCGGCCTTGCGCATCGCGGTTCGGCGGCGGTCGCCGCGACGACCTCGTCGTCCGGCATTCCGGCCGACGTGCACACGACGCTTGTGACCTCGCGTAGCCCGAGCGTGGTGTTGCGCGACGGCAATGCGCATTTCCACATTTCGACCGCATCCGCCGGCAACGTTCGTGTGGACGAGACGACGACCACCGATGGAGACGTTGACGGTGTCAGGCCGCTCAACGTCGAGCGTCGCGGCACGAACGCGATCTCGATCGGTCGCAACGACGAAGATTTTGAGGGCTCGATGCACCGTGACATCGCGGTCGTCGTTCCGTTCG
>Ga0209611_10013505_pt1 | contig 11192 bp, 5 predicted proteins | sample S1TSphgellanicum_3_FD_187693 | JGI IMG/M metagenome (GOLD analysis project Ga0209611, IMG submission 187693) | Host-associated microbial communities from peat moss isolated from Minnesota, USA - S1T2_Fc - Sphagnum magellanicum MG (SPAdes) (version 2) | ecosystem: Host-associated > Plants > Peat...
TAAAAGGGTACACTCCTTGATATACTCCTATTTGTTTTTTCCATTGATATAATGAATCAAATAGTTTAAAATATTTTTAAATATAAAAAATTAAACCACCATATATCTAAAATTGTCAATATTGTACATTTTACATCCACATGTATAGTGAAAGAAAAGGATCCAAAATAAAATATATACAAAAATATATAAGGTAGATGTGGAATAGGCTTGTGATTAACAATGAAAAAAATTTTAAATAGATGATTTAACTATTAGAATGGGAGTGTTAAATTGTTTTGAATGATTAACTTTAGTAAATTAGCACTTAATAATTGTTCTAATAGGATCATAAGCTTAACCCTAAGTGCAAGAAAAAACATTGTTTAATGAGATTGTTCAAATTGATGCCTTGAATTGTTTTCAAAAGTTGCTTTAGTGAACTAAAGCAACATGTAAACAACATGCAAATTGCAAGGAAATTTAAACAAGAATTTGGAATTATAACACAATTTTTAAATTTTACTTCGAGACTTTACTCAAGTTTCATATTGATACTTGCGGTATTTGTTTGTTAAAATGTCTATTCCTCTTGTTTTGATGTGGAATAGAATTCAATACAATTTTGAATGTTGTCTTTCCATTTGTTTGTTTTGGATGATGCATTTGTCACCTTAGCTTTAGTTTGAACCAATCTTGGTCATAATTGCAGTACTAGGAAATGCGTCCTAGTTTACTCTGGGTTTCACTAGATTTTTGAGTGAATTTGGATAGTTTTTCCTAGTGAAATTGTTTAACCCCTAGCGAACGGGGACCAGTTGCTACGGACAATGATTTGTTTCACTAGTACCTAGTGAAACAAGGTTACTCTCAAGTGAAATACAAATTTACCAAACCATTCACTTGCTAGTTAATTAACTAACCAGTATGGAAATTAATTAAATTTTAATTATTTAATATAGAATATTATTGATAATTTCATGATTTTTAAAGCCTATTATTTATTGACACATGTCACTACCTACGCTAGGTTAAAAACCTAACCTAGGTAGGTAGGCCACGTAATCAACCTAGGCACTTAACCTAGGAATTCGATAGGAGAATATTTGGTCAACATACCATTGTTGACCACAACATAACACCACCCATGAGGTTTGATCCTTTGACCTTTGGAATGGGGGCAAACATCCTTACCATCAAGACACCTCTCTTGTTGTGATAATATGTTACATTACATTCTATTTATCAAATACTGCATTTTAAACATTACAAAAACATAAACTTTGAAAATTCATATATTATTGAGATTTTGTTCAAATGAAATGATTCAAGTTTACTTTTTAAGATAATTCAATAATGTACATAATTACATTTATTTCCTTTTGAAAGTTTAAAATCATTTGAACCAAAAAAAAGTTGAATATCATTATTCAATAACATTTCAATGACCATTCTTTTGAAAAACAAAAGTTTAATAAATGGATTTTTTTTCTTAATATAATAATACTACTTATGTTAAATTAATTTCAATTATTATATGACTATTTTACATTAATTGAAATTATTTCACCCTACATTATTTACGGCTCTTTATGGCTATTCTCAATTATTTTTGGTTATTCTAAGTTATTTTTTGCTATTTTAACTTATTTCACCTTAGGTTATTTTCAGTTATTATAAGTTTTTTGGGCTATTTTATGTTATTTTTGGCTATTATAGATTATTTCAATTTAGACTATTTGTAATTATTGTAACTATTTTTGGCTATTTTAACTTATTTCACCTTAGGCTATTTTTAGTTATTGTAAATTTTTTTTGGCTATTTTATGTTATTTTTTACTATTGTAGATTATTTCAATTTAGACTACTTATAATTATTATAAATTACTTTTGGCTATTTTAACTTAGTTTCACCTTAGGCTATTTTCAGCTATTGTAAGTTTTTTTGTCTATTCTATGTTATTTTTGGCTATTGTAAATTATTTCAATTTAGATTATTTGTAGTTATTATAAGTTACTTTTGGCTATTGAAAATTATTTCACCTTAGATTATTTTTGGCAATCTCGAGCAATTACAATAAATGGCTATTAGTTATTCTTTTATTAATGTTATTGGTGGTTATTAATGGCTATTAGTACCTATTATATTTGTGGCTATTAATTTTTTTAGTGGTTATTCTATTAATAGTTATTGGTAGTTATTATATTAATGGCCGTTAGTGGTTATTATATTGGTGGTTATTCTATTAGTGGCTATTCGTGGTTATTCTATTAATGGCTATTGGTGGCTATTATATTAATGGCTATTGGGGACTATTTTATTAATGGCTACTCGTGGCTATTCTATTAATGGCTATTGGTGGTTATTATATTAATGGCTATTGGGGACTATTCTATTAATGGCTACTAGTGGCTATTCTATTAATGGCTATTGTGGCTATTATATTAATGGCTACTGGTGACTATTCTATTAATGGTTATTCGTGATTAATCTATTAATGGTTACTGGTGGCTATTCTATTAATGGTTATTCGTGATTAATCTATTAATGGCTACTGTGGCTATTCTATTAATGGTTATTCGTGATTAATATATTAATGGCTATTGGTGGCTATTTTATTAATGGCTATTGGTGGCTGTTCTATTAATGGCTATTAATGATTATTCCGTTATAAGCCATTGGTGGTTCTTTTATTGATGGTTATCGATGGTTATTTTATTAATGGTTATTAATGGTTATTGTATTATAAATTATTGTTCGATATTCTGTGGTATAATATCATAGGCTAGTAGTTATTATATTGTAGGGTATTTGAAATTATTTTTCATAGGTTATTATTTTCTATTCTAAGTTTTTTTTACGTTAGGTCATTATATTTTGTTTTTGATTATTTTAAAGTTATTATGCTTAGGATAAAATAATTTATAATAACATAAAATAAAATGACCTTGAATAATTTAAAGTATAACTTGAAATAACATATAATAATTCAGGGTACAATAATTTATAGTAGCCTATAATAACATAAAATATAAGTTAGAATAACTAAATTAACTTAAAATAATATAGGGTATATCATAAATTAGTATAGATAATATTTTTAAAAACATAGAAATAAACTTATTTGCTATAATAAATTGTAATAGTGAATTATGTTAACTAGTAATAAAACATGATGTCTACATAGTGATATTATAGTGAAATAATTTTCACTAGGTGAAATCAGTAAAATGCAATGAAGTTATTTCACTTTTAAGGTCCCATAGTGATTTAAGCTAATAAATTACACCCCACTTTGGTAGTAGTGTTGGGATTTATAAAAATTGTAATCAAATTAAGTCTAGATTTTTTTTGGTAAAAAGGAATACCTCTAGTTTTGGGTGTAAAGAATAGACTTTCAAAAATTAAAACCCATTGGTTTTGGGGTTGGTCAAATTTTCTTGACCAATGAATTTGGGTTTGATAGGTCCAACCTTTACAAGAATCTTTGGTTTTGATTTAGATCATGGTTAGTTCCAACTTATTCTTCGGGATGGTTACAAAGTTTATTTTTAAGAAATTTTGATTTTTTTGGGTTTTGGTGTTCCCAAAGTGTTCCCACCAAAGTCCCATGATCTTCCATTAACTTCCAAATGGGTTCCTAAAGTGTTTATATAATTGTGGACCAGACATTGATCCTACTCCTATGAAGACAAGAGGTTTTTGAATAGGAAAATAAACTAATAAAAGGCAAACACAAAATAGGAAGAAGATTGCCTTCAGGAATATAATCTTGCTTTCAATTTAGAATAAACAAAAAAAACTCAAGAAATGAAAGTTATTGTGAAATGCATAATAAAAAAATGGGAGGTGGGTTAGAAGGGAACTACTTTCCAATCCCTAGAAAGTACCTAATTCAACCAAAAATACCATCATAGTTATTTGTCCCCTCCATTAGAGTTGATGCCTTCCACCAACTATTTGTGAACTATTCTTACCGTCTCGTCGCAATTCCCTTCCAACAAGTTATTAATTTCCAAAGGGAGTGTGTGAAGGTTATGAAACTTGATGTGTTTTGTTTTATTATAAGTATGTTAGAAGTATTGTTCTTTCTTCTAACATACAATTTTTACTCTATTCCTCCATAATCTCCTCATACAAGAATGAGAAAAATCTTCCTCCTAATCCCTCTCTTGTATAAACCACACAAGGATCCACCCACACAAATAAGTCCTTTCACAATCTCTTCTATTTGATTAATAAATAAAATGTTAAATTTCACCCATTCCCATGGGTTAACTTACCCAGTGGCTTCACTTTCTAAATAAACTAGAAGATAACAAGTATGTTTATCACTAGTAACTACCTAATTACTAGGAGGCTAATAAGACTAGTTCATTTAGAAAGATTTTCTACCCTTAACAATGTTCCTTAACACATTCTAAAGAGCAATATTATGAGAATATAATATGTATTGTGTACTCATATTAATTAGTTAAAGGGGGTGCAGATAAAACTTTATTTTCTTTCACAATGAACCCATCTGAGTGGCCCATCACTACAAAAAAACATTGAAACTTTTGGCACTCCCCAAATACAAAGTTTGAGCTTTGCACTGCCAAAACAGAAGTATAAAAAAATATTTTCATTTGGTTATATTTATAGTTTTCAAGATTATAGTTGAGCTAAGGCTATGGGATAAAAGTGTGGTGAAAAAAATTAAACTCATAGAATGCTAATGCATCACGTCATTGCATGACTCATTTGCATGAGTCGAATTTTTATCACTGAAAACATTAGTCACCATTTTTGGCCTAACTGTAAGGAGCATCACACTTTTATCCCATATGCTTTGCCCAAAATTGTAATGAGGAAACCTAAGATGGTGACCAAAGTGAAAGACTTCTCCTCAAGGAGATGTAGAGTGTGAAAATGTTCGATGTTAATTACATTCTAGACCCTACTTAGTCTTAAGAGCCAGATCCTTGGACCTGAATGCAACCTGAGAAAAGACCCTTGGACCCATTCTAGATCTGAGTCTAATCGACCTTGGCTTTTCTTAGGTCGCATTTAGGTCCAGATCTTGAGGTAGGGTCTTGACCCGGGCCACTCATATGGCAGGTCTGGTCTTGTGTAGACCCCACTAATTCTGGTTCTTATAACTGGGCCTTGGCCTAGTTATAAGAAATGAACCTGGACCTGGATCTGGCCAAAAACCCAAAACAGGCCAACACTTGCTTTGAACTTTCTACCCTTCCTTCAAAAACTGGCATACAATATAGTAAACTATTGCTGACAAACTGCGTTTCAGTTGCAGTGGGTTAATACAGCTGCCATGTGAAAAGCTGATTTTCTGTGGCCATACCATGATGGTGAAAACTGCATATATATATACTCATAGATTCAATTTCGTGGTTCCTAGGCTTGGAATATAAGAGCAAACCGTTCTCTCCAGGATACCAGGTAAAAAGCACATGGGCTTCAGGCCTCCTTTGTGGTTGCCAGGGGCCATCCACTCAAATGCATTCATTATGTTAGGAGGAGGGTTTTTCAAACAAAGGTGTAATGGAGTGGGCAATCATCTATCAGGTACCTGAAACTTGTTAAACAATCTAGTTTGGCAGAATTCCCAGTACTGTCCACCCAATGTTCAAACTGGACATCCCCCTCTACAATTGTTTCTAGGCCATTTCCTTAGTAAGCCCACGTGAAAGTCCTGAAACATAATTCCTGTGTGCATAATAAGAAATTTGGATAGCACGGATTCACTGTTGCAGTCTTTCAAATGTTCTACTAACTATAGATCTCTACAATCCTTGGGCCACCCACGGCTGTGCCTTCACCTTCTTGAATGGGACCAAATCGTACACAAGAAATGTTAGATTTGGACTCACAGACTCCGATCTAGTCTTTGCATGTGGGATATTTATAAGCAATTTAGAAGAATTTGGGGGTTTCTGGTTTTTGTGATGGTAAAAGTGGGGTGCTGATTTTCCCAAAGACCCAGGAGAGACCCTGATTTACCATTGGCCTTGGGTGAACCAGCACTTAGACTCACATATCATAAAAACCCTGTATTTCTTTTGGGATTTTGGCTAATTAGCCAAGCACATTTTTGCTTCATTGGTAACAATATAGACCACACAATATATGAACATCCAGAATTAGATGATGATAGAACCCTTCCAAATACTTTGGATGCACATGTTGGAACTTGCTTTTATATACATTGTGTACATTAACCAGTCCAAATTACCCCTTGTGTGGAGAACAAGTTGCATATGGTTACTTGGTTTTATACTGCAAAAATGTTTGTGTTCTGGGTGTAAATAAATGCCTCTTGTATTGTGTATTTGACCACCATTCATCTGATGCAACACAACATGGTTTTTCCTATTGCAGTAGGCCTGGCTCAGGACACTTGTTGAGTAAATATCTGGAACTAGTTGTGTGATTTTTTTCTTTTTCAAAATTTCAAAGAAAGTCTTTGTGGGTAAGGTTCTGGTATATGTGAACACTTGACTTGGTAGTTCTCCAAAAATCAATAAATGAGTTCTGAAAAAACCCTTGCCTGAGGCTCTGAAAAAAAATAATGAAAGAATCCCCTTTCATATGTAACCATGGTTCTAGAGAATCAAAAGAATCAATCGTATGATAATTTATAAATGCTGTCAGTTCTTTCATGAAAAGTGTGGGTCCTTTGAAAAATTTGCAAAAACTAAGAAACCAAATTAGGTTCTTCTATTCTGAAACGTTCCCAAAACACACCAAACACCAAAGGTTTGGTTATTCACAAAAATCAAGAACCTCACAAACACTGATTGAAACCACACAGTTTACCTCACTCACACTTGTGTGTCATAAGCCAAGGCCTACTACTCCGGGAGGAAAAAAGCCACATTCTGCTGCTGCAGTGATGTGTACTAACCACGATAGAGGGGTGTGTGCTTGAGATTGGATTCATTCAGGGGAATATCTGTCATGTCTTCCAAATGGGCAGTTATACTGGGTCACACCTTGTAGGACGATATTTCAAATCTCAACCGAGGGCACACACTGCTTAGAAATATTGAATCAAATGGTCAAATAAGCGGCGCGGGCCTGTACATCTCTCAGACTTTTGTTTTGCTCTGCATGGGGCCACTGGCACACTTAGCCATGAACAACTGGAGTCTACTCCTTAGCCTGCGACCTATTGGTCACCGCCTATCTATTCATCTATTAGAGATTCTGTTTAAAGTTCATAGCATGAAGTGGATGACACCTACGAGAGTCAGTGTTCGTTCTCATTTTTGTGAGGAAACGGAAGTGGTCATCCATCCATAATATGATTCTCGTCAAATATGCCTATAAAACTAGAAAGTAAAAAAAATAAAGCATCCATCTATTATTTCTGGCTACCTATTGAAAACCTAATATGGAAATCTGGAGATTTTTTATATTTCCAAATCTGCCAAATTCAAGCCCTTTTATACATGAGCATTTTTTTCAGCAAAATTTCACCACTTTGCTTTTAAATATCCAATACAACTCATTCAAAGGATTTTGGTGAAAAGAGTGTACCAAATCCACTGGATCTTGAGGATTTTTTCTTTTCCTGAAATTGCTGTATTTAGACAATAGGTTCTAGCATGTTGCAAAAAATATACTAAGATTCTTAAACTTGTCTACTTTCATCTTTGACCTATAGCTAAATTTGGCTAATTCCTCTTGTGAGTGATGTGTGATAGTAAATTAAAAAGATTTCTAGTTGTGAAATTTGAAATTTCACCAAGAAATCATTCAATGAGTATGATGTCAAAGAACAAATATATTTTTTCTAGCAAAAAATTACCAAATTTCCTTTGAATTTTTGGTCCAGCTACTTGTTGATTTCAAGGAAAAAAATGTCTTTTCACCTAAAATTTATCATGGAAATGGATGCCATTGCTGGATTGGGTACCCCACTTCCAGATTTGTTGCCTTTAAAGCAATGCCCTTCTGTCGTCAATTCACCAAATACAACCTAGTTATTGGCAGAATGTTAGAACAAGAATTTAATTAATTTACGATTGAATGGTTAATTTAGGACTTTACTCAACCTGGTGGGTGGGATGAACTCCACTTGGTGGCCATTAGACTTAACAAATTTGTGATCATTTTAGAATGTCATTTGAAAACATGTTTCAAAAAAAAAAATTATTAAGTAGACATAGCAATGTCACTTGGAACAATAGCCAAAACAAATATTAATACAAAAATTGTTTGACATAAATATTTGAAGAACATAAAGCATTTTAGTATGATGGGACTCAAGTTAAAATCAATTCAATACACAATGACAAACTTTTAAACATTTTATAAACCTCATCAAATTGAAGCCAAAATTTTGAGATCACATTTTGGTACTCAATCACTTTGTGGTCAACAATTAATATTAAATTATCTTACATTTGGGTGAAAGCATGTTAAAATCTACAAAAAAATTAAATTCATATTTAAATCATGTTTTTGAAAATACATGATTTTTTTGCAAGCAGTTGTTTTTTTTTTCAAGCATCTCAATATTGATGTGATGAACATTTCAATATTATTTTTTTTGTAAATGGAAATTTTTTCATAGTTAAATCATCCCTAATCTTTTAAAAAATAATGAAAATTTTGAAATATTTTTGGGGTACTTTTTCAAGTTCGAATGATAATATGACATAAATTGTTTTAAGAAGTAAAAGGGAGCTTGCTAGAGACATCCAACATAAAAAGTAAAGGTTTCATTTGATTTGGGATGCTAAAGGAATGTTGAATTATTTTTAATTATTTTTTTCTAATTTAAAATATACAAATATGTACATTTTATCTTGATTGCACATGTTTAAAACTTATCAAACAAACTATAACATAATTAGTAGATTTGAAATCTATATACCATGAAGAGGTATTGCACTTGGTGGGCACCATGTGTTTTTTCTTTATGTTAAGTTTAAATATATACATACATACATAGTACATACAAGTTTCTTACCATATCCTATTACATTGCATGTGCAAGACCATGCACAAAAATTACAAATATAATAGTGAAAATAATTAAATGATAAAATGACATTAATAGACCACCAATATTTTATTAAAGTCACCAACATCTTTCATAAATTACTTGATGCATTAGTGACATCAAAATTGACATTAGCTCAATTAATCTAAATAGTAGTAATAGTATCTTGATTTTTGTTACTTATATATTTTTCGAATAGGGAATGAAAAAAAAAAACTAAGATGTTGAACCATTGTTCTAGATTTGCTAAATTACATTTCTACTTGCAATTCTAGCAATCCTCATATAAATTTTGTTCATTAATGTTTGATCCTTTCTTAATTGAAAACCCCCATTGAACCCTAAAGATTATGAAAAAAATATTTTGATCATCCTCCACTACACTAATAAGCATCAAGTTCACTTTATGTTTCATTACATTCTGAATGAAATTAGACAAATTTACCATAGTGAAAATGGTCAAACCCTTAATGAACAAGGATTAGTTATTATGGATAGGTGAATGCATTAATAATCAAATCATTAATAATAAGTTCACTAATAGTTAATAATAAATTCATTAATAATTAATTATGAATTTATACTACGCACTTAGGAACCTTCATTAAATTATTTAGTCTAAATTAAAAACCTAACCAACTTAAACAATTAGCCCACCATCTTAAGGTGCAAATGTGAAGTTTTGAACCCGTCACCTCCTCTCACCTCCATGTTTTAGGAACAAGTCTTTAACCATTAAGCCTCTATTTAAATGAATGATATTACTTTGTCATTGCATATTATTATGCGTGCAATTTTTTTTACTTTATGCTATTGTTAGTTCTTTTAGGTTATATTTCATCATAGCCTATTTTTTTCTATTTTAGTCTATTTTACCATAGGTTATTCTTGATTATTCTAGTATATTTTATCATAGGCTATTTTTGACTATTTTAAGTTATTTTACCATAGGCTATTTTTGGTTATTTTATCATAAAATATTTTTTATATTCTATAATAAGTTAGTATATCAGAAATTATTTTTTGATATTCTAAAGTAGGTTATTTTTTCATAGGTTATTATTGTTTATTATATTGTAAGTTATCATTAGCTATTATATCATAGGCTTTTTCAGGTTTTCTAGGATTTTTTTTATTTTAGATTATTTAATTGTAATTTATTCTTTTTTTTGTTTGTTTTAAAATATTCTACTTTAAATTATTCTTAATTATTCTACCATAAGTTATTCTAAACTATTTTGGCTATTTTAAACCATAGGTAATCCATAAATCACTATACATAGGTTATTTTAAAATACTTTACCATAGGTTAATCCACCCTTAATTATTATAGGAAATCTTTTAATGTGTTATTTTACCTTACGTTATCTATTATATTCTAGGTTATTTTACATTGTTCTATTTTATGTTATTTTAAGTTATTATACATTATGATAAAATGGCTTATAATAACGTATAATAAAATGAATTGGGTAAGAATTTCCTTGGGTGGCACTATAAGGAACCATTACACCTTGATTTTTTAAACCCATTGAATTTTGTAAAATCGTAGGAAACATTTAAATAAATATTTTCATTTTTTTAATGAATATGTTTATTATGTTCCATGGATTTTGAATTTTCAATAATATTAAGAATATTTGTATTTTGATATTTCTAATCATTGCATTTAAAAAAAGTTTCTAGAATGTCACGCTAGTTCCTTTCTTTAAACTTTTTAATTAAGAACAAGATTGAAACATAATTTGGGAATTTGCTTGGGAATTTTTTTCTAAGGTAATTTGGAAGTCATTTTATTTTTAGGTTTTTATTAATAAATTAATTGAACAAGTATAATTTAATTATGAATTTCCAAAGTTAAGGCTATCAATTTATTAAGGGACCATTTCAATTAAAAATTAGAAAATTTACAATTTTGAAAAAAAAATTCCAAAATAAACTTGAAGCCATATATTAGTGCATGTAATTAATAAACATGAGAAAAAAATAATTTATAATTGTGAAAACATTTAAAGTAAAGGGTGCCCAAGAAAATGATCTTGTCATTTTTTGTTCCTTTTTCATTCCTTAAGGTGGTTCCTAGAGGTACCACCCAAGGATACTTTCACCCAATTTGAATGGCCTAAAGTATAACTTGAAGTAACATATAATAGTTTAACTTAAAATAGCCTAAAGTAAAAAACTTATAATAAGTTAAGG
>Ga0209611_10013508_pt1 | contig 11189 bp, 5 predicted proteins | sample S1TSphgellanicum_3_FD_187693 | JGI IMG/M metagenome (GOLD analysis project Ga0209611, IMG submission 187693) | Host-associated microbial communities from peat moss isolated from Minnesota, USA - S1T2_Fc - Sphagnum magellanicum MG (SPAdes) (version 2) | ecosystem: Host-associated > Plants > Peat...
CGGTAGCACATTGACGCACCTTTAAGAAAGCAAGTTTTATGAGAGTTATGAACAGGAGATCTGAGATACATCAGAAACAAGTGGCAGAAATTAGCTTAAAATTGATTCCATTTTGTCTGGGTATGGATAGGCCAGTGTTTGTCTGGTATCAACTTTTGAACATACCATCGTGGTCCTGGTATTGCATACTTTTGAGAATTTTCATACCAACCTGGTTCTGGTAGTGGGTCCTTTTCAACACCTTTTGATACCAAGCTGGTCCTAGTACTTGAGTCCAAGACTGACTTTAGGCTTGTATAAGGCACGAATATATATAATAAACCTGACCCTGAAACTGGTGTAAAATTGGTACAAGGCTGGTAATACCTTAAGTCTGAGGCAGGAATATACAATATACCTGACACTGAAACTGGTATAAAATTGGCACAAGGCTGATACCCTACTTTCTTGTCAGATTTGGTGGAATTTTATTAAAAAAATCGAATGAAGAGAATTCTCAAAAATTCCATAGGAATTTTAATAAATTGTATACATGTTCTAAGCCTTATAGAAGATATTTTAAAAGTTTGAAATCAGAGCACTGAAAATGTGAAAATTTGTCCATGTTGCCTAATTACATTTTACAAAAAAAAGTTCAAGTCATCTAGCAAATTCACAATACAAGTTGTCTCATCTCCTTTTAGCCTTGCACATGCATAGAGCATTATTGTTTAACTATGGTTAACATTTCAGAGGAAGAGATAATAATCTCCAGAACAAAAAAGCAAAGGAGAAAAAAATAAATTTAGTTCAAATTTATGGTTATAGTTGCATTCTTGAAATATTTCAAGATATCTTATGGAACAACTATCTATTTATGAGGCAAGGTAGTTTGTATTGTTTGTCACTCTAAGATCTCCCAAACCACAACTTCATGCCACACTTTTGGTATCTTCAGAAAGCTCTTGATGAGTAGGGTTGCACTAACTTGGTTTGAGATTGTTTGGAACTATAGTGTGAAAGCTATTGATCATTCAATGAAAATTAAATGAAATTGAAATTGCAAACTTTATTGGAATTTGGGGGCATTATTAGTGTTATTGGAAAGCCCTTGACAAATCAAATCTAATAGATTCTATTTCACAATTTTCAGAGCTAGGGTGTGGAAGATATTGATTTTTGAGAGGATTTTGTTGATAGAAATTCAAACAAATTGCAAAAATTGGGTTTGGAAAGAAAATTTAGTTGAGCCTTCAATGTGTTCATACTTGGGGGCCGACGGCATAGGCTACACTAGTCTATTTATGAAGCAAAATAATTTTTTTTAAATTTTTTATTAGGCTTTGCCTCCACAGGGACTGTCGCATTTGATCCAACTTTTGTAACTTTTACCTTATTAAAACCGGTTTCACATTAGGTGAACATGTTTATTTGGTGGAAGTGTTTCGATTGTTAAAATTGAAACGAGATTTTTTGATGTTCAAAGTGTGAACATAATAAGTGGATTAAGTGGGAAACCTAAGCTTGAAACCTAATTAGCCAGCTTGAGACCTAAGAAAAATCAGATGAGAAAGGTTACATGTGTCCCAGTCATATCAAAGTACTGGTGGAGAACGGGGACAGGTGGATTAATAGCAACAACTCAAGATGCACAAAGGTGTTGTTGGTTGGCAACAATTTGAATCTACAACATTAACCACAGAGGGGTCCACATCTACAATCGTTGGTGTTAGGAAACCTCAAGTACACAACAATAGCACCACCACCTTTAACAACAACAACATTTTGCAGTTGCTACTTCTAGCTTCAATCCCACCTACTTTGCCTTGCCCTACCCATTTGCCACATCATCTTGTTCTTCTTCAACTATTATCCAAGGGTGAGTGAGTTTTCTCATGTCTTCTTTATGTGCCCTGCAAAACCCATGCCTATGGTATGACAATGAAAACTGGATGTTAAGAGAAGAAGCTTAGGGTTTTTCTAGTTAACAAGAGTAGAACTTAATTTTTTTCTCCACAAAAGCCATCTTCATCTCGGTCACTTTTGTGTAACCTTAGGGATGTATCATTAGGAGTTTGTGAAAGGAACATATTGGACACCCAACAAGAGTTCCATTAACCCTAATTGGTGAAGAAGTTGCATGAGAAAAGAGAGATAGAAAAGGTCATTTAGGGATTTAGGGATGTGACACTTGGACTAATGCCATTTTGTTTTAAGTTTTTTACTAATGCCATTTTGTCCTAAGCTTTTTACTTGGTGTGAAAGAGCGGGTGATGGCCCCTTGCTCTTCTTGTTGAAAATGGTTTGTGCAAGTCAAGTGCGATACATCATTGAAAAGCTTTCAAGGAGAGCTACAAGTTTGCTTTAGACCTCATCCCAATCAGAGGTCTGAACAAAAAATTATGACCTTGCAAAGTCCTGGGAGTCCAAACCGAGACAATTTTGGGACTCCTCCTTGGGAGTCCCGAGACAAAAAGCCATTCGGATGTGGGTGCCGCGGAGAGGCACATATTATATTATATGGGGGAAGGTGGTGGCTTCCCCCGAATCCGGGCCATAGTGAGTCTTGTGAATCCAGAGTTGCCCATGGCTTGTCCTAACACCAAAGGTGCTCCAGAAAGTGAACTAACTAACTTGTTGGTTGGTTTGATGCAGGTTTGAGTAACTAATTAAAGTTTTTCACTCTTCCTAGTTCCATCCTGGAGCTTCAGCATGCCCCTCTACCCCCTTTTAATGTTGAGAGTTAGGAGCGTGCCCCAAGTTCCTCATGATTCCGCTATTTGAATAACTTAGACCCATCTTGGGTCCAACTAGGAGTTTGGGAACGCGTCAAAAATTGCATTGTAATAGTAATAGCAACAAGGCGCAGCCACTTCATGATCAATAGTCTGCAAATCTATAAAAACCAACATCAATGGGTGGAATAATGAAGAGCTTTGCTTTATCTTTCGGACATGGAGGGTTATTTGCTATTGGTTAACAAACTACCACAAATACGTTTTTGTTTTTTTTTTCATCTCAACTGCAATTCATTTGATGCCTAAAAATTTAAAATACATATTCATCTTATATGTATGTGTTCACTACTTCTGGTTTTCTTTGCCATCAATAATGGTGAACCATGTGTTTTTCTTTTTGTTATGTATTTGTTGCATTAAATTGGGTGGTTGGCATTTGGTTAGCTATTTATTTTAGTGGGTATTGTGTAATCTTCGTTCCATAGGTGTTTTAATGACTGTTGTCTCAAAATCCTTCCTCATTCCTGACACAACCAAGGTAAAGGCTTGCAAAGGTGCGAGCCAAAAATGAAGCCTTGGAGTCACATTTCATGCTCCTAAGAATGTAGGAGAATGTGAAGGAATGAACCCACACACTCCCAAGTGGGCTCCCACTTTGGGAGTTAAAGTCCCAATGGATTCCCGAACCTCTAAAGGGCGATTGTAGGGGTCAAAACTCATTAGATTTAAACATTCCTTATATCATTGGAAATGTCTTAGAACCTAAATGTCTAAAATGGGCTCACATGACCCATTTTGGTACTTAAAACACAAGTTATGGCCAAAAGAAAGGCCGAAAGTCAAATTGTCAATTTGACTCCTGACCATTAAAAGTCAATCATCACCCCAATTTACTTACGTTCAGGTGGTGTGTCATATATTGTTAGAAAACTTTCAAATAAAACTATAACTTTATTTGAAACCTCACCTTAATCAAAGGTTTGCATAAGAAATTATGGGCCTCCAAAGTTGCGGGGGGCAAATTTCGAGAATTTCAGAATTCCCAACTTGGGAGTCACGAGACAAAATGACATTTGGGTGTAGGCCCAATGGCCAAACACAAAGAATACTATAAGGGGGAAGGTGGTGGTTTCCCCAAGTCCAGGCCATGATGAATCTTATGAGTCCATGTTTGCCCGTGGTTTGTTCATGCACCAAATGTGCTCCAACAATGCACTAACTAACTTGTTATTTGGTTTGTGCAAGTCCATGTGAATGATTGACCCGTTTGTCATTCGTCCTAGTCCACATCTTGGAGCTCCAACACGCTCCTCTACCCCCAAAGTGTTACCAGTTAAGGAACGTGCCCCAACTCCTTATCCTTCCATTATTTTCACCTTAGACTCATATTTGAATCTATCAAAGGGCTTGGGAGTGCGTCAATTTTAATTTGGCAACTTCAATCTTGGTTTTCAAGGGGTTCAAACTCCAAAATAAACTCCAAACTAATTTAAATACTTAAATGCAAATTCAAAATGAAAATAACAGAAAAAAAAGGAATTGGGGTACATTCCGTAACTCACGGCACTTTGGAAGTAAAAGGGGCGTGTTGGAACTCTGAGATGAGGACTAGGACAAATGACAAGTGGGTCAATTATTCATATGGACCTGCACAAACCAAACAACAAGTTGGTTAGTGCATAATTGAAACATTTTTGGTGCAAAGACGAGCCACAAGCATACATAGACTCATAAGATTCACCACGGCCTGGACTTAAGGGAAGCCACCACCTTCCCCCCTTATAGTATTCTCTATGATTAACCATAGGAGGTACATCCAAATATCATTTTTTTCAGGACTCCCAAGTCAAAAATCCTGAAATTTTTTAAATTGGGGTTCCCACCATTTTGAACGCCCATAACTTCTTGTGCAAACCTTTGATTGAGATGAGGCTTAGGTAAAGTTTTACCCTTCATTGAAAGTTTTCCAATGATATGTGGCACGTCACTTGCACGCATGTAATTTAAAGCGATTCCTGAGTTTTAGTGGTTGGGAGTCAAAGTAACACTTTGATTGTCGACCTTTCTTTCGATCATAACTTGTATTGTAAGTATTCAAATGTATCATGCAAGCCCATTTAAACATTTAAGTCTTAATAACTTTCCAATGGTATAAGGAAGTCCTTAATTCAATGAATTTTGACCTTTAAAATAACTTTTTGAAAATTCGAGACTCCATAAAGATTCCAACTCCCAAAGTGGGAGTCCATTTGGGAGTGTGTGGGTTCATTCCTTCATATTCACTTACACTTTTGGAAATGTGAATGTGACTCTTGAGTTGCATTCTTGGCCTACACCTTTCCATGGCTTTACCTTGGTTTCAAGCCCAACGCTAGGGTTGTGATAGGGCACAAAACATTAACTAAATTTATAAAGTTATGTCATTATTTCTAGAAAAACACCAAATTTAGTGATGATGTCATTATGATTTTTCATCATCTATTTACTCTTATCATCATCATCGTCGTCATCGTCATCATCTAGCCTCATCATTTCCTACAAAATTAAAATCATAATTTATAGTTTCTAATGCAATTGTTGTTCTACAATATAGACTTAGAACATATTTCGGATCAAGAAGGTGCCAAGTATATTTTGATGCTAAGGTTTGGACTACGATCAAATGTTTGACATTTATGAAATGTTTGATTTTTCCTTACAGATTCCAAAAAGGATAAATTTGTCACCTCTTAAATTTGACAAGTTGATTCTTCAAAAGGTAAAAAATTAGTGATTCCCACAAGAGCATCCATCCTATCATAAAGGCTTTTACCTTGTTTTGTAAAATGCCTACAAATGCATGAGGAATTTTATGTTGGCAATTGCAAGAATTCTTATTTTTCTAGTTAATGAAAATGTTAGTCTATATGTGTGCTGATTATTTCCTCAACATGAGAGCAATATATGTTGATTGTCACTTTGATTGATTCCATTTGGACTACAAGCAACAACTAAATAAGTGGTAGTTATTTCAAAAGTCATTCATTCACACAAAATAGGTTGTCATCTAAAATCTAACTATGTTGGGTCCAAATGTTGCAATAACATTTGAAGACAACAGGGAGGAAACATAGAGCATACCAAAAAAGTAAGCAAGTCCAAAGCATAAAGATGCAATGGGTGAAACAAACAATTAGTAAGTGAATGTGAGGTTAGAGTTGGAAAATGGCAATGTTCAAGGGGAAGGAAAGGATAAAGATGAAATATATATATATATATATATATATACGTTCAATACCAATGCTGGTGGTGGAGAAGCAACCATCAACTTCTCCACAATCACAAAAGAGAAAGAAGAAGATATATGTTTCCAAGCTATTCATCTCGATTATCCTTGAAGAAATAAGGGTCCACAATTTGATGGGGTTTGGATGGATGGCCTTCTATAGGATATCTATGTGATTAGAAGAATAGAGGTGAGGAAGATAGTTAAAGATGGTTGCTTACCGTATTCCAATTGTAAGCCAATCTAGCAACATATGAAGATGCTACAATTGTGCTAAAACCACATAACAAACTAAAACACACACTAGGGACTAAAACACTTTCCTCAAAACTAGGACCAAAGCCCATTAAGAAGTAGTTAGAAACAACTACTAAAGATGGAGATCTTACCAGCCAAGGGAAGGAGCCCATTGTGGAAGATGAGGAAGATCAAGCTATATATGGGGATTGACGAAAGTTCACTACCCCTAAAACTTTGGAGTAAGAAAAAAGGAGTTCTAGAAAAGTTTGTAGTAAAAAAGGTTTCAACAATTGTTCTTGGTAAAGCTAGCCCACATGACGAGCTATTGCAAAATCAACCTCCACATTATGTTCATACAACTCTAGATCTTGGGCTAACAAGTGCTACGGTTGGTAATCCATGTTTTTATATTGCATCTACATGTCAGATTAGAAGTCGCACCAAATGGTTGAAAATTTAGAGGAACAACTAATGTTTGGGAAATGACTTTTTCATCAGAACATGTTCTTTTTGAAATGACAAACACTTTTCAGGAACTTGAAGGCAAATTTGTTTTAAGTTCCACAACAAAGGTGAAGGTTACTCCAGCTTGAAAAAATATAGAAAAGGGAAAAGTGTAGAACCAATAGAGGAGCATAAAAATAATTCCAAAGGAAAAAGTATAAAGGCAAAAGAAAAAGTTTGTAGTTCAAATTAATATGTACAAACAATACTTTAGTAAGAGGATCACATTTTGAAATGTCACTTGACGAATTTGTTCTTTTTATGGACAAAAACTTATTATACCATAATATATTAATTTTTGAAAATTTACAACTTGAACTTGCAACTAAAACTTGAATATGTATTTATTAAAACTTATTTTGAAAAACTTGCAACTTGATTTGAATTTGATTCGAACTTTCTTTTACACTCACCATTAATAAAAACCCCCTTTTTCAACTAACCTATTTTCGACTACATGTCATTTTTTACTACATTTTTGATAACAAATTTTTAAATATTAAAAAATTAATCTGGGTTTACCAAATAAATTGAACCTTCTACTCTTTTGGTGGAAAATTGAAAGTAAATTTCAACTAAAGGGTCTACAATTGAATTATAGTAGAGACATCGACTAGGAAAGTGACATAACCTATAGTTGTGTTTTTCGAGGTGGTGTGTTGACTTCATAAATCTTGTGTTCAACTACTTTGATGAGTCACAAAAGATCGAAATGGATGATAAATGCTAGTTGGATGGATGAAATGCAATTCAAGGGATTAATGTCTTTGTTGCAACTTTCGCTTGACTACTTTTCAACTATATTATGCAACCGCAAGTCAACCTTGCAAATAATGCATAAATTAATCATAAATTGATAGAATAATTAATCATTATTCATGAATTATAAATATTAATTAACTAATTGATTAAGAAAAATGCAACAATCGTTAAGTACTTTAAAATTATTTAATTTTTGTTAACAAGCCAATAGATTTATATCTTAATATATACTATTTAATAACTAGTTACTATAAAATAACCAATTATTTTAAATAATTATTTGGATAAAGTGAAATTTTAAACTAATTATTTGATTATTCCTTATTTAACAAATTTGAAACATTTCATTTTTTTTGAAAATTTTCAATAATATGATCTAACTACTCAATCAAGAGTTATGGTTAATAGTTAATGAGTATTAATAGTAAATATTTAGTCAACCGATGAATATAAATTAAAAAATTTCACAAATTATATATTTTAGTTATTATTAAATATTAATTTAAATCCATGGAATATTTAATTAATGAATTAATCAAATTTGTTATATATACACACATAATATTTATTATTTTTATTAGTTGATATTTCTAAATAAATTAATAATTTAATTACTAATTTATTAATATTTATTAAACTATGTGATAGTTAATTTTTATTAATAAAAATTTATGGTCAATAAATTTTTAAAATATTTAATTAGTTTTAAAAGTAAGAAAATTAACAATTCATGAGTTGAATTATTTAATTAATATTAATGATGAACTAAAACTGATTTAGTGTCTGCTAATTAATTTAATAAGTTAGAAATTTAATCATTTATAGGTAATATTGAAGAATTACCAATTAGTTAATTTTTATTTTGTTAGATAGTAATTGAAAACCTAATTATTTTGTAGTTAATTAGTTGATCACAAACCTTTTAAAAGGTTTATTCTCAGAGGTAATATATATATATATATATATATATATATATATATATATATATATATATATATATATATATATATATATATATATATATATAGATAATTTAATAAATAAAAATTTATGTTATTTTATAAGTAATTTACAAATAATTAAATAAATTAAAAAATTAATGCTTAATTTGTGAATAGATTGATTAATTAGATATTAGATAATTATTTCTTGAAATACTAGGTGCTCATTAAATACTTAGTACCTACTTAGCTACTCACCTAATTAGTTGTTAGGTATTTAGTTAATGTATATCTATCTAGTATTAAATAGCTAGTTCCTTAATAGGTAGTGAATAGGTAACCATTGATTAGGTAGGTATCCACTAAGGTTAATGTTTAAATTAGTTATTAGATACCTACTTAGTAGTTACTAGTTAGCTATAAAAATAATTAGCTAGGTAGCTAGTACTTATTTTTAAGTATTTACTAACTAATACCTTGTATGTATTTTCTAGTTTCTATTAACTATTAGTCTCTAGCTTACCTATGCTAAACATTGGATAAGTATTAGGTGATCTAGGCCTAGGCATGGTTTAAACCGTTTAACCTAGGTGTGTACTTTAGGTGCCACATTAGACATTTAATTAACCTTAGGTGGTTAGCTATTAATTATTTGCTTAAGTTAGGATCATATAATAATATTATTAATCATTATTAATTATTATAATTATAAAAATGCTACTAACCTAGCTTAGAACTAATTGCAATAACATTTGACAATTAAAATTATTACCTACTATTAGTTATTATAAACTATTAATAAAACTAAATACTAATAATCAGATACCTACCTATGTACCTATAGGTACCATACTAGGTACTTATTGAATACCTAAAGTACAAAGTAGCTAAGTACTTAGTTAGTAAGTAGCTAGGGTTTAAGGTTTAATTAGCTACTAGGTACCTACATAATAGGTATTTTCTAACTATTATTAATTAAATTAAGTCTCTAGGCTACTTATGTTAAGTATTAAATAGGTATTAAATGGTCGAGGTTTAAGTGCCACCGTCTTTAACTGTAAGCCCAACTTAGGTGCCACATACATTACATTAGTTAGTAGGCTAATAACTATTAAACCTCTAGGCTACTTTTGTTAGGTTTTAAATAGGTAATCCTAGGTGCCACTTTGTTTAATTTTAGCCCAACCTAGGTGCCACATATGCTACATCAATTAATAGGTTACGTTAATTGATAGGTTTAATAACTCATGTTAATTGGTAGTAGACTAGGTTAGGTAAGTATTTAGGTAGTACTAGTTAAGTAAGTAGGTTGCTAGGTAGTTGTTAGTAAGCCATTGTGATTGACTTGCAATTGAATTACAACTAGTTAGGTTGTAAATTGGTTACAATTAGGGTAGAATTGCCAATGACTAATCAACCACATACAAAACACATAATCATAACTTTCTCATCTCTTCTTCATTATGGGATCACTAAATTAAACTTTACAATTCACCTTTGAATTAAATAGACAAATAAAGGAGTAATCAAGAAAGAACTGGAAAAATATATATACAAAACACGTTTTTTCAATATAAAAAATGCACTTTTTTTCTTTTAGACCCCTCTAACTTTCAAAGTCCATATCTTTCTCATTTCTTGTTCAATTTTAGCGATCTAAAGTGCTATGGGAGTGCACCTTATGTTCTACAAATCATCTTTGAGCTCTAAAAGCAATGGAGTAACTTCCTAGAACTGTTTTCAATGTTCAGGAATAGGTTTCAAAGTGTTACATCATTTTCTATTTTGAACCCCCCTACTTCAGAGAGGCATAATTTTTCATTTCTTATTTGTTTGTGAAGAGTTTTAGTGCTTCATATGTGCCAAGAGAAGGAATTTGATTCATCTTTGGATGCATAAAAAAATAAGATCATCCTTGGATTTTGTTGAGCTTTGAACCACTAAGTGATTATTCACTAATTATTCTACCCTAGTTTAGAACTAAACTATTTATCCCATATTGTTTGTTTTTCATGGCAAGTTTCCAAAGTATATAAAAAGGTGAATTACAATTGTTAGCAAATCACAAAAAACTTTACATTGTTCAATAGTTATTTGGAATGAGCTAATCACAAAAGCTTGACCTTAAAGGTGAAACTTAAAATTAAAAAGTAAATTATTGTTAATTAAGTGGCATTTGGCCTAGGTCTAGGCCTAGCCTTGGTGGCTTAAATCTAAGCTTGGCTTAGTTCTAAACCTAGTTTAGGTTTGGGCCTAACTTAAGTTTAAACTTAGCCCATGTTTAGGTCTCGTTTAAATTTAACCCTAGCCTAGGTGATATGTAGCCCTATGTGAGCCATGTGGCAACAAACTACTTGTTAAACATTGGGGCCATGTGTCAACAAATTATTGGTTAAATGTTGGGGCCAGGTGTCAACAAATTGTTGGCTAAACTTTTTACCTAACGTAATTGAAACATAATCAAAAACATAATCAAAACACAATTGGAACATAATTGAATTTTAATCTAAATTTTTCTAATGTCACGATTTGTTAGTGGATGATTTGTTAGTTCATATAATGGGAAGTTAAAATCGAAAACAACTTTTGAATATAATGGTGGAATCATTTCCAATTGACATGGTCAAAAATGGCTATTTGTTGTGGTGTTGACACGTGGCCATCACTATCAACTGTAATTTCATTTTTTATTTGTACATTTCGACTCTTGTGGTCAACAGTTGAAAAAATAGATTACAATTGAAAAAAAAAAAAAAAAAA
>Ga0209611_10013509_pt1 | contig 11188 bp, 10 predicted proteins | sample S1TSphgellanicum_3_FD_187693 | JGI IMG/M metagenome (GOLD analysis project Ga0209611, IMG submission 187693) | Host-associated microbial communities from peat moss isolated from Minnesota, USA - S1T2_Fc - Sphagnum magellanicum MG (SPAdes) (version 2) | ecosystem: Host-associated > Plants > Peat...
CACGTAGGCGACTTCGTCCTCGGCGAGGACGGCGAGCGTGTTGCCCGCGCTCTCGATGCGGATGCCGGTGCGCACGACGATCTCCTCGATCTCCGCGGCGATGTCGGCGCGCTTCTCGAGTTCGTCGCTCGGCGTGTTGTAGTAGTCGTGCACGAGGCGGTGGAGTGCGCGCAGGTCGGCGCTGCCCTCGACCGCTTTGAGCGGCGGGCACATGTGCGAGAGGATCGTCGCGTACGAGCGGCGCCGCGCGATCGACGCTTCGACCGGATCGAGCACGTTGAAGATGTAGGCGTGCGGCGTGCGGTCGATCAGGAATTCCGGATAGTCGCCGGCGGCCGGGCACCACTCTTTGCCCTTCGACCATTCGACCAGACCGTGGGTGCCGATGTGCACGATCGCGTCGGCGTTGAAGCGCCGCGTCGCATAGCGGTAGCCGGCGAGCAGCCAGGGCGACGGCGGTGCCTGCTTGTCGTGGATGACGCTGAGGTCTTCCATGCCCTGCATGTCTTGCATGAACACGATGACGTTGCCGAAGCGCAGACCCTTGATCGGGATCGTCGCCGGCGGCTGGCCCCACGTGTCGTAGAACAGCGCTTCGAACTGCGTCGGCAGATCGTGCACCCAGTCGCGGATCTCCGGCGCCGATACGGTGCCGACCGTTTCGTAGCCGGCGTACATCGCTTGCAGCCGCTTCGAGACGGCCTCGTCGGTGTCGTCGATGCCGGAGACGGTGTAGCCGGCGGCTAGCATCGCGCTCAGCGTGGTCCGGATCGAACCCGCGACGTCGAGGAAGTACGCCACGCCCATGTTGCCCGGGCCCGGCGGGAAGTTGTAGACGAAGAGCGCGATCTTCTTGTCGGCGTTGGCGAGCGTGCGCAGCTTGAGCCAGCGCGTCATCGTGTCGGCGATCATGTCGACGCGATCGGGGATCGGTTCGAGCGCGCTCACGTCGCTGTTCGTCGCTTCGCGCGAGCAGATCGGCGGGAATGGCTGGATGCCCTCGGTCTCCGGCGTCACCACGTTGCCGATGTACTCGAGCGATGCAACGCCGAACTTCGAGGCGGCCAGATCGGCGCGAGACATCGCGGCGTTCACCGGTGAGGTGTAGACGCGCGGATCGCCGAGATCGTGGATGAGCTGGATCGAGTCGTCGGGCGCGCCGGCGAACATCGAGCCCGCCAGATACAGCGGAACGTTGTGGTAGACGGCGCCGACCAGCGGCGTCTGGCCCTTGGTCGAGAGCAGATGCTTGCGCGAAACGATGTGCGCGTTGAAGACCGCGGTCATCGACGTGATCACGCCCACGCCGCGTTGCTCCCACCCGGCGATCGCCGCGTCGAGCGTCGGGTGATTCCAGTCTGGCAAGAAGAGGTCGTGCGTGATGAAGCCGACGCGCGACCAGGCCGCCTTGCCGTACGTCTTCGCGAACCACGGCTCGTACCAGGCGAGGTACTCTTCGGGCGTTTGGACGAGGCCCTTGTGGCCGGGATGATAGATGCCTTCGTTCTCGACTTTTTCCGGCAGCGGAACCTCGCCTTGGTAGGCGTTGTTCATGAAGTGCTTCATCAAATAGAGAAACATGTTCTCGACGTTGACGACGCTGCGGTTGTTCCAATAGCCGATCATCACCAGCGATTTGAACACCGGTTTCTTCAGCATCTTGGCCATCATCGGGGCCGCGCCGACCATCTTCTGCATGCCGAGGAAGCCTTGGCGCGCCTCCCACAGTTCGTCGATCTTTTCGTTCTTGGCGCGCGCCTGAAAGCGCTTGATCGCCATCGACATGTCCTTCATCGGGTTCGACTTGTTCATGTCGAACTCGAAGCCGAGCGAGTCGAACATCAGCTTCTGCAGACGCGGATCCGGGATATCGTACCAGAGGAACTTCAAATGCTTGAGTTCCCCCGCGGCGTTCATCTCGGTCAACAGCAGGGCGATGCGCTCGACCGTGTCGTGCGTCATCGCCTGCCAGCCGACGAGGATGTCGGCGCCTTTGATCGCCTCGCGGAAGCGCCCGAGCGCCGCCGGATCGTTGAATTCCGATGCGCCGAAGTGCTCGAGCGACCACTCTTGCCCCGTCTTCTGACGGAGGGAGTGAAACGCGAGGCGCATGGCATTGGCGCGCTCGTCCGGAGCCCACGAAGAATAGCCGACGACCTTCATGCCGTCACGCTACTCGCCGGAGCGAGGCCGGACGGTGACGGGCCTCACCCGGCGGGGAAAGGGAGGGGTATGCAACGCCTCGTGACGACCCTCGCCCTCGTGGCGGCCGCGGCCGCCCTCCCCGCCATCGCCGCCGCCACCCCGAACGACAAGGTGGTCGCCAAGATGCATGGCGTCGGGTCGAACCAGGCGGGGACGGTCCGGATCACCCAGGGCGGCGACGGGAGTCTCGTCGCCTTCGTCTTGGTCAGCGGGGCGGCGGGGAAGATCGAGCCGGCCGCGATCGACCGCGGGAGCTGTCGCGCGCCCGGGGCGCAGCTCAAGCCGCTCACCGCCCTCACCGGCGGCCGCTCGATGAGTTCGGTGCCGGGGATCAACTACAACATCGTGCGGCAGGGCTCGTACGCGGTCGTGGTCTACGCCTCGCCCTTCGACCACCACGTGGTGAGCTGCGGGGAGATCGGCCACGGTGCCGTGCGCACGAACCAGTCGGAGACCAGCGGTTACGGCGCGAGCACGACCCCCTAGCGCTGCCGGCGCGTTCCGACGAAGTAGTAGTCGACGAGCCGGAAGCCGCCGCGTTCGAGCGTGAGCCGGATGCGCTCGTCGATGACGTGCATGCCCGCACAGATCAGGCGGCCTTCCTTGGCCTCGAGCTGATCGGCGGCGGTGGCGAGGATCGAGGCACCGTAACCGTTGCCGCGATGCGGTTGGTGCACGGCGACGCGCATCTCGGTCCAGCTCTTGTCGATGTCGTCGGTGATCACGACGCCGACCGCTTCGTGATCGACCTCCGCCACGAGCGTCTTCGGATCTTCGAACGATGCGGCTTGTTCGCGCGCGAGTTCGCCGAGCATGAGCGAATCACGCATCGTCGTCGGCCGCAGCGTGACCTTGTGCTTGAGCGAGGGCGCGCGACGGAAGACGAAGGCCGCGCCGTCGAGGACGATGTCGAGATCGAGACCGCGCAGTGCGCCGCGCACCACGTCGTCGCCACCGAAGTAGCGTATCGCGCCGGCATTCGTTTGGAGAAACGCGTCGGCGAGCCGGCGCGGCGGCTTCTCGCCTTCGGCGACGTCGAAGCGCACGATCGTGTCGGCGCTTACGATCGATCCGTCGGCCATCCAGGCGATGGCGCTGGCGCGGCCGCCCTCGCGGATCGGTACGCCGCGCGCGCGCTTGCGGATCATCCGCGGATAGGCGAGTTCCGGAAAGTCGTCGAGATACATAGAAAAAAGAGCGAGTCGGTTACGACTCGCTCGTCATCCTCCGATGGAAGGGTTACGCCGCGGTCGCTTTCTTGCGACGGGGAGCGGCTTTCTTGCGGGCAGTCGCCTTCTTGACGACTTTCTTGGCGGTTTTCTTTTTGGCGGTCTTCTTGGCGACTTTTTTCTTGGCCGTCTTCTTGGCGGTCTTTTTCGCCGTCTTTTTCTTCGCGGTCTTCTTTACGGTCTTTTTCGCCGACTTCTTGGCGGTTTTCTTTTTCGCGGTTTTCTTGATGGTCTTTTTCGCGGTCTTCTTCGCGGCCGGCTTCTTTTTCGAAACCGACTTCTTGGGAGCGGCTTTCTTGCGAACAGCCATGTTTGCGATAGTCCCTTCTCCGTTTTCGCTTGCGCGATACGGTGCTACCGGCGAGGCCGTGCGGGCATCCGCCGGCTAGTGTTGCATATGTTATAGCATCACGAAGGAATTTTCGCAACAACGTCTGTCAACGCGAAATACCGGCCGCGCGCGATGTCCGCGATCTCGCGCATCAGCGGGTGCGCTTCGTACCGGTCGAGGTTGACGCACGTCAGCGCGACGCGACCCGCGATTGCCGCGGCGAGCGCGCGACATTGCTCCGTCGCGAGGTCGGTGATCGCGCGCGCATCGCCGCTTGCGAGCGCGCGAGCGACCTGCGCCGGATCGCCGAGCGGCACGTTCGCGCGGCCGTCGGAGAAGATCGCGACGTCGACGTTCGCGCCGGGATGCGCGCGACGAAAGCGTTCCGCGATGCGCCGCACGTGTTCGATCGCGCCGGCTAGCGGCGTCAACGCGCGCGCTTCGCCGGGATCGAGCGACTCCAGGCGCGATGCGACGAGATCGACGTTGCGGCCGGTGTTCTCATCGACCACCACGTCCGCTTCCGGTCCCCAGCACGATACCAGCGCCGCGCGTTCGCGTTCCGCGTAGACCGGTCGCAACAACTCGCGGCTCGCCGCGCGAACGTATTCCGCCGATTCGCGCGTCGAGAGCGAGGCGTCGACGACGAGGATCGTCAGTCGCGGCGGCGCGGCGATGTCGACGCGTTCTTGCGGCTCGGCGGCGATGCCCGCGCGTTCGGCGACGGTGCGGTCGACGAGCGTCGCCGCGATGTCGAGGCGACCGCTCGGCCCGAGCGGACGCGTCGCAACGGGTTGGCCCTCGACGGCCGCTTGCGCGCGCTGCTTCGACGGCGCGCGCGTCGTCAGTTCCGGCGAGACGACCATTGCGGAACCGTTCGTCGCTTGCGCGTCGTCGTTCGGCGTGCGCTCGCTCTCGGCGACCGTCGCTTCGAGCGCCGCCGCGATCGCCGCGTCTTCGGCGAGATGTTCGGAGAGCGCCTCGACTTTCAAGCGGCTGCGGCGCAAGCGCGCGGCCAGCGGAAACACCGTGGTGACGTCGTCGATCGTCGCTTCGGTGCGACCGTTCCACGCGGCGTGCGCGAGCGCGGCTTCGAGCGCGACGATCTCGGTGCGGTGGCTGTCGATGCCCAGGCGCGTGACCGCATCGATCGCGGCGCGTTGCGCTTCCTCACCGACGGTGGTTTCGGGCAAGAGCGCGATCGCGCGCGCGAGGCGGCGGCGGTAGCTCGCGGTCGGCGCGGCGTACGCGTCGGCGAAGCCGCGCGGATCGCGCAAGAAGCGCGCGTTGCGGCGATAGATCTCGAGCCGTTCCTCGCGTTCGTTGGCCGCGCCGACGAACACGCGCAGACCGATGCGGTCGGTGATCTGCGGCCGCAGTTCGCCCTCTTCCGGATTCATCGTGCCGACCAGCGTGAAGCGCGACGGGTAGTCGATCGCGTGCTGTCCGCGCTTCACGTGAACGACGCCCTGCGCCGCGGCGTCGAGCAGCGCGTCGACGACCGTATCCGCCAGCAAGTTGATCTCGTCGACGTAGAGCACGTTGCGGTTTGCGTTCGCGAGCAGGCCGGGCCGGAACGAGACGGCGCTGCGCTCGAGCGCCGCGCGCAGGTCGATCGCGCCGACGACGTCGTCGAGTTGCGCGTTGGCGGGCAGCTCCACGATCTCACCCGGCGTCTTGCGCGTCTTCGGACGCTCGCCGCGATCGAGCGTCGCGGCGCACTCGGCGCAGACGCTCGTGCCGTCGACGTCGCAACCGTACGCGCAGGTCGCGCGCACGAGCGCCGGCAGCAATGCGCCGGCGCTGCGGACGAGCGTCGTCTTGCCGGTGCCCTTCGGACCGGAGAGCAACACGCCGCCGATGCGCGGGTTGATCGTTGCGAGCGTGAGCGCGAGGCGCGGTTCGTCTTGGCCGACGATGGCGACGAACGGAAACGGGACATACGAGGCACGGGATGTACGGGGCATGAAACCTCGAGTTCGGGAGATATCTGCGGCGTTTCGCGCCGCGGGGCCACCGATCCGCCGCACGGCCCGGAGACGATCATCACGCACGATTCCGCCCGACCCCCGATCCGGCTGCGACCGCATCACCTGCTCTGCATGTTGACGTTCGCCGGCACCGGCTACTCGCCGGAATTCGTCGCGAATTTCGATGCGATCGTACGCCGCATCGGCGCCGGCGAGGCGATCGAGCTGATCGACGGAAGCGACGACGTGTGCGCGGCACTCGAGCCGTCGGGCGACACACATTGCGCGAACGCGACGGTCGCCCGGCGCGATCGCAGCGCGCTGTTGGCGCTGGCCGAAGCCGGCGTTCCGGTCGCGGTGCGACCGTTCGTCGTCGATGGCGAGCGGCTCGTCCGGTTGCGCGCGCAGTTCGCGAACGGGACGATCCGCGCGGCGTGTCGCGGCTGCGAGTGGTCGGATCTGTGCACGTCGATCGCTGCGGACGGTTTTGCGCCGAGCGTGCTGCGCCCGTAGCGAAGGAACCGCGGTCGCCGAGCCGCTATGCAGGGGCGTGAGGTTTCAAGGATGACCGCTCAGGCGGAGCGGAGCGCGACCGTTCGCGCCGCGGCCGACCGGATTCGCAACGGAATCGTACGCACGCGGACCGACCGTTCGCGCGCGCTCTCGAACCTGACCGGCGGCGACGTCTTCTGCAAGCTCGAGATGCGGCAGGTCACGGGCTCGTTCAAAGAGCGCGGCGCGCTCAACGCGCTGCTGCAACTGACCGACGAGCAGCGCGAACGCGGCGTCGTCACGATGTCGGCCGGCAATCACGCGCAGGGCGTCGCCTATCACGCATCGCGGCTCGGCATCCGCGCGACGGTCGTGATGCCCGACGGCACGCCGTTCCTCAAGGTGCGCCGCACGCGCGACTACGGTGCCGAGGTGGTGCTGGAAGGCGCGACGTTCGAGCAATCCTCGGCGTACGCGCGCGCGCTGATCGAGCGCTCCGGCGCGACGCTCATCCACCCCTACGACGATCTCAACGTGATCGCGGGTCAAGCGACGGCGACGCTCGAGCTACTCGAGGACGCGGGTGATCTCGATGTCATCGTGGTGCCGGTCGGCGGCGGCGGCTTGATCGCGGGCGCCGTGCTCGCGGTCGAGGCGTTCGGTTCGTCGGCTCGGGTGGTCGGCGTCGAGACCGAATTCTATCCCGCGCTCTACGCGGAGCTCAAGGGCGAGGTCGCGCACATCGGCGGCATCACGATCGCCGAGGGCATCGCGGTCGAACGGGTCGGCCGCATTCCGCTCGGCATCATCGAGGGGTCGGTGCGCGACGTGATGCTCGCCTCGGAACCGGCGATCGAAGCGGCCATCGCGTTCTTGCTCGAAGAGGAGAAGCTCGTCGTCGAAGGCGCGGGCGCGGCCGGCGTCGCCGCGATGCGCAGCGATCCCGCGCGCTTCGCCGGCAAGCGCGTCGGCACGCTGCTGTGCGGCGGCAACATCGATCTCGGCATGCTCGCATCGGTGATCGTGCGCTCGCGCATGCGTGCCGGCCGCGTCGTGCGCATCCGCGTGCGCATCGTGGACAAACCGGGGCAGCTCGTCGCGATCGCGACGGCGGTGAACGACGCGCACGCCAACGTGCTCGACGTCGCGCACCATCGCCTGTTCGGCAGCGTTCCCGCGAAGTACGCCGAGCTCGACCTCACCTGCGAACTCCAGCGTCCCGAAGACATCACGAACATCATCGCCAACATCGCGGAACGCGGCTACGAAGCCGAGGTCGTACAAGGGTAGTGTCCGCCGAACGCGGCGCGTACACGGTCGAATCGCTCGCGAAAGGGCTGCGCATCCTCGCGCTCTTCTCCGAACGCCGGTCGCAGCTGCGCTTGACGGAGATCGCGGGCGCGCTCGACATCCCGATGCCGACCGCATTCCGCCTCGTCGCGACGCTGGTGGGCGAAGGCTACCTCGAACGTCTGCCCGACGGCGCGCTGCGTCCGAGCGCGGCGGTGTTGACGCTCGGCTTTGCGGCCTTGCGCGGGCTCGACCTCGTGCAGAGTTCGGCGTTGATTTTGCGCGAACTCGCCGAATCGACGAAGCAGACGGTGAACCTCGGCGTGCTCTCGCACGATCAGGTCGTCTACGTCGCGCGCTTGCAGAGCGATTCGTCGCTCGTCACCGCGAACATCACCGTCGGCTCGACGCTGCCGGCGTTCTGCACGTCGATGGGCAAGGTGATGCTCGCCTACGCATCCGACGCCGATCTCGCCGGGCGACTCGCGAGCGGTTCGTTCGCCGGGAGTTGGGGGCCGAACGCGGTGACGTCGCTTGCGGCCTTGCGCACGCAGCTCGAACGCGTTCGCAGCGACGGGTTCGCCGTGCAAGATGAAGAGGTCGCCGGTGGATTGCGCTCGATCGCGGGACCCGTTCGCGGCGACGGCGGACGCGTGATCGCCGCGGTCAACATCGCGGTGCCGGCCGTCTCGTTCACGATCGACGATCTGCGCGAGCGGTGCTGCGCGCCGCTGCTGGCGGCGTGCGCGCAGATCTCGCGCCGCATGGGAGCACCCGCATGAAGACGCACGGACGCCTGCCCTGGTTCGCGCCGGTCGACCTCGACCCCGAGCAGCGCGCGCTCTACGATCGCATCGCCGGTGGACCGCGCGCGGCGGGGCCGCAAGCGTTTCCGCTCACCGACGACGCGGGGCGGCTGAACGGACCGTTCAACGCGATGCTCGTCAGCCCGGAGGTCGGCGGCACGTTGCAAGAGGTCGGTGCCGCGATTCGTTACCGCAGCGCGCTCTCGGCTCGCGAGCGCGAGATCGCGATCCTCGAAGTATCGCGACTGCGGCGCAGCGAGTTCGAGTGGTACGCGCACGAGCGCGTCGGCCGCGCCGTCGGCCTGACCGGCGACGAAGTGCGCGCGCTCCAGCGCGGCGAGCCGGCGCCAAAGTTCAGCGCGCGCGAGGCGATCGTGCGGCGCGTGGCGCACGACGCGCTCGTCGACCGAACCCTGGCCGACGATCTGCTCGCCGAAGCGGAAACGGCGATCGGCACGCGCGCGCTCATGGATCTGGTGAGCCTCGTCGGCTATTACGATTTGCTCGCGCTGACGATGGCGGTGTGGCGCACGCCGCTCCCCGACGGCGCGGAGCCCGTGTTCGCAAGCGAGCCGAAGGGCTAGCAGATTCTTTCACGAAGCCGCCGCTATAAGAAAGTCGTTTTCACGATGTGAAAGTCGGGTGGCATGACGGTCTCGGTGGCGGAGAATCCGGTCGGTGCGTGGTTGGGATTGGCCGATTCGGCGGTGGTCGTGGCGGGCGTGGGCGGCCTCGGCCGGGCGATCGTCGAGGGGTTCGCAGGTGTCGGCGCGCGGGTGATCGCGGTCGACGGCAATGCGGAGCGGGTCGCTGAGACGGCGGCCGAGCTCGATCTCGCCGGGCGTGGCGGCGGCGGTGTGGTCGCCGATCTCACCGATCCCGACGCCTGCCGGCGCGTGATCGCCGGCGCGCACGAGCAACTCGGTCGCATCGACGTGCTGGTGCACGCGATCGGGATGAACAACCGCAAGCCCGTCGCCGACTTCACCGACGAGGAGTGGCGCACGATCGTCGACGTCAACCTCAACAGCGCGTTCTGGCTCGGTCAAGCCGCCGGCGCGCTGATGTGCGCGCGCGGCTACGGACGTCAGGTGTATCTCTCGTCGGTCTCCGGATTGCTCGCGCACAAGCTGCACGCGCCGTATGCGGCGACCAAGGGCGGCATCAATCAGATGATGCGCGTGATGGCGGCCGAGTGGGCATCGTCGGGCGTAAACGTCAACGCGATCGGCCCGGGGTACACCGAGACGCCGCTGACCGCCGAGTATCTGAAGAAGCCCGGCGTGCGCGCGGGGCTCGAAGCGCTCGTGCCGGCCGGACGGCTGGGCGCGGTCGACGACATCGTCGGCCCGGTCCTCTTTCTCGCGTCGCGCCACGCGTCGTTCGTGACCGGGCAAGTGCTCTACGTCGACGGAGGCCGCACGCTCGTATGACCGCGACCGGATCGAACTCGCGCGTCTCGCGCGTCTTCCCGCGCTTCGAGGGTAAGTGGGTGATGGTGACCGGCGCCGGTACCGGCTTCGGTGCGACGCTCTCCAAGCGCGCCGCTGCCGAAGGCGCGAACGTCGTCGTGCACTACAACAGCTCCGAGGCCGGCGCGCAGCGCACCGCCGATGCGGTGCGCGAACTCGGCCGCGAGGCGATCGTCGTGCGTGCCGACATCAAATCATGGGACGAGATCCGCGCGATGATCGCGGAGGCGTGGGATGCCACCGGAGGCATCGACGTGCTGATCAACAACGTCGGCGACATCGCGACCGACCAGCACGATTGGCGCGAGATCGACGAGGCGATCGTCGATCGCGTGCTTGCGGTCGACATCAAGGGCACGATGATGATGATCCACGACATGGGCTCGCGGATGCTCGAGCGCGGCCACGGCAACATCGTCAACATCGCTTCGACGGTCGTCGTTCGCGGCAGCCCGCGCGCACCGCAGTACGCGGCCGGCAAGTACGGCATCATCGGGCTCACCAAATCCTACGCGTACGCGTTCGCGCCGACCGTTCGCGTCAACGCGTTCGGACCCGGCTTCATGGAAACCGAGGCGATCCTCACCCGCCACGACTGGAACAACGGGCGCAAGGAGCGCGTGCTCTCGCAAACGCCGATGGGGCGGGTTCCGCAACCCGAGGAACTCGCCGCTGCCGCCCTCTTCCTCGCCACCGACGACGCCGCACACATGACCGGCAATTTCATCATGTGCGACGGCGGCTACAGCATGATCGGAGCTTAGGTGCGTTCCGCGACTGCTCTCCGCTTCGCTCCGTTTCGCTCCGGTACGCACATCAATCTGGGAGACTTCGTATGAAACTCGTTACCTTCAATGAGGGTCGCGTCGGGCGGCTCAGCGGCAACTCGATCGAGGAGCTCGACGTTCCCTCGATGCGCGAATACTTCGAGGGCGGCGAGACGGCGAAGCCCACGGGCAAGACGTTCGCGCTCGACGACGTGCGGCTGCGCGCGCCGATCGTGCCGAAGAAGTTTTTCCACACGGCCGGCAACTATCAGGAACATCACGAGGAATCGAAACAGGTCGGCTGGTCGCACCCGGTCGCGCCGTGGATCGTGTTCTTCCAAAACGTCGATGCGATCATCGGTCCCGACGACGCGATCGTCTATCCCGAACACCTCACGAACGAGCTGGATTACGAGCTCGAACTCGCGGTCGTGATCAAGAAAGCCGGCAAGCACTTCACGAAAGAAGAAGCGCACGAGTACATCGGCGGCTACATCGTCTTCAACGACATCACCGCGCGCGACATCCAGCGGCGCGAGATGCGCTCGGGCGTCTTCACGTTCTGCAAGGCGATCGACACGTTCGTGCCGATCGGTCCGTGGATCGTCACGCCCGACGAAGTGCCC
>Ga0209611_10013510_pt1 | contig 11188 bp, 8 predicted proteins | sample S1TSphgellanicum_3_FD_187693 | JGI IMG/M metagenome (GOLD analysis project Ga0209611, IMG submission 187693) | Host-associated microbial communities from peat moss isolated from Minnesota, USA - S1T2_Fc - Sphagnum magellanicum MG (SPAdes) (version 2) | ecosystem: Host-associated > Plants > Peat...
TGTTTGTGTGTGTTTGTGAGATCTCTTTGTGGCCAGTTTCTTTTGCCTCCCTCCTTTCAGAGCCTAGCTACCTCCTAGGTGACCTAGGAGCTAGAAGTAAAGCTAATTTTTTGTGAGCTTTGTTAGTGCTCAACTAGGTACTAGGCTATTTACTAAATTACTTCCTTTTTGCTGCTGAAAATATTATTGGATTCCCTAAGTTAGTAGTTAGTAGTACCCATTTCTTAGACAATAATATTTTTTTTGCAAATTATTTTTAAAATAAAAATAAAAATTACAATAAATCATAATTTTTTTCCTTAAAAAAAGTGTAGTAATTAATTAAGTGCCCTACCCCCCTTAAAGAAAATAAAATTAATAAAATAAAATTTCAAAAGAAAATGGAAATTTATTACAATATTTATAGCACAAACTCCTATCTGGGATATAAGGTACTACTCTGCATTTATTTTGGTTGTGGGTTTTGTTGTTGTTGTACTGGTTAGCTTAGATATCCTCAGTAGTTGGCCAAAGTTGGAGTGGTAGTAGCAGGCCTGTACTAGTAGTAGTGGAGTGAAGTAAGGTCTAACTTTTATAGTTGATTATTTTCTTTCTTCAATTTATTGTGCTTGTAGAACTGACTTTTCTGTACCATTTTAGTTAGTTATTTATTTATTTTTGGGTGTCCTTTCATTTTTCTCTTCTTTTTAAAGAGACATAAATTACTCCCATTCTTAGCAAAAATTAGATAAGATTGTTGAAGGAGCAAAGAAGTAAAGTAAGTAATGGCAAACCCAACGAAGACCTAAAATTGGGGGTTTTTCTCTAACAAAACAACTTGACAAATAAGCACAAGTAAGAAGACATGTAATTTTTTTTCATGTGTGTGTTTCCTTATTGAGTTTAGGGTTTGAGGTATTTGTTGGAAAAGTTCCCATGGAGAGATTGTTGTCCTAAACAAGCATTCACACTTGGTGCTAATTGAGTGGTACCTTGGTGTTATAACACCAAAAAAAAAATGAAAGTCATTCACATATACAATCTTACATAGTAGAAAATTTAACATGGCATCATCCTAGATGGCATTGGTTTGTTAACTTAATGTTAAGCATATTTTAACTAACAATCAATCTTCATAAAAACGTAGATTTTGGAAAAAAAAAAAGGGTGTTACATAACATGGCTGAAATTGATCTCATAAGTCCATGGTAAACAAGGCAAAAAAAGGTGGTTTGTGTCTCTTCACTCTTTTTGCATGGCTCTAATTACATAGCTTGAGTCTTCAGAGTAAATGAAGAAAAAGCCTCAAAGTGCACAATGAAAAAGCTTTTCAAAGAAACCTCAAAATATTTACAAAATAGAGTAGATTATAGAAGCATTTGTGGATTGTAGAAATGTTTCTAGAAAAGAATTGTACCAAGAAGGGGGTGTGAGAGATTATAGCAATATTTTTGAAAGGGAATGACAACATGGGTGAAATGAATTTGAAATCAATGAATAAAAAAAACAACAAGGAGATAGACTTGCAATATAGTTCAACATAAGAACATGAGAATGATGTTAATTGGAAACCTTTGCACAACATCCAAATCATAAAGAATTAAGGAATAAATGGAAGAAGTTAGGAAATGTATTCAAAAGGTAAATAAACCCAACACACAATAATAGAAAGGAAGACAATTGAAAGATAGTTGATATGAACAAGATTTGACATGTGCAAGACCTCACATTACTATTAGATCTCATGATTTGCATGCGGGAGACATTAAAGGGGCCATGGGTGAGATAACTTCCTACGATGAGAAAGACTAGTTTTCTCCCTTTTTTTTTTGGTTCTTGCAAGTAGTGCATCTTTTGGCCTTTCTTTGGCCATCCCGTTTTGTCTCCCATGTGATGGTTTCGGCAATCAATCTTTTATTGGATTTTTGTGTTGGTCAAGTAATAATTGATGTGCAAATTTACATGTTCCAAGAAAAACATAGAGTGAAACAAGCAAGTAGTGAGGTGCATAAGTAGTGAAAACACTCAATCTTGGATAGACATCACAATAAATACATGTAAAGTGAGATAAAAAAGGCAAAAGGTGCACAACAAATATATAAAACTTGTGAGATTGAAAATATTTGCTTGAAAATGAGAAAGCACATAAAACACTCATAGAAAGTGAACTCACATAAAATAATTCGAAATGAAAGGTCAAGGAAAAAATGTAAAAATGATTGAAAAAAAGAAGAAAATGGCAGTTGCACTACCAGATTCTATGAATCAATGTTGTTACAAAAGATGTTAAAACAATGGTAAGTTAATAATAACCAAACTTTTTGCTTTAGGTCTAAATGATGAAATGTGTCATGCAAGGTTAGGTTTGTGTTAAGATAATTTTAGGCTTGCTAACCCAATGTTTAAAAAACTAAAAACTTTTAAACTAACACTTAGTGTGAACCCTTAAAGATTTTGATTATAAGAAACAAATAAGCCCAAAAGACCCATGAAAAGATGATGCATGGGTAGCCACTCAATTTGTTAAAATACTAAATATGCATGTACATGTTGAACATTTTTGTTTCATTTATTTGGCCTAAGAATGCCAATAGCCATCAACATACCATGAAGGATGGATGATATGTGGATATGAAACACTTTTCCATTAAGTGTTTAGTTCCCTAGCTAACCACAATGGTCAATTTGATTTATTTTAAAACTAACTACCTATGACACCTTGAGTCTTGCCCTTACTTATTTATTAACCATTTACACTATCAACTTATCCACATAATCACCTACATATTTACCTACATAACAAGTCATATCTTTCACAAGATAAGTTACCATAATGAAATTTGAAATCAATTCAATTAGGTTTTATCCATTATTAGTCTTAACAATTTTCCTATGGATGGTACCTTTGCTAGGTTCAATAATGAAATCTGAATTCACTACCACATGTGTCACAAAGCTATGGTGTATTGTTGAAGGAAAAACCTTTGTCATTGAAAAATGATGGAAGGGTTGTATCCCTTTTTTTTTTTTGTTGTTTCCTTACATATTCAATCTAACTTCCTTAAAATTATTAGTGCTTCAAAGTCACCAAAACAATACTAACACATTACCAAGAATAACTAGTTTCAATCCCCTTCAACCATAGTTACATAGCATGTGTGATTACACAACTATCGTTCTCCAAATCACCACAATGAATCCTATTTCGTATTAAATCCCCATTTCTCACCAATTTGTTTTAATCATGCATTGTTTTATTCAACCTTTCTACATTCAACAAAAACATTTATAAACATGTCAATCTCACAAGGAGGTGCATTATTATGTAGGAAATAAATGCAACCATTCTTAAAGAATATTCATGTCTAAATTTTGTTAGCTTCACAATGATGTGCAAAATTTGTGAAATTTTTATTCATAATGTAATAAATATAGTGATTCCAAAAAGCTTCTCACAACTCTTTTTCAATCTCTAACTTGACACATGATTCTTTTTTTCTTTTTTTAAAAAATTGGTTTTCCACAAATTTTTTCTTGTAAAAAGAGTGTCATCCCTCCCAAAATTTCTCAATCATTCATCCATATGCATCTCTCCAAAACCTTCTACAACATCTCGTAATTTTTTTCCAACATACTCACCATTCCTTAGTTGTTTATTCCTCCAAAACTTTCACACCATCCATGTTGCCCTTAAAAACAAAAACTTTTAGTTGCTCTTTGAGTTGTAATGAATTGCAAACATGGCATAAGCCAAACAACTCAACCTAATGATCTCATTTTTATATTTAACTTTGTTTTGTTGCGACCATTTCTTCATCAAAATTTTGTGTTTACACAATATTTAGCTTGAATTGCACAACCTAATTTTTTGTATTTCATAATTTTTTTTACCAATTTTTTTCAAATCTCCATTTGTAACATATAAATTCATTTTCCTTCATCAACGTTTTGATGACCTTGTTCATCTTTATGACCTATGAATCTATACGGTCCTTCTCAAATGGTTTCTAGTCCTTTCTTTTTTCTCAACTTTCCCATTTTCACCCACCATCTCAATATTTACCTTGCAAATTATTGTTTGCATTTCCACATATTAAAGGCTTATTTTTGTCCCCTTTGTGTTTTTTTGACACTTTCAAAAATTTATTCATGAAGTTTTGCAAACATTTGCATCTTTAAAATGCATATCACTTGAAGCTCCTTGTAAAGTCAAATAATGAGTCCAATTGGTTGTTCATTTTGAATCTTGGATTTTATTTAATAGACACCACAAATAAGGAAAATTTTGTGTTCTCTTGAATTATGCATATGTATCCAATGAATATTCAAGCCATTGTACATCCCATTCATGCACATATTTAGTTGTGGTAACCATCACAATCAAATTATGTTTGATAATTCAAATCAGATTTTCCACCAAGTCATTGCATTGTGAATCAACCAATGTAGATTGTTATTAAAAAAATCCATAATTGTGACACATTTTTGCAAATTTTCCACCTAAATTCAATTTCATCGATCAATACATGTTTGGGTGTGTTCCAAATTGTTAAATGATTTCATCCTTTAAAAACCTTGCGATTGCTAACACCACATGATCAATTATTGTTTTGGCTTTTATCCATTTCAAATCATTATCAACTACTACCAAGGTGGTTGCAAGATAATGGTGACTCATTTTGGACAACACTTTCAAAAAGTCCATATTTTAACATTAAAATCATAAAAACTTTTTAAAACTAATGTTTAGATGGTGATTAATGAATTAATAAAGTTAGATGAAAAAAAGCCCAACTAAACAGCTTTTTTTAACATAAATGTTAGAGAAAAAAAACATCAATCCAACAAAAAATGATTGATATAACGACTCTTGAAGATAAGGTCCAAATCTTGTCATTCAAAAATCAAAAACAATTTGTTGATTCAAGTTTTTGGGGAAAATTCATGTTTTTTTTTCTAACATGTATCACATATTGAATCCATTTAATACATCTTGGGATGAAATGATATTGAAAAATGCATTGGAATTTTCATACAAATTCGACACCACCATCCATGATCCATTTCAAAAGTTCATTACTATATGTTTGGTGTATATTTATTGAATTTCATCATTTTAAAAATAGTTTTTATTCAAGCTGAAAACCTTAATTGATTAAAAAAATTATCACATTGATAATTTTACCATATGTTTGTGACATTTGGATAAAATACACTTTGTAAAAAATCCAATGTGATGCAAAAAGTGAGCCACCCTATCTTGCAATTACCCACCAAGATATATTTGTTTCCATTATAGGTTTTTAGTAAAGGCCTTATGGTATCAAGAGCCACCTTGAAAAATAAATCACTAACAACATGTATGTTGTGGAAATTTTCCATATTGGATTCCATTAACCATATTTCGTTAGCCAACTAACACTCCATCCATTCCCTTATAACTTTATGCACCAATTTAATTTAATTGTTCCAAAAGAATCTATGCTTCACCTTTTTGAAGGTTTTTTATTCCCCAAATTTGCAATCTTCATGTTTATGTTTTGAATCAATTGTTTCTTTATAATATCCTTACATCTATTCATGGCACCGTCAAACCCTTAAAATACAAGCCCTTGTTCTCCCAACAAATATAAATGAACATGTTCAATTTCTAATCCTTCTATCAAAAGGAAAATTACTATGCACATATCTATTTTTTTGTTATAATCACAACAATTTTGCACTTGTACATTACCCATAGTAAGTAGAAATGGCTAAAAATGCATGCTACCTTCATTATTTTAAATAATATTCTAAAAGTTGAGTTGGTGGTTAAAATTTAACCACTAAAATAGGATTTAAGGTTGATTTTGGAAGAATGTTATATATTTGTTGAATGCATGGCTACCATTTTTGTAAGAGGTAGGTAGTGGTTATTTCAAATATTTATGGGGCTAAATAGTTAGTTGAGAAAATCTTGTATTTGTATGGTTGTGGGTTTAAAAAATGAAAATATGTTTGGAGAATCCATGTGTGAATTTATATCCTTGAGATTGTGTAGAAGAAATGTGAATTAATGTCAATAGTAATTTGGTCTTTGTTAGGACCCAAATGTTGTGGGATTCCAACAACATTGTTCATGTTTTTTTCATAATTTAAAATGTTGTGGATGTTTTATTGTGTGAAAACCTTTTACACCACCATTGGAATGTGTGTGCGCATGTGTGTGAATTTTAAAGATATTTGAGTTACTTCATTAAGTATCATTGTTTTTCATAAACATGTCTAGAAATATGTGCAATGGTTTGTCTATTAAGAATTATGATATTCTTTGAATACCATAGCCATAAATCGGCCATGTAGTAACTTTGTTTTTTTTTGTTGTTTATTGTAATAAATTTTATATCAATTGCCTGCCTACTTCAAATCATCACTTTGTGACATTTTCCAAAGATAATTTTTTTAAAAAATGTTTTTTGACTCAATAATCCTTTTTTAGCCCAAGTCCCTTTGAAATTAGATCTAAATCCAATGAGGTTTGTCAAATGTTAAAGTCTACTTTAATTAAATAGCTTACCTACTACCAACCATGTTTAATCAAGTTTGATAATCAACTAGGATTGATTTGTTTTTTTTCACCTAGGTATTTTGTCTTACTAAATCCTTAAAAAATATATATTTTTCACAATCTCTTTCACCCACAATGCATGTTGTAGGCATTTCACCATTAATCAATTTTCAAAGTACTCAAGCATGTTTCATCTTCCCAAATGTCCAAAACATGTTAAATTATCCCTCTTGGTAGTCCATCATTCATGTCATCTTTTGTTTTCTTGTTTTCCTTCCTTCAACACCAAAATCTACCTCCCTAAACAAATCCCACTATTCTTGACGATCCTTATTTACACTTTAAAAAATTTGATTTATTGGTCATCAAATTAATGATTACATTGTTTTGTATCAATTGTGTCATTTCTTTCCTTGTGTCCTTTAAATTGTTCTCCTCAAGAATAACATCACCATTATTAGTCACATTCAAAACAACGCAATTTCCAATGTTATATTTCTCAATTCACATAACCTATCAAGATTCAATTTGAAACAACAATTTACATGTAACCAACGACTTTTGTGACCAATATGTGCTACTTGATCTTTATACCTCTATCCTTTCCATTCATGTCATTGTCCTACAACATATATGGTCAAAAGACTCATGTCCTGAATTTCTTCTTGATTTTTTTTGTCATTACGTAGTCCCATTAGATTGTGGTTTGAAGCATCAATGTTCACATGCCCACCGTTAGTCTAGACGTACAATCCTAAAGCTAAGGTCTTGAAATAGATCCACCCAATGTCCTTTGCATTCACATGCACATTTGAAATAATGAAAACAATCACTTTGGTGGTTTATTATCAATGCATAGAATGAATTAATGTATGCAATGGAGATGTTGGTTAATATGCATCCCCTAGATCAATGTATAACATTCCTCTTCCATGGGTTGATATATTTTTTTTGTGAAAAAAATCCTTTATTAGCATACACAATGACTAGCATGCGTCTTCCTTTTTTATAACAAAATACTACACATATGAAACACATCAAGACCAATCCACATCCAAAATCAAAACCTTGGCAAAATTAGGTCTAGTATGCATTCCAAAGTATTCACTAGGTGTTGTTTGAACTTGTTAAATGTTCTTTAATACATGGGAGCCCACATAAATTCAATATCTTTTTAGTTTAGTGCGAAAGGAGGGGTTGCCACCTTGGCATGTCCTTTTATGTAGTTCTTGTAGTATCTTGTTCAACCTAAAAATGCCTTCACATTTTTAAATATAATGAGCACATGAAATTTTGCTACACCATTACACGAAAACATGGCATCCATGATTACAAGCATGGCATAAATGATGAGTCTAATATTTGACTATAAATTTTTTTAAACAATTTTTCATGGCTTTATAATTGAATACAACTTTTTGCTTATGCCATGTTTTGGCATACTTGGTTATTGTAATTTTTCCAAGGTCAAGTTGAACCCCATCAATGTTCACCACAAGCCTCAAGAAAATGATTTCTTTTAACAAAATTATATCTTGTCAAAGCAAGTGCTTTATAACCCACTCAAGATGCTTCTTAAATGTTGCTTCCAATCTAAACCATGTACCTTGATATCCTCCAAAAAACATTTGACTAAATTATCAACTTCTTTTTCAAATATTTCATTCATGGTTCCAAAAAATACACATGTTGCATTATTCTATTCAAAGGCATGACCTTCTACCAAAAAATCCTTCCTTTTGTGATCATTGTCATTTTCTTCACATCCTTAAGCATCATATTTTTTTGTTAGAATCTTGATTGAAGGTCCAATGCACTAAACACATATGACTTCCCAAGTTAGGTTAACATGTTTTTTACTAGAGGCATGAGATAGGAATCTTTATGTATGTTTTTGATGACCACTAGGTACCACAATCTTGGTGTGATCCATCTTTCTTCGTGGGCAAAGTGAATTTGTAAATCAATTATGACATGTCTAACCACACATCTTGCCCATTTTCACCAATACTAATTTTTTTAAAAACCTTTTCATTCTCCCAAAAGACAAATCATTTGGGGTTGTTTCCCAAAGAAGGTTATTTTATAGAATGCTCACCCTCTAGACACAACATTTTAGTTCTCCTTTGCTCCATGCAAACATTTGCTACTACCACTATAACGATTCCCATAGTGCATTTTCATAATTTAGAGCCCATGCTCAAATGGGAACATAGTTTAATCTACCATTTGAATATTGTCATTAAACTTCTTACTAATCCCATCCCTTAGCCTTAGTTTTGTTTGCACCTCTATTGCATTTTATATGCATCAAACTTGGCTTAACTTTCAAAAGGTTGTATCTATCCATTGATACTAGACATGTGGCAACTATTTTTAAAACCATATAATGTCTTGTATTTTTTATTTTTAAACTAGTTTATTTGTACATGTTTGAATGTAATCTTTAGGTTGTTGCATGTACATGTCCTCTTCCAAGTAGCCATTTAAGAACATGGTCTTTATATCAATTTGGTGTAATTATAAATCTTTCTCTGTAACTAATGCCATTACAACTTTAATGGAGGTCATTTTAATTAATGGTGAAAAATTTCAAACTGATGATCAATTTTAACTTCTTGTGAATAACCTTTAACAACCGTATGTGCTTTATATTGATTTGTAATGCCATTAACTTTTAACTTAGTTTGGAACATCCATTTGCAACCAACAATTGACATATTAGATGTTAAACAAGTGAAAATTCAGATTTTTTCTTAAAAAATAAATTTTATTTGAATCTTATGCAATTTTTTTCCATTTTTCATCATTTGACCTTGTCAAAGTTTTTTTCATGGTAAAAGGAAAATGGTTATCACACCTCTTGTGATTAATGGATTGAAGTTAAATGAATAAATTAATTCCCAAGTGGTTGTGTTATTAATCTTGTAGATCATCATGGCTATGTATTTATTTCATCATTATTATGATCATTCATGTGGTGTTTGATAAAATTTTCCAAATTAGTAGCTTGTTCATAATAATTAAATTCAAGAATGTAAAATTGACACATCTTTATATTTTGTGAATTATCATGACTTGATGATATTTGTGAAGTTTGAAGGTGCAAGGTGCTAACAAGTGGGGTTTCACCCCAATCGATTAGGTTCTATTATTGGAATGTTTTCAACCCAAAATTATCTAATTTTAAATCTTCAATAATTATTTGATTGAAGATTTTCACATTAGGTTCAACTTTTATTGTATCAAGACTTCTTCATCAAATACCACATCTTTGCAAATTTCCACATTATTTATAAATTTTTTCAAAAGTTTGTAGCCTTTTCTAGTATCATTATATTTGAGTACTAAACATTTTATGTTTTGTGCATTTAGTTGTCTTCTTTTCTCTTTAGAAATAAACATGTGAGCATCACAACCGAAGATTCATAGGTGAAACACCATGGGCTTTTGCCTTGCTTTCACTTTATCCACATTTGTTTTGATGTTTTACTTTTTATGTAACAATGAGACATAAGTTCCTAACATAAGCTATAATTTTTATGACTTTTTCCCACCAAACATTATTCAAGTTTGCATGTTCCAATATACTTTGTGCACTTTCCACCTGAATGTGCAATTTTTTCTTTCAACTATCCCATTTTATATGGCATTGAAAATTGCCTAGCAATTCCATATGTTTTAAACAAAAAAGATTAAAAGCCTTGGATACATATATTCACTTCCATTGTCATTTTTCAAAGTTTGCAATGGCCTCCTTGTTTGGCATTCAACTATAGATCTATAATTCTTGAAACAAGAAAATGTTTCATTCTATTATTTAATAAAATTAACCATTTTTTTCCTGTTGTGAAAGTGACAAAGTACTTAGCTCCACCCCATGATGGGGTTTGTATTGGACCACACATATTTGAATGAACCACTTCCAAAAGGTCCTTGGTTCTTGTAATTACATTTGTTAGGATCTTTTGACAATTTTGTTTGCTTTGGAAAAAAACTTGACATACTTGTAAATTTAAAAAGCTTATATGTTTAGTCCATTGATCATTTTTTGGTTTTGTAGAACTTTTAAGTAATCAATTCCCTAGTGTCTAAGTTTTTGATGCCATAATTCCATTTGAGATTGCTATTTTTGTCAAAGTTTTATTGGACAAATTGTCATTTTTCATGGGTTTATTTTGCTATGAATTCACCATTCCAAGCTCGTATAAATTACTATCATGGTAGGTGACAATCAAATTACCATTTTTGTATATGGGTAAACAATATTAAACAATAAATTGAAGTTGATAACTTGCATGAATTGTTTAGCGTATAGAGATTAGATTCTTTTGTAACCTTGGAACATGTGATACATTAGATTGCCATAGACCCATGTTCTTCAATCTTATGACTAATGTTATTTCTTACATCAATAATTATTGTTCTTGCTAATGATAATTGACTTATTAGTGATTTGAAATTATTTACATGAACGATAACAAACATGTCTTTCATCATCTTTAGCCCATATCCAATTTGCTTTGTTCAAAACATTTTTTTAATATGATTTTTGGTAGCAATTGTTTTTGTTCATGTTTTTTTTTGTTGCTCATTTGCAATGTTAACATGTTGAAGGCTTGAATCCTTCACATTAAGAAGGAAGGATGCAAGCTTGTGCTT
>Ga0209611_10013511_pt1 | contig 11186 bp, 4 predicted proteins | sample S1TSphgellanicum_3_FD_187693 | JGI IMG/M metagenome (GOLD analysis project Ga0209611, IMG submission 187693) | Host-associated microbial communities from peat moss isolated from Minnesota, USA - S1T2_Fc - Sphagnum magellanicum MG (SPAdes) (version 2) | ecosystem: Host-associated > Plants > Peat...
CCAATATCCCACATTCAATATCTTCTTCTACGTGATTTCAGTTGCCAAATGACCTCCTAATGGTCCTTCATGCAGTTCTCTCATCACCATATGTGCTTTTGTAGTTGTTAAACATTTTCGTAGTCTATCATCTTGGCCCATTCTGTACAATTCACCATTCTTCAATGTGAAAGGATTTACTTTCCTAACTAGTCTCTACTTTTATTGTACAAATAATGTTCCCTTAATTTGCTTTATTTTCAAAAAATCTTTATGTCATTCAACCATTCAGGCTCTGTGTAAAATAGACTTGCATTTATGGTTTGATTAAACACACTTATGGGTTCTATAATGTCTAGTAGTCTTAACAATGCATCTATAATTACATGAGTTTTGCATGGCTTATACACTATTGTGAAATCATATTCTAAAAATAATAACAACCACCTAGTTATTCTCCTTGAAACTTGTTGTTTGTTGCCCAAATAGACCAATGCCATATGATCTACATAAATACAAACTTATTGCCCATTAGGTAATGTTTGAACTTGTGCAAACCCTAAACCATTGTTAAAACCTTTCTTTATATTGTGTTATAATTATGTTCTGCTTTGTTCAAAAGTTTAGAAGCATACACCACCAGTTGATCACTCTACCCTACCAAATTTTCAAACAACATAGCTCCTATAACTAGTAATGATGCATATATATGAACATGAAACTCCACTTGCCAACTTGGTGATACTAATATTGGTGTTTCAATATACTTTTGTTTGAGCAACTCCTAAGCCTTGTGACACTCTTCTATCCAAAGAAAAATCTTTGTTTTTTTAGTTAATTTAGTGATAAATGCCAAAATAATAGCAAATTTTTTTATGAACATCTATAAAACTATGTCATACCATTGAATACTTGAATCTATTATGGATTCTTAGGTGGTGGCATGTTTACTATTGCTTGTATTTTCTTTGGATTTAGTAGTTTCCCTTCTTTGGAAACAATATAACCCAAGATCATTCCTGAAAATACCATGAATGTACGTCTGGATTCAAACTAATGCCATATTCTCTGCACTTTTGAAAACATAATTTGAGTTTTTATAAATGATTATCCATGTCATTGTACACTATAAAGTCATCCAAAAATATATTCATAAAACTATCCAAATATTCTCTAAATGTTTTGGTAATAACTTTTTGATATGTTGGAGGTCCATTTTTAACTCCAAACAACATCACCTTCCATTTGAAAGCTACCTAGTTTGTAACAAATGTAGTCTTGTATTTGTCTTTTAGAGCTATAGAATTTGATGATATCCTAAATACCCATCTAAAAAAGAATATGCTTCATATCGTGCTACTATGTTCAGAACTTCATTTGTAAAAGGTAATGGGTATGGATCTTTTTTTGTGGTTACATTTAATTTTCTGAAATCTATACATGTTCTCAATTTTCCATTCTTCTTGGGTACTACTACTATGGGTGACAACCATGTAACCTCTTCTATAGATTGGATGAATCCACTAAAAGAAAAAGGCCAATATGTGACAAATGCATTTACAACTACTTGTTACTATTTCATTTTTGCAACTAAATTTTTGCCCTCTACAACTAGTGTGACATCATGCTATCATCAATTGATTCACCTACGACTAGCTTACGACTAATTTACGATTAAATTGGTTTACATCTATATATGGGTTGGATTAGTCATCCAAGAGTAACCATCTAAAGTCTTGTTAGTTGTAAACAAAATGGTGTTTAGTTGCAATCAACATATCCATATACATATATATACAAACATATACAACCACACATCCATGCATACATATACATCTATACATAAATATAACATATATTACATATAAATAAACAAAGATCATACAATTTACAAATTTACAATGATTTAATTGATCTAGATGCAATTTTCATTTAAACAATGAATTAGGCCATATTAGTACAACAATGATTTTAAAGCAAAATTCGACACGAAATATTACCATAGTAATAGAAGAAAATTATGTAACTATTTATTTAGCATTATAAATCAACTTTCGACAATAAACCTTATAATTCACCTTTAAACCATAAACCTTAAACCTAAATTGTATACGTTAAACTTTAGAAACATCAAATAAATATTTCAAATATGGACCATTTAATAAGTATTTTATTACCTTTGAATTATTTATCAAGGATTAATGTATCCTTGATTGATAAATTAAGTAATTTTTTATCTTCAATTTAGTATTGATTTTGAGTTCATGAACATGAACAATTTAGTAAGATATTTGATAATTATATAATAACTAACTATTGATGTTTCGCTATGTAAACTACATTTAAATACATATTAATAAGAAATATGATTCCAAAATGGATTTAACATGTATCTTCGAACTTCCATGAATTTTTTTGCCAATGTGTATAGTAACATTTGAACTTTAATTTTTTTTCATACGTAGGATTAATATGTACCTAACTAAGTAAATATAAGGTAGGTAGATAAATTTTAAAAATATAGTTGGCTTGTAGGTAGGTAGATAAATAGGTAACTTAATAATAGGTAGGACATAAGTAGGTAGATGGTGAGTAAGTAAGTAGGTAGGTAAGACATAGGTAGGTAGATGGTGGGTAAGTGGTAGGTAGGTAAATGGTGGGTTAGTAGGTAGGTAAGTAAGACATAGGTAGGAAAATGGTGGGTTAATAGGTAGGTAGGTAGGACATAGGTAGGTAAATGGTGGGTTAGTAAGTAGGTAGATGGTGGGTAAATAGGTAGGTAGGTAGGACATAAGTAGGTAGATGGTAGGTAAGCAGGTAAGTAAATAAGATATATGTAAGTAGATGGTAGGTAAATAGGTTATCTAAGTAGGACATACGTAGATAGATGGTAGGTAAGTAAATAGGTAGGTGGGTAGGTAGGTAGGTAGGTAGGTAGGACATATTTAGGTAAATAGGTAGGTATGTGTCTATGTTCAAAATTTATGCAATTACATGAAAATATGGTTGAAATATGCCTTATTTGGTGGCCACCATATGGGTTTTGTTCCTTAGCCTATTGAGTTTGGTTTGAAATTCAACTTTTTGTTGAAAATTGATGTAAATTACATGAAAAGATGGTTGAAATATGTCCTATTTGCTGGCCACCAAATGTGTTTTGGCCTCCCTTTGTGTGCTGAATTAAATCCAAAATTAAAATTAAAGTCTGAAATGAATTAAATATGTGTTTAGGGGTCCAAGTCACATAATCAACATGCATATGTATATGTTGCGCAAAGGAGCAATGTATAATACCATTTTAATGAATTGTAGACAACCCAAATGGAGGTATTAGTAAAAAAAAATCATGTCAAACTTTGCATTCAATGATTTTGAACTTTTATAAAAAAAAATTCATCCAAGTCCAATGGTACTATTTAATCATTTTTTTAATAGATCACATAGTTTGGTGATTGGTATTTGTTATGTTTCACATAATATCACAAATTTTGGTGATTTTGTTTCTTGAAATTTTTTGTTGGGTGGAAACAAAAGGGCATGATGGGAATGAAAATTCATTGGATTTAATGGTTATATTATTGTTATTCTTCATGAATATAATATGTGTTCAAATTCCAAGTGGAAAATTGTACCAAACCCTTTCTTCACAAAATTTGAAAATGTTCACAAATTTGCTATGAGTTGTGATTTTACATCATTCAAACATATGGATGGGAAAATTTGTTAAATACCATCATTGAACTTTGTGGGGGGTTAAAAAAAGGCTTGCACAACATGTTGAGTAGTTTATTAATATGAATAATCCAAAATATGTTAATACTACATTGACAAGTTAACATCACAACAATGAATGGGCACATGAAATTTTGCATACTAGTTTTGGGGACTTGAAATTCCAAAATTTTGCTAGCACTTCTATCAAGATGCATAATTTGTGTCTTGAGACATCAACCTATGTGCCTATTGCTTGTGTTATCTTCCGTCACACCATCATTGATCAAGTGCAAATACAACATTTTTTTGAAACTTGAGAAGCAATTTCCTATGTAGGATGTCATGGATGTTTTGGGTCTAGTTTCACTAGAAAAAATCTTATCCATTCCAACCATATGATTACAACTATAGATGCAACTAATGTCCAAATGAACTAATTTTATAACTACAATTAGGTTAGTCCTACATGTCATTTTAGTTATAAATGTGTGTAGTCATACATGCAATTATTGTAATCACATATACGACTACATTGTTGATATAATCAAATGAAGTCGCAAATGCAACTATAATTTGTGACTATTACACGTTTGGATGGAAAAGTAAACTAAAAGTGCACATTTTTCATCTAATATTGTGAATGGATTAAAACCTAGTTGTTTTTGCAACTTGTCATAGTTGTTTTGGCAACTAGGGCCAATAATTTTTCCATTTAAATTTTTTTGATGATTAAAACATATGTGACATCTTTGGAATTATAATATTTTTTTGATAATCAACTTGTGTCTAATTGTTTATTGGTTTTTAAGTATTGTTTATTGACATGGACAATACAAATTATTATATTTTTACTAAATATGTTTAAGTTATGATCTATTTATTAATATTATATATGATGATTATTTAATTACATATAATACATCTAAATTACATTTTATTGGTAAAATTAAAATTATTAAATCATAATTAAATATTCTTCGTTTAATAAAATATAAAAATTAAGATGTTTAAGAAAGATATCATTTATTTGATCATAAGACTTTTACCATTACTAAATGCGATTTGATTAAAATTTAAAATATGGAATAATATTATAATGATAAATTTTAAATATTATTTTTTGAAATGTGATAGATATATTATCCTTTTATAAAAATAATATGTGAATTAATTAAAATTATGATATATTATAATCACATTGTATAATTATTTTTTAATGAAATGAAGCATTAACATGTGGGAGATAAATTATTTATTCATTTATATTAAATATTAGTTGTAAAATATTTTTCATTTATAAATCATGTGCTTGAATTATTTTTTCCAATCAATCATTATCAAAATGTAATTCAATTTAACAAAATTCATTTTTAAAAATTTTAAATTAATGTACATTTTTGGAATATATATATAATTGTGTATGTCATTGAAAGTATTTTAAGAATCAACTTTAATTTTTTCCATTTGGACAAATATCAATAAAATATGAAATGTTGAAATTGGTGTTTGTGCAATGTTTAAAATCAAGTACATTAGCTTAAATAAAATGCATTCCACTATATTTTCACATCAAGTGGGGTGGTTGGATGACAAAGGAGTTGATATCTATCCTTGGGGTCTATGGATCAAACCTTAGAAATGATATAATTGTGGTCAACGATGGTTTTTAATGTACTTAATAAATGTTGATTTAAAAATATATTAAATCATTTAAATTTAATTATTAAAAAAATCATGCCTAATATTTTATGTAGTCATATATGTAGTCGCATAGTCCTACAATTAGTCAATGGATGAAAAATCCTTACAATCACAGGTGATATGCAACTCCTAATGTGATTATACATGCCACATGGAACTTTTTGTGATTGGTTGTCTTTTGCCACTTATCCAAAGCAACTACAAAGTTTGTAGTCACATGTGTTGATTACAACTAAAATTGTTGCTTATTTCCAAATTTCTTCTAGTGTTTATCCACCTGAATAATAGATTCCAACAATTATGGTAATATTTGATATGAGTATTCTAGACTCAATGTAGTATGTTTTCTTCAAGATTACAATGTCAATTTTAATGTTCAATGGGTTAGGGACTAATTAATGTATTTGGATTCGGTGTCTAGACTTTGGAATAAAATTTCTAGTGATTAATATGACATTTTATTATGTGTTCAACTTTATGAGTTCATGAAATTGGCAGAATATTAATTATTCTTCAAAATACATTTCAGAAGCCACACTTTGTCCATTGTATCAAAATTATTTTAAAATTAAAATACTTTCAGAAATAATAAAATATTAATGTATGTAATCAACATATTCCGGACAAATGAAAAGTCAAGAATTAACAATTGACCATTTGGAAGTTGGAAAATGAAAAAAAACTTTCATTTGGGGGCCACCAAATGATGCAACAATATATATAAGTAAATTTGTTTATCATGTTTATCAAGAACATGGGTTTAGGGAGCAAGTTTTTTACTAGCCTATGCATAGTGAAATTATTATCTTGCTTGAATTTTACATCAATGATAATATGGTTCATGGTGAAATTGAATGAAGTTATTGATGCTTGCATGTCTTTGGTGTGCTTGTATTTGTGGTGTTTTTCTCCTTTTGCTCTTCTAGCGTTTCGGTGTTTGGAAGAGGATGAATAACATGAAAGGCTACAATAGTTCGGCACCATGGTGTCCAGTAAATCCAATATGACCAAAGCCTACTTCAAAAGGTTTCAAGTCAAGTACATGCACATGCAAGCTAGGAAAACTAACTATCATGCTATAATACGTCTAACCACTCAAGACAAAAACAAGTACAACACTTCGAAGTACCACTATGTTGTCAAATTTACTAATTTAATATGAAGATATTGTGGCTCAAGTAACTTCATACGCCACTAAGATTTGCTAGTGACATGAATAGGCTATGACCTTGAGTTATCAAAAGGTTTGAAGGGTGCTAGGTCTTAGCATTAATTATGCTACCATGCTACCAAGGTGCCTTTATGAATGGAACATGCAATGTGAAATTCTACGATTATTTTTCAACATATTAGGTGACAAAATGGTGACCCCAAATTGAACTCCAACTCCGTGTTTTTTCCATTGTAAAATAATAGTGCATTACGGTGAAGAGGAACTGTTAGATGACAACATTATCAACCCAATACTAATTTTACAAAGTTCTTTTTTTGATCATCAAAGTACTTTGGGCCACCAAGGCACTACTATTGCCAAACTTCTGCCTAATTTTTTTATTTTACACCCACTAGTGCCTACACTCATTTCAATGGCTGTAGTTGTGACCTCCTTCAACACTCCATACTCATATTGGCCACCAAGTGGTATATCTACAAATGAAAATCATCATTTCATGTGAATGGAAATCAAATTACCTATTCCATGTTTTCAAAATTGTTGCACACATTAGGCAAAATTATTTATGATGATTTTTTAATTTTAAAACCCATCAATTATAACAAATTTTGCTTAATGATGTGTTGCCATCCCATTTGTATGATGTCATACATGTTTGTTCTAATTTTTATACCAAACATAAATAGTATAAAATGATACAATATTAACATTAATAATCTACAATTTAATGATAATAACAACTTGATAAATTTGTTTGAAATTTCCAAAATTTCAATCATAAAGCTCAATGACAATAAAATATAACTAAGTTAAAAAATGCAAGTTATTATATATGCAATGAATTAAAAACATTGACGAATTGTCAATTTTATATGTATATTATATATGTACTCACATATGTAAATTTCTACATTCAAGATTGAATTATTATATTGGTTTTAAATTGACAAAACATAGAGTGAAAAATAGAATCCATGAATTTTGAAGTTAATATGTTTTGTGTCTAGACTTATAATAACATACATTAATGATGTCAAGTTTTAAAATACAAACACCTCATGCAACAATTGTAATAGAAAAACAATTCAAATTGTGTCTAGTATAATATCATCTTGAAACAAATTTTCAAGTTTGATAGAGGATTTCTTCCCACCATGTTGTGATTGGTGAAATAATATTCAAGGGTGAACTTGGCAATGTGGAACCCAATGTACTTAATAGCAAAACACAAAGTAAATCATTCAAATGAATTACATTGATGTACAGTTAAAATAGAAAAATAAATAAAAAATTTACATATAATTTACTTGAACAATATCATAATCCATAAATGTTGTGATTCTCCTAATGAATATAAGACAGTGATCATTGTAGAATATTAATATTATTCTTGTAATATTGAGAATTGATTTATTTTTTCCTATTTCCACTTAGTGGGGAAATTGGGAAATCATACCAATAAATGAATTGTGAATCATTTATAAAAACAACGTTGAATTTTGTCAAATTCAACATTTTAATTTGTTTCTATATGGAAATAAATAAGGACCATGGAAATCAAGTTGAACTCTGCTGTATTAATCCCAACTTAATATATATTTTCATATATTACATTCCATTTATATGTAACGTTATAACAATTCATCATTGTGTTGATTTGCATGATGATTTATTAAAATAATTTTGACAAATTTCAAAAGATCATGGCCGTCCAAAATTTAATTTAAGTTTTTTTTATAAAAAACTTCAAAAGTAATTCTTAAATTTACAAAGCAATATTATTAGTTAGCCTTACATTGCATGAGAACTTTTGTTTGTAAAATGTTTATTTCAATTGATGCTTAAATTTGATCCATTAGAAATAATATTTTAAAATTTCTACCCAAATTTGCAAATAGGAATATTAACAACTTTTTATTGATTATAAAGGTCCATGTCTATATAATTGATTATTAATACTAGGGAAATTATTGTGCTAAGAAACTTATTCCAATGAATAAAATTAATATGCACCTAAATAATACAACAAACTATTTAACAACCAATATTGAAATTGTGTTAAGAAATGATTATTAAAATTGACAATTAACAACAATGTTACTTGGTTATTGCATATAGATCTTGTAAATCAGCCAAGACTTGAATTTAAATGTCCGAAACAAAAATGGATGAAACAAGGTTAAAACCCTTTCATCCATATAACATCATCTTAGCAACCGAATCTGGAAAAGAGGTGGGAAGGAACATTTCAACTTGTGAAAGTCCTGATTTAGGGTTTTTGAATGTTTTTCTTTCAAAGGGTACTCTCCAACTTTTGGAAGTCACAAATTAAGGTTCCCAAAGGTCTTTCTTTCCTCTGATGACAATGTGGTTAGTCGTCTCCTTGTCTACTATTTTAAAGTAATTCCTCCCTAACCATAGTTTTGTTTCTCCTTGTTATTTTTTTCCCAAGTTACTCCTTTTTTTCATGCCAACAAGTTTTTTCACTTCATCTTCTTATTTGTCTCATTATCGTATCTTCCTTTCTTCTAGTTTCGAGAACTTCAAATGTGGCTTTCCACAACTGGAACGTCCAAAAGTTGCAAAAACAAACAATGATATATGACATCCAAAGGTTGGAAAATCAAGCAATGCTACTGTGAGTGTTTTTTGTACATTTCCTTCTTTTCAATTTTCTGTCAATCTTGTAAAACATAATAATCAACAACCTTTTCATTTGGATTTCACCTCCACACGAAAGATAGGAAAATCGCATCTTCATTTCCTTCTTGTGAAACATGGTCATGTCAAAATTTCTAACCTTTCAATGCTTCTCCTCCTTTGCCATCTTTCTTTTTGTATTTATTTTGATTTTTGCCCACCTTATAGAAAGAAAATAAGTAAACACCATGTCTTTCAAATGATCATTTAGTAAGCATAGTGATGCATTAGTCATTCTATAATTCTTCATTTTGATTTTTTCCATGCATTATTTACATTTAAAACCCTTAGTGACGCACCCCCAAACTCCTTGATAAATTCAACTGTGAATCCAAAGGTGAAAACAATGGAAGGATAAGGAGTTCGGGTAGTTCCCTGGCTTGTAACACTTTGGAGGTAAAAGGGTGTGTTGGAATTCCGAGATGGGGACTAGGACGAGTGACAAGTAGGTTAATTATTCACACGAACCTACACAAACCAAACAACAAGTTGGTTAGTGCGTAGTTGGAACACTTTTGGTGCACGGACGAACCACGGGCAAACATGGACTCAAGATTCACCATGGCCCATACTTGGGGGAAGCCATGACCTTCCTCCTTATAGTATTCTTTGTGCTTGGCCACCGGGCCTACACCCAAATGTCATTTTGTCTCGGGACTCCCAAGTTGGAAGTCCTGAAATTTTCAAAATTAGGACTCCCGCGACTTTGGAGGCCCATAATTTTTTGTGCAGACCTTCAATTGGGGTGAGGTCTAAAACAAAATTATAGCCCTTGTCAAGAACTTTCCAAAGATATGTGGCACACTGCATGCACGCAAATAAATCATGCCAATTTTTGATTTTAGTGGTCGATAATCAAATTGGGAACTTGACTTTCGGCCCTTTTTTTGGCCATAACTTGTGTTTTAAGTACCCAAATGGGTCATGCAAACATGCAAGCCCATTTTAAACATTCACGTTCTAAGAACTTTCCAATGGTATAAGAAACTCTTTAATCCAATGAGTTTTGACCCTTGCAATCGCTCTCTAAACATTCAGAAGTCCATCGGGACTCCAACTCCCAAAGTGGGAGTTCATTTGGGAGTGTGGAGGTTCATTCCCTCACACTTTTTTACACTCCCAGGAGCATGAAATGTGATTCCCGAGCTTCATTCTTGGCCTACACCTTTGCAAGCCCTTGCCGCGACTAAGGCTAAAGTTGTGACACATAATCACTCATCTAATTGAATAATAAAGAGTGAAATTTTAGTACCAGGTTATTAAGAGTCATTAAGTAACAAGAAAATTAATTGTTTCAATTTCACCCCATGAATTTTTTTCCATTTCGATTTTTGTTCATGAAACATTTTTTTATAATATCATTTATATTGTATAATTAACTTAGTTAATCGGTTTCTCTGTGGTCATTTCAAGTCTGTACTTGATTCAATAACATGACATGAATCCACAAATTGAAATCCTCATAATACCAAGTATGCATTACATGACTAATGGACGACCTTAGGATGGTGTGAAATTGAATAGTCTAGTGGTTGCCACATGGACATTTAAGTAGAAGGTTGCTTTCCAATTCCACCATAAAAAACCAATCAAACGGTCGTTAGATTATCATTTCAAAACAACTTGAAGAGACAATCGTTGTTTCCAAAAATTGATATCGCAATTGCTAGTCGCAATCTTGAAAGTAGTTAAAAAGATGACCTAGTGGTCACCAAATCGCCATTTCGAAATAGCTTGAAGAAATGATTGTCATTTCGAAAGCAACTCCAAAAATTAATTTGGCGGCCACTAGATTTTTTTTTTGAAAATAGTTGGAAAAAACGGTCTAGCAGTTACTAGATCATTTTTTACAAAATAACTATAAAATATGACCTACTGGCTACCAAATCGTAATCTTGAAACCATTGTAAGAAAACAA
>Ga0209611_10013512_pt1 | contig 11185 bp, 9 predicted proteins | sample S1TSphgellanicum_3_FD_187693 | JGI IMG/M metagenome (GOLD analysis project Ga0209611, IMG submission 187693) | Host-associated microbial communities from peat moss isolated from Minnesota, USA - S1T2_Fc - Sphagnum magellanicum MG (SPAdes) (version 2) | ecosystem: Host-associated > Plants > Peat...
CCAAAAGTCACATTGGCACACCAAAAAGTGTATTCAGGATTAAGGTACCAAAAACGAATGACCTATATTTAAAGGATTACAATTGATAACTTTGAATTAATTACGAACCATGGTGATTAGCTATGTACTAACCATTCAAATGTACCTACCTAACCTAGCTAGTAACCACCATATACTGACCCTACTTACCTGCCTACAGAGCAACCACTCATGTTTCTTACCTACAATTACCTATCATACTTACCCACTTGCATGTTAGGTGGAAGTGGAGTATTCACATGCCATATAGATTATGAAGCTGGAACCATGGTAACTCAATTGTGGTTCATTCACAACTAGCTATATTGGATTTCCAATGGAGGTGTGCTGGTGGGTGTTGGGACTTATTATGTAGATGAGAGTGAACAAACAGCCCACAGCACACCATCCATTGGAAGTCCATTATGATTCAGGTGTGGATGAACCTCTATTGAGTTGACAACTTGACAGTCGAGTTTTAAGTTGATGATGTAATAGTGTAAAAGTAAAGTCCTGTAGGTAGTTAAGCAAGCACGCTAATAGGTGGTTAGTACGCAAGTAAGATGCATGTAGACGGTTAAGATGTGGTTAAGGGCTATTGGGTTATTAGCAGGAAGATAATAAAATCAGCAACTAAGCTAACTATCGCGATTAGATAGGGAACTCCACTCCAATGGAGAAGTGTTTTCTGTCCATTCACAGCCATCCATCATGGTGCACTCATGACTATTGGTTCACCCTATACACTATAATAGAATATGGGTTCCCCTATAGCAGTAGGCTTAGGACCTGCATATATGAGATAAATTATATAATTTCATCCATTTCACTGTAAAATATATGTCAAGTGCATATATATTGTAATTTAACATCAATGTGGACATCCATCCACACCCCCCTCTCCTTTCCCCCGACCCTCCCCCAACTAAAACCGCACAAATGTAAAAGTTCTCTCAATAGTTATTCCCTATCTATTATTATTCATGATTTTCAATGCAGTTTCTTGGCTTCACATCTTTCCCACTCTACAGCTTAAAATTGGATAGCAATGCATTTATAATTTACAACCACCAAAGATTGTCACTTCATGAGAAAAGGTGTTATACTAATGTTTAATCATGTCTACTTTCAATCACATGTGTTGAGAGATATGGGAGAGAGAGAGTCTCAAATATATACAACATATATATTCAACTTTTATCATGATTGCGGAAGTTCTCTCTCTTTCTCTCTCTCTCTCTCTCTCTCTATATATATATATATATATAAGCAAGCTGCAGCAATTATGAGAAAAGTTGAAAAGAAATCTACCATAGTTGTTAGAGTTCATGAATCAGTCACGAGGCTGCCAATGTGTGCAGTTGGAAGTTCTTCAAGCAGAACAAGCAGAAAACATCCAGTTGCAAATGCTACCAAGCTCAAGGCATATGATAACTGCAACTTCCAAGTATGTATGCCTAGGGTTTATGGCACCAGTGTCAGCCAGCGGGCTTTCTCCCCTTTTTTTTCCATATATACCCGTGGGACCTGCCTCTTTGTGAAACTTCTTATTTCTGTCCCACACAAGTGGGTATCAAATACCCGGTACAAACCCGGTGTTAATGGTCCATTATTCCGTTTTTTTTCCTTAACTGGCTTGGTAGGTTTTTATTTTAGTTTTTAATTTTTGAACCATACAGGGTATCAATATCCAAAAATAATAATAATAATTCAGACTCATCAATGATCAATTTCATTGTCAATTGTCAATGTAATACCCCCCGTTATCAATTTCCTCAATTATTCTTTTGGTAATAATCATTGTTTATGCATAAGAATCGGGTCTTAGATACCCGCATTGATTATTGCTGCTTATTCTGTCTAGGTATGGTAGGTTATATAGGATTATTTTATTTTTTTTAATTTCTTTTTTTTTCTTTCCTATCCTAAACATGTTTAGCGTTTAGGGTTGATAAACTAAGTGGATGAAATTGCAATCACCAGGATAAGTTATTAAATTTTGAAGATTCAATACCCAAACCATAACGGTCCTACTGGTTCTTTGAATGGTATGTATAAGGCACATAGGTTAGCTATCAATTTTCAAAAAAACCATTAATCAAATGGTAGGTTATCAATACCTGGGTGTCTTCTCAATGACTAGGCAACATCGGTACATACCAACAAGGATGAATAGGTCCCTTTTCTTCTTCTTTTTATTGGCAAAATTTTTGTCAAATTTTGACTTGAAAAAAAATGATTTTGACCCATACAATTAATGGATTTTTCATAAAAAAAAAGTGGCCCAAATTCACCAGATTTTTATTTTTAAAAACTAATGCGTTTGTTTTGGAAAATTCGCAGAAAAGTAATTTTATTAAAAATGAAGTTATTATGAGGGGGGTTTCAATTGCCAAATTACATTCACAAAGAAAAGGATATTTAAAGTCACCCGATTTTTATATTATGTCACAATTAGTAGCCTAGTAGCCATCTAAATATAAAAGGATGAGTGAAGATTTGAACTTTTGTAGTCAGATGTGACTAAATTATCTTCCTAGGGATGATCACCACTTTTTCTATCTCTTCCTATGGATGGTGGCAATTGCCCAAACACTCACAGAAGCATCTGCAGCATGCTAGCAGTTTCATTTTTTTTTCTTTTTTTTTTTTTGGGTTAATGGCGAAATGGTGCCAAAGAGAAAAATCCAAAGTCAAATTTTCAAAAATGCAAATCTTTTTGGGGGTTTCAATCATTCATTTTCTTTCCTGACCCAAAAAAAAAAAAAAAAAAAAAAAAAAACAAAGAAAAAAAGTAGTGCAACTCATAAACAGGAATTTTGTGAAAAATTTGCACTGAAGTAGCCACATCTCAAAAGATTGTTTTCTTGAAATCAACATATTTAGACAATAAGTTCCTTACATCAAGTCGCCAAAATTTGTCTAATTCCTCTTGTGGATGATTTGCTAATATTGTGACTACATCACACTTTAATTGAAAGTAAAAATTACCCTAGTTTCAACTTGTAACCAGATATGGCGAAATCTTCTTAGGGATGATTGCCATTTTTTTCTACGTATGGTGTGCTGAGATTAAAGGCACAATCAACGGTCAGTGTTTCTTTTACTGGCAAACGTTGGCCAATTTTTGACTTGAAAAATATGATTTGGACCTATACAAAGGATTTTTTTTCCATGAAAAAAATGACCCAAATTCGCCAGATTTTGAAGAGAATTTTTTTCAAATCGCCAGATTTTTGTGATAAGTTTCAGTAGGTAGCCAAGAATATAAGACTGCTGCAATCAATAACATGACCTTGGTTTACATGTACTAATTAATTACCCATGATCTTCAAGTGCATGTAAGCTGCATGGGTACGTGCTGCGAATGTTTCGCACTTAATTTAGTCGCCCTGCCGTGAGATCGATTGTCGCACAAGCTGACTAGCTAGCTGCATTCATGACAACGTCGTTGTAAAAACTGTACTAGTGCAGGCAATTACATTTATAAAATATGTTCTTGCAGTGAGGACAACACGGGCCGGTTTCCAGACATGTACTACCTACTACAAAGTTTTAATCACTTCTTTTATAAGTTGCGGCTGGCTTTCGCCCTAGAGAACATGCTCAGGAGTCAGATTGCATGCATGCTGATCAGATCACAACCCTATAATAAGCTGGATCAAGTACTCGACTAAAACTTGGAATTTATGGTACCCCGTTAAGCATGACTAACTGCATGCATGCTGGGTGATTTTCATCTCGGTCGATGGAAGAAATTATCAAAAGTTGATTGATTCCAAACAAGAATATAGAGAGTTACAAAGTTAGAAACATTGCATGTCCAGACCCGGCAATGTAGTACATGACGTGCAGTTTTCAATTCCTTATAATTATTCTGCATCAGCTTAATATTACTTCTGCTGCAATCAAGCTCAATTCACGTACTCTATAAACTACTACTGATTATAACGTTATTAAAATTGGAGCTGCAGTAATAATTAGTACCCTCCAATGTAGTTCATACAAACTCTCGGTCGACCGTACTTTGGAATTATACTAAATCTGTGTACATACTAATTATGATGAAGCATACATGGAATATGGATCTCTAAATCTTCCCTGTAAAATGCAATATCATTACCCAGACAAATCACATGCACGAACAATTCTGCGAATGAACTGTGGCGTGCATGAGTGTGCATTACGCAATCAGCTTATAATTATGAGTTCATGTGCAGCAGCAGATGATTTCACCAAGCTGGTGACTGCCTACATCTATTTGGGTTGCGCCAGGCTTCAGCTAGTCCGCGTAGGTTTGCACTATTAAGTTTCTTAGAAATCTGTTTCCATCTGCGCACGAGTGTCTCAACATCAAAATGAGACAGTTATAAATTAAAAAATTCTGAGACGGTAATTACAAACTATTGCTGCAAAAAACAATTCATCAAAATATTTCTGGAATCTGTACCGTTCATCAATCACTACTCGCAGTATATGCCTGCATTGATCATCATGACATCAATCACTCAACAAAAAAAATTGGTTTTCAAATGAGAAAATATATATACAACACAAACGAAAAACACAATACACACACACACACATATATATTAAGAAAATTTGTACTGATCAGCAGCTGCTTCTTCTTCTTCAATGACTCCTCCTGCAGCTCATGTGTGTACACGTATCATGATCATATTCCTCCACCCAACAAACAAACAAAATCTGTGTTGCAAATGACAACAGAACTGCAATTCAAAGGAAGAATCACATGAGGAACATTTAATATGCACTCTTCAATCACTCATGTGTACTCCTTCTCATGTATGTGTGCATCACATCACATCACATCACAACAACAACAAAATTGTTATGAAAATTTGAGGCCCCAAAAAAACAAATTTTAATGCAAACAAATTATTAATGTATTTTATTGTGCTCTTGAGACTTGAACAATTACTGCTCACATGATGTGGTGCACTGTAGTAAAGCTCTAGGAGAAATTTCCCTTGTGTATTTGGAGGGCACCTTATATCCATGAATTTGCCTCCTAGAGAAGAGGATATTCTTTACCCTACATTATTTTTATTTTTTTTCATAATAACCATAACCATATTATAAAACTAATTAAACTATGATTTTTACTGAAAAACCAGCATATGCAAGACCCTATATTTTTACTCATGTATTATGGAATTTTTAAAAAGAATGTACGTCCTAAATGGTCTCAGAATCAAAGAATTGTTAATTCCAAATTTTTGAAAACAATTAAAAAATGAAAGAAAAATTAGTTTTTATTATTTCAAAAAAACCTTTACAATTTTCATGAAAAAACTGATAAATGAACTAGCAATTTGATTACGAATTATTTGATTTCTTTGAAATATTTTGAGGATTGTGGTTACATATTAAAATCAAGTTTTTGATTTCTTGAGAATCACAAAATTATGAATCCTAAAAATATGGTACTATAACTCGAAAAGATAGGGATTGCCCTATACCCCCCACAAGTTTTTTTTCCTCTTTCTCATAATAGCCCAACTGTGTTTATTACTATATAAACACATGGCTTTTCTTTTTAGTTCTAGAAAAGGGCATTTCATATCCTAGAATAATGCCTTCCTTAGGTGTCCAAAGACACCTTAGGAATATTCATGGGTGTATGGTGTTGAGAAAATAGGTGTAAAGCACATTTGTATGTAGAGGGTACTTACGTTGGTCATCTCATGATCTAAGCATCCATCATCACCTTGCAGTAGATACAAATGTTTAATCCATTTCATGCAACTTTATGTTAGGTTAATTTTAATTCATGTTTACATTTGATCATTGTTGGGTTAATGCCCACATGTCCAAGCATTCTTAAAATAAGGGATGTAAACTTTGATATGTCACATGCTTATATACCCATTTATTTTAAGAATGCCCCTTGCTTTTAAGGCATTATCTTACCACCAACAAAACTACACAAGGACTCATTTATATTTTGGGTGCAAGTAATATAAAGTAAAAAATTGAAAATTTGAATTATTTTGGTACAAAGGTTTTTTTTTCAATTTTGTGAGGTAGGTGGTATAACAATAGTACAAAAGAAGACTTAATCAAATTTGGCTACAAGGGATTCTTGCTTTAACTTGTTGACTTGGTAGAACCTATAGTCTAAACATATAGCAAATTTAAACATTTTTTCTTCAAAATATGACAACTTGGGGTCATTTTTCCTCCAAAAAGACCTTTGTAGAAGTTGTGAGCACTTTTGTTTTGTTGCCACAAAAAGAAACATTGCTTGGTTTTTTTGAAAAAAAGTAAGATGAAAATAGATTTAAAATAACAATCAAATCTCTTCATATAATTGTTCTACATTAAATGTTTTTAATTCAATGAATACATATCTTGGAGACGATGGCCATACTACCTCACAATTTATTAAAAAAACCATTTACTTAAGTGAATACATTTTCCTCATCGAATGACATGGCCCAATAAAAGACACCAGTTTGAAATAAATTATATCATATTATCAAGTCAAAATGAAGCAACCACGTGAAGGTGTTTTTTTCCTTATAAATTAGCTTTTTTTTTTTAACAAGTTGTATCATACCATATTGCTTGTAGGAGGAACCTAGTTATATGTGTACACAAAACACCAAAAGCCATTTGAATTAATGTTGAACATACTCAACTCAAAATAATCTTTGGATGGGTGATCTCCCACCATAACCACATTGCAAAGGCATGCATGGACATATAGACCACCCTTTTAAATAGGCAATCCTTTAGTGCAAAAAGATTTTATACTTAGATCATCATGTTTGTTTTGTCAAGATCAATGTCAGAAAAAGAATTCCTTGATTTTGTACCCTACTCTAGTAGAGCCTCATTAACATCCACTTTGAAGTTATACTTTCATCTTGCCATTCTTTGTTGTTCCTTCCAAAACCACCTTTTTTCATTCCTTGTATCAATATCAAGGGAAGTCCATTGATAACATAAATCATGTAATTAGTGTTTGATAAAGAACAATTTTGGGAACATGAATGGGAAGAGTTGTTCATAGTAGTTTTCAAACAATTTTGTAAAACAAAATGGTACTTGAAGCATATTAATTTACATGGAAAAACCAAAGCTACTTTATCTGTATGAAATGAAAAATTCGATATGAAAAAGGAGTATCTCTTAATTGAGCTATTGCAAAGAGTGACAAAAGGTAGATTCATTAAAACTTGCATGACCGAAAAGCTTAAATTGCCACAAAAAGCAAAAGCCCACCCTAAAATCCAATCATTTGAACATGACAACTTGATTCATGAAAAGCTACAACACAAATTGATCAATTTCCACTCTGAAATATTCTAATCCACACAATTTCACATGAACTTGCCTAATGATTTTGTGCAAGACAATAGCAAATGTTCAAACATCTTATTCTTTCTTCATTTCCAATCAACAACAGATCACACATACTTCACAAGTGTTACACTTATCAAATTCAAAATGAATAGATCCGCAAAATCTTTTTGGTGGAACTGATTTTCTTTCACAAATCATGCTCAGAACTCTAAACCCTAAACCCCCAACACTTTGTTTAAACGTTTAAACCCAGAGGAGTATCAGATATAGTCTCAATGTTCATGTTTCTAGTACAAGGAGAGCCTACAATTTTAATTATCATATTTCTGAGTACAGAAGAGAGTCTAAAAAGGCATATGTGTAGCACCTCCCAACCATCTCTGGTTTCATCCAGTGAAAAATGCCACCACATGCGCATCGCAAATGTTCTCATTAAATGTGGGTGTCCTTTGTCTTGACTTCACCAGTTTTGTAATGCACATGAGAACACAACATATGCATGATTCGGTGGAAGTTCTTTTTCAGTGCATGAGAACAACACTAGCTTCATAGTTTTAGGACAAAACTCCATCACCCCATGTTGATCAACAAAAGAGATGCACATACTCAATCTAACACTGTAAGCTCAATCCAGCAACTTGCATGGTGCTGAGCTTGAAGTGTAAGGGGAGAATTTTGGATACCTCAGCCATCAGTTCCCATTTGCAAAATCCTCAGTTCTTCACAATTGATGCTGGCACATGTTTGTGCAAATGGGAATTAGTTGTAGAAGAGAGAAAGGGTCCAGGGCAGTGGTCCTGCAGACAAAGAACACCTTCATCCTCTCTGCCATGCCAAACTCCTGGAAAAAAGCATGAGGTTAGCACTTACATGTGCCAAGAAGCTCCACCTCTAAAGAGCAAACAAAAGAAACAATCTCTGTACAAATTGTTGAGTGAAGTTGTGAACTGATATACCACAATTGTATATGAGCTTTTCTTACAGTCAGATTTCTGAAGACACAAAAGGTGGCAGTGGCAGCAGTTTGTATGCTACAAAGAAAAGAAGAAGTTACACTTGTTAAATGGGGCATTAGTGCTTCAAATTCTGAATTTTCTGAAAACAAAAGTGTTGCCAGGCATATGAAGCTCCAGACACAGAGATGTCACCATCTTCTACTTACATTCCAAAACATGTCCAGCAGGTTGATGCAGGAAAGGATTCAAGATACAGAGCTGTAAAGGAAGTAAAAAACTGCCACAATGGCTGCAATAATTCTGATTCCACAACATACATCTAAAAAGATGCTGCTGCAGCTCTTGATGCAGCAGCAGCCTTGATGTTGTATTAGTCTTATCCTGACTTATTTCTAGGTCACAGTATGTTATGATAAATAAACGTAACATGAATGAAATAATTCCAAATACATGCATTGGTGTATGGGAAATGGGTATGAAAGAAGTGGAAATTGGTCAAAGAAGTTCTAAGTATTGAATTATATGTGGATGACCAGCCAATAAGTGGGCCTGCATTTTTGGTTATGAAATGACTTTCATTACAATTATATGGTCATAATTGAGGACACTCCTTGTTTGAGGATGAAATTATCATCGACCTAAATATAAAAACAATTGGCATAAAATTCAACTAACCACTGACATCTTCAGCTCCTCACAGTGGGTGTGTATAAGTATATTATAATCCACCCAAAAGTTCAAGCTTCAACTATTATACAAAACTTGCATCCTACATTTCTGTCACATTTGTATTTACAGTTAACATTTCTGCAACCTAGAAAAGGACAGAAAGAGACTGCTTCCCTGCAATTGTCTACACCTCTCAAAATTGTTGGTGAGAATCATTCATGAGCCATGGCCAATTCTAGGGCATAGTCATCACTTTCCTGAAAATCATGCACCAAACCCACAAACCAGATAAGCTTCCCAACCTCAGTACAATGCAATTCCCATTCCATGTACTGAGGTTTCTGCAGAACCTCCAGGATGGACTGCCTCTGTCTCACTTCCAATCAGTTTGTAATCAGTGACTCTCATACGGATTGGAAGGTACATGACACTTTCAAAACTTGAGATTTCTAGGGGAATCTGGAGAAATTTCAATACCAGTTCAAACTAGAGAACAGATTTTGGTGGCAGCATAAGTCAATTGTGCTTACCAAATTGCCTCTTTGTGAAGTATTGACCAAAACTGCAGCCAATAAACCTGTGGCACATATCCCATTGGACCAACAATTATTAAGAAGCCAACCAAACACGAATCTGATCCCAAAGCCTTGAAGATCAACTACCATGTAATTTAGGTTCATTATAATTATGTGCAGGCTAGTATTATGCTGCAACATCATTTAAGCAACAAATTGTAAAGCTCTAGTCATATATTTGTATGGGAGTAATGTGCGCAGTATGTGAACATGTGAGGTTTGGACCAGAGTACTAGAATTTCCTCATCCTCATCTTGTGTTTCAACTTCAATATCAGAAAGGGGGAAGCCAACACAAAGCAGAGCATACCCCTGATTCACACCGTAAATTGATCAAAAACTCAAAAAGGATTCCTACAATATAAGTTTTAGTTGTCTCTCTTTCTATGTTCCCACATGTGCTTATGAACTCCAGGACCGAGAGGGAAGGAGATAAGAGCACACAGAGAGAGAGAGAGAGAGAGAGAGAAAGGAGTTCAGCACACCTTTGCCTTGGGTTCAGCAGATATGCCAAGAGTTTCAAGTTGGTACAATTGCCCTGATTTCACCCTCATCCCACAAGCTGTGTAACCTGGTACAGATGGCAGCAACAACACACCTCTCTGGTCATGAACAAATCAGAGCTCTATAATCCAGAGCACAATATCCAAGTGAAGGGTACTACTGTAAACATGATGGCAGGTAACCCTACCACAAATGAGTGGCAATAGAAACCTTCAAAACTCCAGAAGAAACCCTAAAGCCTAAAGCCTCTTCAAGTGCAGAAACAGCAAAGAAGTCTTGGTCCAAGTTTTGTTAGTAAAAACATTCTTCAGGAATCCAGAGCACAATCCAAGTGAAAGCTACTACTGTAAAAATGATAGCGAGCAACCCTACAACATGAGTGGCAATAGAAACCTTCAAAACTCAAGAAGAAACCCTAAACCCTCTTCAGTCCACAGAAACTGCAAAGAAGTCTTGGACCGCGTTTTGGTAGTGAAACATTCTTCAGGAATGCAAACCATGTCTGCATGAGAATGGGAAGGTGATTTGTTGATCCTCTTGTGCAGTATGAATAATGTACTGATCCTGCATCAAAAGCACGGTAGAGATTTGGTTTGCCCTTTTGATCCGAGGTGTGGGCCCGACTGCCGTTCCTGGTCCTATGGACGCGAAGATCCAGAGAAGAATATGCTGTGAACCTTGGACCTCGACACCCATTTGCACCTTCTTCCTCTCGACCTCGAGATCCACTTCCACCTTCTTCCTCTCGACCCATTTGCACAAAGAAGAAGAAGAAGACGAAGGCAATGGAGAAGAAGGAGGACGAGGCAGTTTTGGAAGGCGAAGAAGCCGCTGAAGAAACAAGGCTGCTGCTCCACAGTGCATGTATAGTGACCATGGGTCCTGATGCCGCAGTTTACAAGGACGGAGCTCTGCTCATCACTGGTGGCAACATCACTGCAATCGGCAAAACGGAAGCGATGCTGACGCAGTATGGATCATCATCCCAAGTGCATGATTTGTCAGGTCGCTGGATTCTGCCTGGTAAAAAGCGTCAACACCCATCATCAAAATCCCATCACAAACTCTGCTCCTTTTTGTCTTGAAGCATCTCTGTTGAAGCATCAGCAAGCTTGAAGGAAGCTGAGAATTC
>Ga0209611_10013514_pt1 | contig 11184 bp, 9 predicted proteins | sample S1TSphgellanicum_3_FD_187693 | JGI IMG/M metagenome (GOLD analysis project Ga0209611, IMG submission 187693) | Host-associated microbial communities from peat moss isolated from Minnesota, USA - S1T2_Fc - Sphagnum magellanicum MG (SPAdes) (version 2) | ecosystem: Host-associated > Plants > Peat...
TTCGATTTTTGTCATTTTATTTCTGTTCATTGGACTAATAATTTGAACAATATTCTTGTCATATATGTTTGGACCCATTTACCATATACTCATGATTGTATTGCCATTTGTCATTATTATATGAATTCCTTGAATATATATATATATATATATATATATATTCTGTTGAAATGATTTTCATTTCTGTTTTTTATCAGCCTTTCCCATCAGATCTTTGAAACTTTCACGTGTTCATGTTTGCAATGCCAAATTTGCACAACCAAATTGTCTTTCTCCACTTGTCAATATGAACTACCCTTTTTTAACTGTACACTTAACCATTCACAACTATAGTGGAAAACACACGAGAAACAATCTATTGTCTTATGATTAAGGGCAAAATGTTCATTGTTTATCTTTACCCATACCAAGATTTATAGTTGAATCATAAAACTTATATACCTTGAACCCTAACTCGGATAACACAATTTTTTGTGTTTCAATTTGCAAAACTTGTGTGTGTGTGTGTGTGTGCACACGAGCATGTGTGTGAATGAAACATGCTCCTTACCTTCCGGCATGATATCTAGAGATATGAACAAGCCATCATTTGGACAAGAGTGTTTTAGTTGTGTGCCATCTGCAGATCCAGTTGTTGGAATTGGAGTGAAGAAAACTGCTTCTTTATCTGTGCTCTGATTTTTGGTGTAAAAATTTGTATTTTTCACTACTACTATCGTGGTACCTTGGCCATTTCAACACATGTCTGTTGAATAATTAATTAATTAATTTTGAAATTTTCATTTCAACAAATAGAATATTCCTAAATATTCACTATTATCCTTCACAATATTTTTTGATTTGGAAGAAATAATTTAATTTTTTTTCAACATTTCTGAAAATAATATAATTAGTGTCGAATTGGCCAAGGTATTAGGGTATTCATTATTTGTCGGGTTTCAAAGTATTGTGGATCGGGTTGATCCAGAGCCTGATAGAGCAAAAGATGCCGTTCTGTCATGTAGTAACTGGGCTCTTCCAGGTCCTGTTCGACCAGGCAAGACACTGTTCTGTCTGGTGGTTAAAGGATTCTACCAGGTGCCTGTTTTGAGTGCGTAACGGGCATCCTCCATGGTTGGGCCACAGTTGAACCAGCACCCACCAGCAACACAATGAAGGATGAATGATAAATGGTCAAGAAACAGTTCATTAGCTTCCAGTTTCCCAAGCTAACCATGGTCATTAGCTCAGTTGCCCTTTTTCACTACCTACTAACCACTCCGGTGGGTTGTTAATAGGTAGGTAGTTTAAAAAGCCCTTGCCTGTTTATAAACTATAAACCATCTAATTTTCTAGTAGTCACCTATTTTTGTACCTACCTACCTATAAATAGAACCTACTTCACTACATATTGGGTTACAGAGGTTGAAACCAGATGTTAACTCCGTTGAGGTTCATCCACAACCGAGTCATAACAGGCATCCGGTGGATGGTGCGCTGGTTGGTGCTGGTTCACTCTGGCCCCGCTCATTTGTTCATTCATAATTCATATACCTTATCATCGCAAGTGGAACTACCTAACAGCAGTTCCAAAAGTGGAACCAACAGATGGCTCGACCACCTTGTCCCACTTAAGGAAAAAAAGCCTTTAAAAAAATGTACCCAAATAAGACACCAAACCTGGTTAAGTTTGAATGATTTTTTCTTTCTTAATTGCCACCCACAATTCAATGACTATAAAATAAATTAATCAATTAGTAAATAATAAATCACAATTCAATGTGATTTTAGTGAACTCTTATTTAATAAATTAATAGATACAAAATCATAATTCAATGTGATTTTAGCGAACTAGTTTTTTGAGTATTTGGTTGAAATCAGGCAAGAGAGAGTCAGTGGTACTCAATTTATTGGAGTTTTGAGTCTTGAAACAAACTGTATATATACAAACTGTAGCACATTGGCAGCTTCGACACTAATTACATTATTTTTTAAAAAAATTGAAAATTTCATAATTTTACTTTTTAAAAAAGAAAATTTTGTGAAGGAAAATAGAGAAACTTTTAGAATATTTTAAAATATACCATTTTCAACAAGAAACCTTCAAAACAAAACAAGTATTCCACACTGATTTGATGAACTTACGACCATGGTATGTATATATATTACAGCACATGTGTCACTCTGTGCGGGTGTCTGTCAAAAGGATCACAACAAAATTTATCTTGTTTCTTGTGACAATGTTTTTTTCCCCTAATTTAATAGTAATTGTTGTTGAGCTTTGCTTTGGAAGAATAGTATTGTTGGGGTCAAGTTTTCAGTAATAATAATGGCCTCGGTTAGCTCATATTCATTCTTTGACTATCAACACCACAACCTAGAAGGAAGCACAACAACAAACAAACCGAAAGACATTGTGGGGACAATTTGTCTAGAGCGTGATTCATTCATTTTTGATTAGTTGTGGGGTTGCATCCTAAATGAAACCGCTATTTTTCTCTATCTTTGGTGACAGGGCCTCCATGATTGGCCAATTAACAACCGCGAAAAAAAAAAACTCACCTAGATACTCACAAAATAGAATATTATGTTAGCATCTCCTCTTTGGTCTACCTATATAGGTTACAAGACGAGAATTTTGAGACAAAAAAGATACATGATGAAGTGTGGTGCTATTGGGAACAGCTTGTGGAATACATGAGCATTTGAGGAACACACACACACACACACTCAGAGCATCATCCTTAGGAACCTTTTTGGCAACACCAAAACCCAAAAGAAAGAATCATCAGCTGGTAAAGGGTCATATAAAAGGGTAAATGAACCTTTGAACACAGATTCTCAAAAATTCAAAAGAACCAGTCTTGACTCCCGACCACCATGGTTCCAAAAACAATCCCAAAGAACTGGTCAAAGGACCTACCCTGATCCATGAATTCTTTGGTGGTTCTTTCATAAGACCTGTTGCAGGTTCTTTGAAAAACATCAAAAACCCAGAAACTGGAGGTGGTACCTTAATAACACACCAGAGAACTGCCCAACAACACTGGTTCTCATTATGGGTGTTGTTATGTACTCAAAAACTATGGTTCTCATGGTCTTTATAGGCATTTCATGTACCCTATGGAATGGGCTCAGTAGGAGCCTGTTCCACCTGGGAATCACTGAGCCCATTCTGGCAACATGTCATTTTTGTCTTGTGGTTCTGGATTCCACCAGGGCCTGTTCCAAAGCGCAATCAGTGCTTTGATTCACAGCACTACCATGTCCACCCCCACCCCCCCCCCCCCCCCCTTTGGTTGGCAGGACAAGTGGAACTGGCAGCACCAAAAGTGGAGCCAGCACCAGATGACTGCCTGCCCACATAGGAAGAAAGCCTCAAAAGGCACCTGAACATGACACTGAAACTGGTTACATACTATGGAACGAGCCCATAGGTCCTGTTCCACCTGGGCAAGTCATCATTCTGTCCTCATGGAGACAATGAGTTCTATCAGGTTTCTGTTCCAAACGGTAACTGAAGTCTGACCAATGGTCATTATCTGCCTGTAATTGGCACTCAGGAGAGATTCTGCCACTTTGTTAGCAACTTCAGTGCCTATTGGACCTCATGATGTTCTCTGTGACAGTTGAAAGCATGGTTGACCCTAACATCCTTAGGGTGAAGGGCATAAGCTTTCCGTGTCACAACTACAGATAGGGAAAGGGTTTGTCTGAGACCCCTTCTCTTGCACAAAAAGAAATCATTCAAATTTTGAAACAGAATGGGCTTTGCAGGGACCTCGATTACAAAAGTACCTTAGAATTTTACCTATCATGTGCTTTGGAGCTGCTGGAAACCCACAGGCTGAGCAATAATTTCCAACCATTCTACAGCCAGGAAGGATGCCTTGTATATTCAACTGCAGAAACTTACATTGATCAAGTTGAAAAAATTAGCAGTTTGAGCTAGAAGAAGATGCACTGATGCATTGAGTTTTGATCACCTGAACCATAAAGATGTGCCACTCTCTTGCATGCACCTCTCTCACAGTGGGGACATAATTTTGTGCTAAATTTTGGGCATTAGCATAGTTGGTCAAAATCATGTGCATGCTTAAGTGCATGTTTAAAAACCTCAGAAATTTGGTGTGCTGCTATTAAACAATGGTACAAACTACTCCCTAGCAATTCAACCTCCAGACAGAGAGAAGAGCCCCCTCCCTATCAATTCTATTCCTTCTTTTCACCTTCACATGCTATTGATACGATGGAGTTCAAAAAACAACCTGCTTCTGTTTTCCTACACTTCATACTGACTGAGACTCCAGGACATGTTCAGGAGCCAAAAAGCACATGAAAAAAATTTGCTATTTCAAGATGAGAGTTTGCCTTCAAATGATGTCATTTCATGATTCTCAGATAAGGTTATGAAAATAATTTGTTGTATTTCTGGTGATGGATTGTTTGAAGGAAGCACAAAATGGGCAACTTGAGAGTGGGAGCTTGCTTACAAAATTTCCAAGGGTGGCACTCTTTTGGAAATCATGTCACTCAGTGTTTTGTCTTTGCAGTAGCAGCAGCTCAAGAACCCTGCTTTTGAATAACAACTCATTGCTCCTAGTATTTGATGTTTGGCAACACATGATATTGAAAGCTCCCTTCTGCAAAATGTCAATGATTTGGTTCAAGAGTTAGTCAGTAGCTTCACATTACTGTCATAACTTTGTCCAAACAAAAAAAAATTTGTGAAAGATAATGAACTATAAACAAAATGTTTTCTTTGGAAAGAAACAAAAATAATCATTTACCAAAAACTTTTTTCTCAAACTTCTCTGGATAAACTGCCAATAGATAAACCATACACAGGTTTCTATACCACCAAGAGAGATATCAAAGAATTCCAAGTAGCTAATAAGGATTTTATTTTTATTTTTGTGTATTCGAGGAGACCAGATAGTAATAGATTGCTTCATTTGTGGAAATCAAAAACTGGGAGGGGAAAATTAGGAAAAAAGACCCAATGATACCTCATAATTGGATGTGCAGCATGGTTGTTCCTGCATCATCCTACTGCAGCTTTCAGAAGAAGAGCATAAATGCTTTCTTTCGTGTAGAGAGAGAGAGAGAGAGAGAGAGAGAGAGAGAAAGGTTAAGGCCTACTCCACGAGGGTCTTTTGGCCACAATTTGAGTCAGATTAGCTTCCTTGCAATTCTTAGTCTTGAGAATCTTGTCTCCTGTACTGCCACACCTCCCCTCTTGAAGCCGGGAAATCTCTGCACTCAGCAAATTTGCATATTCTGTTCCTATACATGTTTTTTTCAATACAGCAGCAGCAGCAGCAAGCTTTGTTTCTACATTGGGCTTCTTGGGGTGGGAAGAAGTTAAAGCCTGAGCAGCTGCCACTGCTGGTCCCTTCCTTTCAGTATGTAGCACTGGCTTGGGGATTGTTTGAGCCTCCTCCTCTACCTCCTCCTCAGCTGGCTTGGTGTGTATTGCAATTTCATTACCATTGGGAATGATTTCCAACACTGTGGTCTGTCTGGAAACAGACTCTCCTGCACTTGTTGTTGCCTTCTTCATCACACTTGTAGCCTCACTCTTCACAGCTCTAGCAGTCTTGGATACAGATGTCGGACGATGATTCCTCCTCCTCATCTGTGGAGGAGGTGACTCCTGCCGCCTTTGGACCTCCCCAGGATATGTGGTGGTGTGTCTTGCAGCATGCATAGCTGGAGAATAATGATGTCTGGGAGAAGAGTACAACAATGGAGAAGCTAACTCCTGCTTGCTTTGTAAGAAGTCAGAATGCCTGTACCTGCACTGAGTAATGGGTAAGGCATAATGAGGCAGATATGTCTCAGAGTTGAAAGGCAAATGAGTTAGATCCCGTGCAGTAGGAGCTGCAAGTTGTTGATGGACAATTCTGCCAGGGGAGGCAATCCTAATGCCTCCTCCAATCCAGGGATGTTGCTGATGGTGTAGGGCTTTGATTCGAGGTTGTCTTGACGATGGACTATGAATCATCAGTCCTTGTCTTGGGCTTTGTTTCCTGGCTCTGCTATCTTTCTCTGATTCCAAAGCAAATGAAACTGTATTGTGGGGATACCTCCTCCGCCACTGCTTCAATACAGGCTTGTCTTGTCCGAGCCCACTTGCATAAAGCTGCCCACGAACATCTGTCAATGTCTGTGCTAGGTTGTTGCACACTCCCCAGACTGACTTGAGTGTCCTTTTCCTGTCAGGCCGACTGTGCTCATCTGAAAAACCCCTGGTACTCTCTCCCTGTGGTTTTTCTTCCCCCTGCTTCAAACAAAACAGCAAGATTAAGCTTCCAATGTTAGGTTCCTGGTGGACCCCACAAGCACCCTATTGGACATGCTGCACATGTTTGTAGTCAAACACTAAGAATCCTGTCTAAGAAACCTTAAGAATCTGTATATTTTGTATGCATTCTGTAGGATATTCATGCCAATGTGTGGACACATAATTGAGCCAGAAAGCAGGTCTAGAATACAATGAACCTGCTGCTGAAGGGCATGCATTTCCTGTGATAATAATGTTTGCAGCTCATCAACCTCCTGCTGTAATGATCTCTGCGCACATGAAGAAATTTATCACACAGCAAGCAACAGGTGGCTGTGAGCATTGTGTGTAAAACTGTCCGTACAGTGTGTGAGCACCTGTTTCCTGATAAAGGGTTAGAGGATCTCCAGAGGTCAGTTTCAGATTCAGCTCTTGTCTAATCTTGTGTTTTAAGGGTTCAATACCAATCTGCCATGTATTTGTTGCTTGAAATGGGTGAAACATGTTTATTGGGTACAGAAGCAGTGCAGGAAACAGTGTAAGTGTCCAAGATAAGAGATATGCCTGCAAAGCCCGCAGTGCTCTTGAAGTGAAAGCCATGCCATTGCTGTAGTTCACATCAGGGTCCTTTTCCACAGTGTGTGGAACAACAGATATTCTCCCTCCCTCTGTGACATTGCAGCTTTCAGAGCATGTTGGACATCCAATTTTCTGGAGCCTCTTCTGTTGATTTGTGGTCAAAGGCCCCTTCATTCCTGGAGGCTTTTTATCAAGACTGGAATCCTCATTTCTTGTGACTTGCTTAGTGCTTCTGTCAAACTCTGCAATCCCTCTGGAGGGAACCAACTCCACTGACTGCTGTTTTCTCTTTTTGGAAGGTTTGGTTTGCTGACCAGAACGCAGAGTCAGCAGCTGCCAATGAAAGAAATTGCGCTCCAAAAGCCGCCTCTCTCCCACCCTTCGGATCCACCAGGGCAGTGCCTCCATCATTTTGTTTAGGGAGGCGCTTCTTGAGATAGCTCTCTTCTCTAGGACAGAGGTTCGAGCAAATGCACGCCAAGCTGAAAAAATTAGTGGTACCATCTTGTGCTCTGTACATGTGTCATTGAACTCTGTCTCTGTACAGGTGGACACATTCCCAAGATGTGCCTTCAGTAGCTTTTGAGGTTGCCTTTCTCCATCCACTGTGTTGGCAACCTGAAGGACACCAAAAATACAAAACACCACTGCCGACATGTTGATCATGACTTAGGACTTGCAAATGAACATCAAATGATCTCATGCAGATTTTAGAGCCAGAGAAGAATAAAGAGTTACAACAATATAAGGATGCAGGAAGGTAAGCTGACTTAAATGTGGGGGGGGACCCACAGAATGTTACCAGATGGTGATTCTCCCTTTTGTGAACAGAGTTAACATAATTCACTAGTTCAATGCTGTGAAGCTGTTTGGCAAGTAGCTCCGCCCTGACCATTCAGACCAATGTCTGATCAGACTCTGATGGAACTCCAGGTGCAAGACATGGAAAAAATGACAAGTCAGTGGGGAATCAATGAGTCAAGCATGTGCATAGCAAGCTTGACCCCAAAAGAAATCTTGAAATTGGGAAGTAAACTTGTGTTCATGACCATGAAGGATCTGGGAGGGACAGAGACCTTGCAGCTGATGCTGCCCAGCGCCACTTCCAGGTTGCCCACTTTTTCAACCTTGCTAAGCATTTATCTGTATCAAACAGTCGCAAAGATGCAATGGTTTGGTCTTCAAGTTGAGGAATTCCTGTTCGGTGTTCCACTACAGGGACACCCTTTGTGGAGCTCTGAGAGGCATTCCCACCCAAATGGTACTCGTCCAAAATGGGCTCATCAGGTATGGGAGATGGTGGAATCAGGAATTGGATCATCTTTTCAGCCTCAGGTGTCAAGACCCTTGTTTCATTGCACCCATGCTTGGCAGGAGAAGGCTTATACTCTGTACTGGGCTTGCTTGCATGACCATCCCTTGAAGAGTAGGTATGCCGATTTGTTGGAAACAGTGTACTCTCAATCTCACGCATGTGATCTGTCAATTTTTTGAGGTTTTCTATCATTTCACCTGCCACTTCCTCTGAGGCTTTGGCTCGATCTTCTGCTGCGCACTGCAGCTTTAATTGCAGCTCCTGCTCATCAATGTCACACCACATGCAAGCCATCAATGGGACGATCAAAGACTCCTACCACCATCTTGCAAAAATTATTGTAGCTCTCCACCATATTGATCAAGTGGCTGCAGAGAGCAAGGATTCTGCGAAAGGATTAAAAACTCCTTTATAGCATTGCAAGACTGAGAGAATCTACCTCTGCACGACAAGATGCCATATTCGCCCTCTCAACAGCATGATGAAGCTGCTGCATCAATGTCTCCCTTTCTTGGCTCAAGCCAGTGCAACGCTCTGTGAATGATGCCAACTCCAGCTGCCAGTGTACAGCAGAGAGAACTACATCAGCCAACTTGTTCAATCAACAAACAGATACTGACATCTGGCTCTGGTAGTCAGTACTCATTTATCAATATGCCTGATCATATGTGCCTGGAACTCACCATGCAGAAGTAGTCATGTAATGCAATGAGATGTAGCTCCAGCAAAATCTTCCAAAAGTATGACATGATATTGGTTTCACATATTTGGAGGCTTTCTTCATTTTGTGTGTTGGTGTTCTATGTAACTTGTTCTCACTTAGGTTATGTCTCATGAGGTCAAACTCCTCACCTCTTTGGCATACTTTGCCCCATATGCTTGTCGCAACTGGTCTTGGAGACTCTGAACTTCTGCAGCGTGTTCTGTTTTCAATGCATCAGCATGTTGCTGATCCATAGTCTGGCGGTCTGCAAGTCTGGATACCATTGACTTCAATCTCTCTATCTCTTCTCCCTGTATTCCTAGCTCCTCGTCCCTGCGGGCCAGCTGCTCCACAAAGCTGTCTGTAAATGAGTGGATGAGATGCTTGAACAGGTGTGATGTTTCAGACTAGTATCATTGTGTCTTTCACCTACATAGTGAGAGTCTGCATTTACCTGTTCAAGCAAAAACCTATTTTCCTCCAGAACACCACATTTCTCAGCTTGTAAAAGTGCCAGGTTTGCATGCAATTGACCATCGATTCGAGCTCCCTTCTCTTCCACATTCTGAAGATGGTCCTTCAGCTGCCTTATCTGGTTGTCACGCCTGTGCACTTCTGTTTCTGCTGCTGCCAGCCTCTCAAGTGCCATCATCATCTCCCTCTCAATCTCCTGTCCCTGATCAGGCAGACCCACACCTTCTTCTTCTTCATTGAAAACTCACTTTGCAGTCGAAAAACTTCTGCAAGCCTAAACCTATCTTTCTCTGGTTCTTGGATTCAGATCATTGATGGAAATTGGAGAAGATGCTGATGTCTGATTCTTCCCTCTTTCCACTAATAGGACACAAGCAACTGTAGCATGTCATCACAATCCTTATGAGAGAAGGATGTGATAAGTAGACAAAAAATCAGAATTCCACAGCAGGGGGAAGATTGCCCAGCTTTGTAGGAGTAAGGGTCTCTTTTCATTAGGATGCTGTGATCACAATTACACACAGTGTGCTGTGATCACAACAGCCTAATGGAAAGCCACTGACATAGGGCATTGTTTCTTGCTGCAAGGGCAGTCACTTTCCATTGGAGATCTGTAAGGTAGTTGGAAATATGTAGTTAATCATGAGTCCATGAAAAAAAGGACTTATGTCACTTTCAAATGAGTCCCAGTTTGACTCACAATTTTCAGAGCTCCTGCAATTGGTCAGTGCCTATGAGCACACCTAGCCGAAAAATATAACGAAAAGTTGTTGTGATCACAAAATCTACTATCAGAGCAGCCTAATGGAAAGATTTTCTAAGGTCGTGATAAATGGAAAAAGGTGACGTACAGTGAGGTCGTGATTGTGCCCCTCCGCAGGAGTACAGCTGCTTCTATCTATGAGCTGCGCACGAAGATTTGCGGAGTCTTCAAGCGCCTCTGCCAAACGCTGTTCGCTGCTTTCCAACTCAGTCTCTAGGGCCGCCATGGATGCCTCATCTTGGCGTGCCTCCTCTAGCACTTTCTTCAGCTCCTGGCTGAAGATATTCTGAGAGACACAGGTTGCAGGCGGTTTGTTGAAGGTTAAAAGACACTTGCTGGAGCATGACAAACTGCTCATCATCATGATTATTGTGTAATTTACCTGATGAATTTCTGTGTTTATCGTGTCTCATAGTAGACACACACCGCAGTAGAACAAAACGGGAAAAAGGAGAATGCCGAGAAAAATGCGGCGGCCAAGAGACGTCATGACACGCTCAACTTTTGAACTGGGGAATAATGAACCTTAAGCTGCGTGTGACGCCATCGCTGAAATGCAAGCACGACGGCGACGACCTTTCGCTCGGCCGTCCTCTCCTCCTCTTCCTCCTTCCCGGCACCAGGACAAACCCCGTTGGGAAACGACTCGGTCTTCTTCACCTCAGCCAGTTTCCGACTTGCTTTCGACTGCGCATGGAACAGTTTCCGCATCGAAGTAGCTCCCGGCAACATGTCGGCCAGAAAACTGTAAGGCGTCGCGTTCCATCTCCGCACCGCAAAAGAAGCGTTTGAATCCCTGGCACCTTTATTACTCTCGGCCTCCGCGCCCTTGCACTCATCAGGACTAGAAATAGCTGCATTATCAGCATGGAGTACTTTGGCACTGGATTTTCTCCCGCCGTGCCGATCTTTCTGTGATACAGAGCTACGTCCACTCCCGTTGTTATTAGACTCGACTATACTCGCCCGATCTGGCTTCTCTTCCCCATGATCCATCTAGCACACAGAAATCCTTCACTGCTGAAACTCCGTCAAACCGTCTCTTCCTCCTCGTCCTTTACTCCCTCCTGCATCGCCTCACTCAA
>Ga0209611_10013515_pt1 | contig 11183 bp, 7 predicted proteins | sample S1TSphgellanicum_3_FD_187693 | JGI IMG/M metagenome (GOLD analysis project Ga0209611, IMG submission 187693) | Host-associated microbial communities from peat moss isolated from Minnesota, USA - S1T2_Fc - Sphagnum magellanicum MG (SPAdes) (version 2) | ecosystem: Host-associated > Plants > Peat...
AGCATTACTCACCCGTTCGCCGCTCGCCGCCAGTATTGCTACCGCGCTGCCGCTCGACTTGCATGTGTTAGGCACGCCGCCAGCGTTCAATCTGAGCCAGGATCAAACTCTTCAGTTAATAACACTTTGTCACTGAAGCAATCGAGTCCGTAACTCACACTCATTCATGACGTGTTTTTCAGGCACGAATGAACGACTGGTCGTTCGGAACTCATCATCAATTGCGCCAAAGGCGCCATGACGCGAGTCCCCACACAAATTACCTGTTCAAGTTTTTAAAGAGCGTCTCGGGACGACAAAGGTCCAGAGAAAGACTTTCAAGTATAACGCGGTTTTCGTCTCCGTCAATCCTGACAGGGCCCGAAAAAGCGTCTTTCACTTGGAAGGGCGCGCAGTATATCCCGGGGTTTTTGGCTGTCAACCGATTGACATGCGGCGCTGCGAATGTCCCGCTTCGCCAACCCCGAGGGCTCGGCTCAAGGGCCGTTTTCGAGCCTTATCTTTGCGAAATGACGCTTCCCGACCGACACGATGTAGGTGTTTCCCGCAAGCAATTCGTGGCCATGGCCCGAGATTTTTTCCTGGTTGACCCTGACCGCTCCCTCGTGGATTTTGCGGGTCGCCTCGGAACCGCTCGCGACGAAGCCGAGATCCTTCAATATCGTGGTCAAGCGCGCACTCGGCGCGCCGATGTTCATCAACGTTTCGGGCAGGTCCATGGGCACCGCACCCTGCTGAAAGCGCGTCATCCAATCGCTCATCGTGCGCGCCGCGGCGTCGGGGCCGTGAAAGCGCTCGACGATTTCTCGCGCGAGCTCGAACTTCACATCGCGCGGATTGCGCCCGGCCGCGACCGCGGACCGCAGCCCCTCCACGTCGCCTAAGGGCCGGAACGAGAGCAGCTCGTAGTAGCGCCACATCAGCGGGTCCGATATCGACATGAGCTTTCCGAACATGTCTTGCGGCGCATCTTGAATTGCGATGGTGTTGCCTAAGGATTTGGACATCTTGTTCACGCCGTCCAAGCCTTCGAGCAAGGGCATCGTGAGCACGACCTGCGCTTCCTGGCCATGCGCCTCCTGGAGCTGCCGACCCACCAATAGATTGAATGTCTGGTCCGTACCCCCGAGTTCCACATCGGCCCGCAGCGCGACCGAGTCATACCCCTGAACGAGGGGGTACAGGAATTCGTGCACGGCGATCGGCTGGCCGGCGCGGTAGCGCTTGCTGAAATCGTCGCGCTCGAGCATGCGCGCAACCGTATGCTTGGCAGCGAGCTCGATCAGGCCCGCCGCGCTCATCGGGCCCATCCAGCGCGAATTGAAATCCACGCGCGTGCGCGTGGGATCGAGAATCTTGAAAATTTGCTCCTGGTAGGTGCGCGCATTGACGGCGATCTCGGCGGGCGTCAACCGGGGGCGCGTGGCGCTCTTGCCGGTCGGATCCCCGATCATCCCGGTGAAGTCCCCGATCAGAAAAATGACCTCGTGGCCGAATTGCTGAAATTGCCGCAGCTTGTTGATGAGCACCGTGTGACCCAAGTGCAGGTCGGGCGCGGTTGGATCGAAGCCGGCCTTGACCCGCAGCGGCACGCCGCGCTCGAGCTTCTTGCGCAATTCCGCCTCCTGGATCAGGTCGACGGCGCCACGCTTGATCTCGCCGAGTTGTCTTTCCAGATCCGGGATCACTTCGCTTCCTGACGTTCCAGCCGATCGAGGCGCCGCCATCCGGCGGACGAGCCGGGGGTCCCGGTGCATGAGCCGGGCGCCCCGGTGCATGAGCCGGGCGCCCCGGTGCACGAGCCGGGCATTCCGGTGCACGAGCCGGGCGTCCCGGCGGGCCTCCTAATTTACGGCTTTACGCCGAGACCCGCCAACGCGGCGCGCGCGCCGCCCACATCACCCCCACGGATTGCCGCGGCGCGCCGGTTGATTGCGGCCCGCTCGCGCGCCGTGAGGCGCGCAAGATTCTTCACCTGCAGGGACATGCGCGGGTTGCGGGCGAGGAGCTCAGCATGCCGCAGCAGGAAATCCCAATACAACGTGGTGAAAGGACAGGCATCGTCGCCGGTCCGGTGCCCTGGATCATAGCGACATCCGCGGCAGTACCCGCTCATGCGCTGCAGGTACTTGCCGGAGGCGGCATACGGTTTGCTCGCCATGAGACCCCCGTCGGCGTACTGACTCATGCCGAGGGTATTCGGCAACTCCACCCATTCGACTGCATCGACGTAAACGGCGAGATACCATTCGTGCACCGCGCGCGGGTTGACTCCGAGCAGCAGTGCATACAGCCCGGTCACCATGAGGCGCTGAATGTGATGCGCGTAACCCTCGCGCAACGTTTGTTCGATGACCTCGCGCAGACACGCCATGTCGGTGTCGCCGGTCCAGTACCACGGCGGCAAAGGCGCGTTCGCACCGAGCGCATTGCGCTCCAAAAGCCCCGGCATTTCCGTCCAGTAGATGCCGCGCACGTATTCGCGCCACCCGAGGATCTGGCGGATGAAGCCTTCCACCGCGGCCAGGGGGGCTACCCCGGCCCGGTAAGCCGTCTCGGCGGCGAGCACCACTTCGCGCGGATTCAGCAGTTTGAGGTTCAAGGCCGCGGACAAATGCGAATGATGCAGCCAGGGCTCGCCGGGCCACATCGCGTCCTGGGTCGCGCCAAACTGCGCAAGACGCTCTGTGACGAAGGATGCCAGTGAGCGCTCGGCATCGGCCCTCGTGACCGGCCAGGCGAAGCCGTCGAGGCTGCCCGGATGTCCGGCAAAGCGTACGCTCACGAGATCGATCACCTCGCGCGTGATCCGATCGGGCGGGGTCCGATAGCGCGGTGGCACGCCTTGGGGCCCGCCCGGTCCGAAGCTCTCGCGATTCTGCGCATCGAAATTCCATTTTCCGCCCACGGGCCCGTCCGCATCCATGAGCACACCATGCTTGCGGCGCATATCCCGGTAGAAGTATTCGAGCCGGAGCTGGCGGCGGCCGCGCGCATGAGCCGCGAACTCGGGTAGGGTGATGAAGAAATGCCGGTCGGTGCGGACGTCGAGGGGGAGTCCGGCGCAGCGGGCGGTCTCGATCAGCGTCTCGCGTACCCGAAATTCGCCGGGTTCGGTGACCACCAGCCGCTGCGGCTCGAGGTGCAAGATCGCGGCGCCGAGCTCCGCCGCCAGGGTCTGGCGGTTGGCGGGGTCATCGAGACGCCGGTAATGCAGCACGTAGGCGCGCCGTTCGAGCTCCAGCGCGAAATGGCGCATGGCCGACAGGAACACGGCGGTGCGTTGCTTGCTCGACCAGACGTGCGTGGATTCCTGATCCACTTCGGCCATGAACACGGCATCGAGCTGCGCATCGAAGCCGTCGAATGCCGCGGCGTCGCCGTCGAGCTGATCCCCGAGTACGATCACGAGACTGCGCAGTCCGGGCATGCTCGGGATTGTGACGCGTGGTGAGCCGCTTGTGGCGGGCGGATTGACCGGGTCGGCATTCGCCGCTAGCCTGGAGAGCCATTTGACCATTAGGTGGCTCCCGGTGCTCCGCGACAAGGCCGACGTCCGCGCAATCCCGGCGCGGGGCAAACGCATCATGGCGCGCTTAGGTCCGGTGGCGGCCGCCGCCGGCGCCGTGCTGATACTCTGCAGTGTGGCGCGCGATACGCCACTGCCCGGCAATTCGGCGCTTGCCGCGCTCGCCAATCCCGAGCCGCAGCGCCCCGCCGCGGCCACAGTCGGGGCCCCAGTCTCGGCCCCCGCCGCGGCCCCAGTCGCGGCCACAGTCGGGGCCGCCAACGACAACGCGCCGTCGCCGCCCGCGCCGAGTGCTCCGCAAGCCAGGGGCGCGACGATCCAAGCCGTGGTGGGTCGCAACGACACGCTGGACGGGATCTTCAGGCGCATGGCGCTCGACATCGCGGATCTCGCCGCGATTCGCAACCTGCCGGGCATCCGTCAAAGCCTCGATTTCCTGAAGCCCGGCGATGCGATCGAGGTGACCCACGCCGCCGGCGAAGTGCTGGAGCTGCAGCGCAAAGTGAGCGAAACCCAGACGCTCAAAGTGGTCCGGCAGGAGGACGGCTTCGCCGCCGAGATGATCACCCATCCGGTCGAGACGCGCACGCGCGTCGCGACGGCGACCATCGATTCGTCGCTGTTTCAGGCAGCCGAGACGGCCGACATGTCCGACGGCGTGGCACTCAAGCTCGCCGCGATCTTTGCGTGGGACATCGATTTCGTGCTCGACATTCGTTCCGGCGATCATTGCACTGCCGTCTACGAGCAGATATTCCAGGACGGCAAGTATCTGCGCGACGGCGAGATCCTCGCGGCCGAGTTCGTCAACGACGGCAAGGTGTACCGGGCGGTGCGCTTCACGTCGGCGGCCGGTCGGACCGGTTACTACACGCCGAACGGATCGCCGATGCGCAAGGCCTTCCTGCGCGCTCCGGTCGAATTCACGCGCATCAGCTCGGTGTTCGATCCCCACCGCTGGCATCCGATTCTGCAGCTCATTCGCGGCCACATGGGCACCGATTACGCGGCGCCGACCGGAACACCGGTGCATGCCTCGGGAGACGGCCGCGTCGGCTACGCTGCCTGGCGCGGCGGCTATGGCAAGGCCATCGTGCTCGACCACAGCAACGGCGTTTCGACCCTGTACGGCCACCTGTCGCGCTTCGCGCAACGGATTCACGTCGGGTCGCGCGTCCAGCAAGGCGAGGTCATCGGCTACGTGGGCATGACGGGTCTCGCGACCGGTCCGCACGTGCACTATGAATACCTGAAGAACGGAGTGCATCTGGATCCGCAAAAGCTGCCATTGGCCGGCGCCGAGCCGCTGCGCGCCGACGAATTGCGCGAGTTCACGCGCGCGACGGCATCCTTGCTCGCGCAATTGGAGCCCCCCGCCCATGCTCCCGTGGCGGCCATGGGCGCGGGCGCGGCACGGGCGGCGCCGCACGCGCAACCGTCCGCCTTGCCGCCGGCGGACCCAGCGTCGGCGGTGAACTGAATACCGGCCTCGTCGAGCACCCCGTGTATCTCGGGCTGATCTCCGGAACGAGCATGGACGCGATCGATGCGGCCCTGGTGGACTTCGAGGCGCAGCCGTTCTCGGTGATCGCAACGAGCGCCACCCCGATCGATCCCGTCCTGAAGAGCCGCATCACCGCCGTGCTCGAGGCACCCCAGCACGCGAGCCTCGATGAGGTGGGACAGATCGACGTGGAAACGGGACGCGCCTTCGCCCGCGCCGCGCTCGCCCTGCTGCATCAGACCGGCACCGCGCCGGAACGCATCGCCGCGCTCGGCAGTCACGGTCAGACGCTGCGGCACCGGACCGATCTCGCGGTGCCTTTCACCTGGCAGATCGGCGATCCGAACACGATCGCAGAATTGACGGGCTGCACGGTGGTGGCCGATTTCCGCCGTCGAGACCTCGCCGCGGGCGGCCAGGGCGCGCCGCTGCTGCCGGCATTCCACGATCACGTGTTCCGCAGCAACGCGGAGGCACGCGTCATCGTGAACGTCGGCGGTATTGCCAACATCACGGTGCTGCGCTCGGGAGAACCCGTGACCGGCTTCGACACGGGTCCGGGGAACCGGCTCATGGACGCCTGGATCACCCGCCACCGACACCTCGACTTCGACCGCAACGGAGCTTGGGCGCATAGCGGCCGCTGCGATCCGGCGCTGCTCGCGCGACTGCTGGACGAGCCCTATCTGCGCGCTCGCGCGCCGAAAAGCACGGGCCGGGAATTGTTCAATCTCGCCTGGCTCGACGCAAAACTCGGGGCAGCGCCGGCCCACGGTCCGCCGGCTTACGGTTCGCCGGCCCCGGCAGCGGCGCCGGAGGATGTGCAGGCGACTTTGCTCGAGTTCACGGCCGAGACGATTGCGGATGCCGTGCGGCACCATGCCCCGGAGGCGTCCCTCTATGTCTGCGGGGGCGGTGCCCACAACCCGCGACTGCTGGCGGCGCTGGGACGGCGCCTCGGCGGGTCCCACGTGACCACGACGGCGGCGCTCGGCCTCGATCCCGACTACGTTGAGGCGATCGCGTTCGCCTGGTTCGCCCGGCGCACCGTCGCGGCGCAACCGTCGAGCATTGCGAGCGTCACCGGCTCACGCGGCGCACGCATCCTGGGCGGCATCTACCGCGCATAGGGGTTCGCCTGACAGTATATTCTTACCCTAGCCGCGCGACTCTCGCGCACAGCACGGATGCCGGGGCAAAACCCATGAACGACGTCGATCTGCAAACCGCCCGCTTTTACATCAACCGGGAACTGTCGTTTCTCGAATTCAATCAGCGCGTGCTCGAACAGGCCAAGGACGCCGCCATTCCGCTGCTCGAGCGCGTCAAATTCCTGTGCATCTCCTGCGCGAATTTGGACGAGTTCTTCGAGATCCGCGTGGCGAGCCTCAAGGAGCTCGTCGAGGCGGGCGCCGCGCAGACCGGGCCCGATGGCCTGTCACCCGAGGAGCAGTTGAAGGCGATCAGCGTGCGCGCCGCCCGCCTCGTCGACGAGCAGTACGACTTGCTGAACGCGGTACTGATGCCCGAGCTCGCGGAGCGCGGCGTCGTGTTCGTCTCCCCCGAGTCCTGGTCCGAGGCGCAGGCGGCTTGGATCGCTGATTATTTTTCGCGCGAGGTCGAACCGGTGTTGAGTCCGCTGGCCCTCGACCCGGCGCGACCGTTCCCCAAGATCCTCAACAAGAGCTTGAACTTCGCCATCGTGGTCGAGGGCGAGGACGGATTCGGCCGCAACAGCGGCCTCGCGGTGGTTCAGGCACCGCGTTCCCTGCCGCGGCTCATTCGCCTGCCCGACGAGCCCGGCAGCCGCCAGTTCGTGTTCCTGGGCACGATCATCGAGGCCTCCATGCCGAAGCTGTTTGCGGGCATGAGCGTGCGCGGCTGCTATCAGTTCCGGGTCACACGCAACAGCGACCTGTTCGTCGAGCAGGAGGAAGTCGACGACCTGCTGCGCGCCGTCGAGGGCGAACTCGCCTCGCGCCGTTATGGCGACGCCGTGCGCCTGGAGACCGCGCACCACTGCCCCGAGGAGATCTTGAGCTATCTGCTGAATCAGTTTGCGCTCACCGCCGACGATCTGTACCGGGTCCCGGGGCCCGTGAACCTGAACCGGCTCATGGCGCTCTACGACCTCGTCGACATCGGCGAGTTGAAATTTCCCGCCTTCGCGCCGGGCGTGCCCGAGCGCTTGCGCCTCGGCACCGATCTGTTCGGCGCGCTGCGCGGCGGCGACGTGCTGTTGCACCACCCCTTTCAGGGATTCAGTCCGGTCACCGACTTCATCAAGCAGGCGGCCGCCGACCCCCAGGTGCTCGCGATCAAGCAGACGCTGTATCGCGCCGGCAGCGACTCGACGATCGTGGGAGCGCTCGCGGAGGCGGCGGCGGCCGGCAAGGACGTGACCGTGATCATCGAGCTCCGGGCACGATTCGACGAAGAGACGAACATCGACATCGCCACGAAACTGCAGGAGGCGGGCGCGCACGTCATGTACGGTGTGTTCGGGTTCAAGACCCACGCCAAGCTCGTCATGGTCGTTCGGCGTGAGGAAAAAGGACTGCGCCGCTACTGCCACCTGGGCACCGGCAACTATCACACGAGGACCGCGCGGCTGTACACGGATTACGGGCTCATGACGGCCGACGAGCTGATGGGAGAGGACATCCACGAGATCTTCCTGCAGCTGACCGGTCTGACGCGTGTGCCGCGGCTGCGCAAGCTCCTGCACGCACCCTTCAGTCTGCATCGCGCCCTGCTCGCGAAAATCGACCGGGAGACGGAACATGCCCGCGCCGGCAGGCCGGCCCGGATCATCGCCAAGTTGAACGCGCTCACCGAGCCCGCGATCATTCAGTCGCTGTACCGCGCATCCCAGGCGGGCGTGGAAATCGATCTGATCGTGCGGGGCGTTTGCTGCCTGCGGCCCGGTATCCACGGCGTCTCGGAGCGCATCACGGTGCGCTCGATCATCGGCCGCTTCCTCGAACATTCGCGCGTCTACTGTTTCGCGAACGACGGTCAGCGCGAAATCTACTGCGGCAGCGCCGACTGGATGAACCGCAATCTGTTCCGGCGCGTGGAAGTCGCGTTTCCGGTGGAGTCGCCGGAACTCCAGGCCCGCGTCGCCGACGAACTGGCGATTTATCTCGCCGACGACACGCAGGCTTGGACGCTGGGCCCCGACGGGCGCTATTCGCGCGTCGAGGGCACGCTGGGCGTATCGGCGCAGGCGCAGCTGATGGGTCTCTACGACGAGCAGCTTGCGACGATCGACTGATCAGCCCGCCCGGGCGCGCCGCTGCTCCGGGCTCAAAGATACGTGAGGCGGAAACCCGCCTCCTTGAGATACTGCCGTTCCTGCTCGAGATCCTCGAGCGTGAGCGGATGCTCCTTCATCCAGCGCTGCGGCAGCTCGAGCCCGATGTTCCGGCCCTTGACCTGCAGCCGAACGTCCGGAAGCGGCTCCGGGCTTCGGCCGCGATGCAGCAGCACCGACAGGCGCAGCAGCACGATCAGGAATTCGGCGTGATGATCCCAGGGCGGGAGCAGATTCTCGAGCGCTTCGAACGACATCTGACGCCGATGCAAACCGACCAGCGCGGCGAGCAGCAACTGCTCTTCGCGCGGAAACCCCGGCATGTCGGCATGCTCGAGCAGATAAGCGCTATGCCGGTGATACTTCGAGTGTGCAATATCGAGTCCGGTCTCGTGCAGCCGTGCGGCCCAGCGCAGCGCCAATTCGGCCAGCGGATCCTCGAGCCCCCACTCGGATTCGACCTGGGCGAGCAGCGCGACCGCCGTGGCTTCCACGCGGTCGGCTTGTGCAGCATCCACGTGGTAGCGCTTTGCCATGGCCCGCACGCTGCGCACCCGGGCATCCTCGTCGGTGAAACGGCCCATCAAATCGTAGAGCAGTCCTTCGCGCATGGCCCCCTCAGCCACCCGCACGCGCTCGATGCCGAGGTTTTCCACGACCTCGATCAGGATGGCGAGTCCGCCCGGAAACACCGGCGCCCGCTCGGCATCGATGTCGAACAGTTCCAATTCGTCGATGTGGCCGGCCGCGATCACCCGCTCGGTGAGCTTGCGCAGGTTGTCGGGCGTGATGCGGGGACCGTCGGGATACAGGCGACGGATCACCTCGGCGATGACCCGGACGGTGCCCGAACTGCCGAACGCGTGCAACCAACCGAGCTTCCGGTAGGCCGCCTGAACGGGTTCCAGTTCGAGGCGTACGGCGGTGCGGGCCCGTTCGAAGCGCCGCGCGGAGATGCGCCCGTCATCGAACATGTTCAACCCCACGCATCCGACCGACAGGCTCTCCAGCAGCAGCGGATTGAATCCCTCGCCGATGACGAGTTCGGTCGAGCCGCCGCCGATATCGATCACGAGGCGCTTGTCCGGAATCATCGGGCTCGTATGCACGACACCGGAATAAATGAGGCGCGCCTCCTCCTGGCCCGAGATGATTTCGATCGGGTGGCCGAGGGCGGCGCGGGCACGTTCGAGGAACCAGCGCTTGCGCCGCGCGCGGCGCAGTGCGTTCGTGCCGACCACGCGCACGCTCGAGGCCTGCATCGCCCGCAGCCGCTGGCCGAAACGCTCGAGGCAGCGCAGCGCCCGCGTCGTCGCCTCGTCGTCGAGACGGCCGTTCTCGGTCAACCCGGCACCCAGGCGCACCATTTCGCGCAGTCGATCGATGATGACGAGCTGCCCGTCCTGATGGCGGGCCACGACCATGTGAAAGCTGTTGGAGCCGAGATCGACGGCGGCCAGCACGTCGGGGACGACACGACCGCCCGTCATTGAATCGACCAGCACTTATGCCGAGAAGGAGGACCCGCAGCCGCAGGTGGTCTTCGCGTTCGGATTGCGAATCACGAACTGCGCGCCCTCGAGATCTTCCTTGTAGTCGATCTCCGCACCCATCAGGTACTGGGCACTCATCGGGTCGACGAGCAGCTGCACGCCGCCATTTTCGACGCAGAAATCGCCCTCTTCGACGGTTTCGTCAAACGTGAATCCGTACTGAAACCCCGAGCAGCCACCGCCCGACACGAATACGCGCAGTTTCAGGTTCGGATTCGCCTCTTCCCGGATCAGATCGCCGACCTTCCCCGCCGCGGCATCGGTGAACACCAGAACATTCGGAGGGGGCGGGATCGCGGCGACGCTGGATTCGGCTGATGAATTCATGTTGACAGTATACAGGGCTCGGTTCGACCAATCAAAGTGCGGGCTCCTCACTCTGACCGACCGGGGCCAACTCTGACCGACCGGGGTCAACTCTGACCGACCGGGGTCAACTCTGACCGACCGGGCTCCTCACTCCTGACCGACCGGGGGCAGATCGCCCTGATGCGGGCCTCGCCGACTCACTCTTGACCTTGACCTTCCAAGGGTTCCTGGGGCAGGCCGTTGCCAGGCACCTCCGTTTCGACCGACATCCCCTGCGCTTTCCAAACGAAGGCTTGCCGATAGGCGTGGGTGGCATCCTTGCCGCCGTGGATCTCGACCCCCACGCGCATGGGCTCGAAGCCGGCCGGCAACACCAGCGGCTCGTCGTAGTCCTGAAAATATCGAAAGGAATAGGGCAAGCTCGATCGCCGGTTCGGCGAGAGCTGGCTGAAGCTCAGGCTGACCGGCTTTCCCTGCAGCAATCCGTCGACGCTGAGCGTGGCGTTGCCCGCGACGATTCCGGCGGGCTTGCCGACCTGCATGAGCACGAACTTGAGGTGAAACTGACCCGCTACCGTCTCGGGCAGGATCTGCATTTGCTGCACCTTGACGCTGACGATCGTCTCCGGCTGAACGAGTCCCCGATAAAAGGACAGGTCCTGGTTCAATCGCGCGATCTGGCTCTGCATGTCGCCTAAGCTGCGCTCGACTTGTTTGTAGCCCTCGCGGTCGACGCGGCGTGCCACTTCCGCGGCCTCCAGCTGCGTGCGCTGTTCCGCATTCTCCGCCTCCAGTGCGCGGATCCGCGCATTGGTCGTGAGCCCGCCGCGGATCGATTCGACGATCCGGAAGCCCGCCTCATAGCGCCCGAGCTCGAACGCGCCATACAGCGCGAGGAAAACGCCGACGGTCAGAACGACACGTCGCTTCGGGTCATAGGATCGGACGACTGATTTGCCGAACGATACCGCC
>Ga0209611_10013516_pt1 | contig 11183 bp, 4 predicted proteins | sample S1TSphgellanicum_3_FD_187693 | JGI IMG/M metagenome (GOLD analysis project Ga0209611, IMG submission 187693) | Host-associated microbial communities from peat moss isolated from Minnesota, USA - S1T2_Fc - Sphagnum magellanicum MG (SPAdes) (version 2) | ecosystem: Host-associated > Plants > Peat...
AGTTCAGGTTTTGGGTGTTAAGAACAGCATATAACCAATAGATTGTCCTTTAAAAACCTCCAGTTACAGAAACCAACATGCTTTAATGAGTTATATAAGGCTCAGGTCTGTCAAATTTATCAGACTGCAACATCATTGGAAGAAACATTCTGCACCCTCAGCTGAAGAGTATTTACTTGATGCAAGAGCAGAGAAGTTGCTACTTGCAGAAGTCCACACTGGGTGTAAAAGTTCAATTGGTGTGCTAAATCCAAACACAGTTTACAATGAACACAAGCAATATGTGGAGATGTGGGATAAGTTCCACCTTCATCACCTCCAATCAGTTGGTAAGGAAAATTGAAGGAGCATTATCTCAAAAAATAGTGATTACACAACACCACCAAGCTGCAACACAAGGTCCACAAATTAAAAGATTAGTGAATTCTCATAGCAATCTTCTGTTCATAGATTTTGTGACTTTCACATGAAGATAGTCACAACCAACCTAGAGTTATGGGAACAGAAACAACTGAAAAATTGGCCCCTTGCCTTAGAACTTGTCAAAACAGAAGGACTAGAAGCAGTAAAACCATTCTGTACCTTGTATACTTCAGTGATGCTATTATCTAGGAGCCAGATTCACAGTAAATGACAGGACTAGATAAAGAATGAGAGAGCAGGGGTTTACCAATATAGCTTCAATTTCTTGAGGAGACACTGCAGTCCGGGGTGGTTGGTTTGCTGCAGTCCCCCCTACTGCTGCTGCTCCTACTGGCATGGCAGTCTTCACAGAAGCTGAGGATGCTGGAGGTGCTGTGGGGGTTGGTACTCCTGATCATGCAGCACCACAGAGGCCTTTCTATGTAAAGATCTCAAGACCTCTAGATTGTACTCTGTACGGAAACCTCTAAAGATGTACACTTGGGCAGAACCCCATCACAAATCACAATTTCTTAAGACTCCGAATTCACAAAACCCTAACCCTAAAAGCCTAGTTTCAATGAGAATCAAGGCAAACAATTAGAAAGCCTGACACCAGCAATTCAGCAACCCGATTCAGTCAATAGCCTAAACGTCATTGAGTAAAACAAAATGCAAAATTGGCAGTCTAGAGTTGTTCCAACAGAGAAAGAGTTACTGGATTAGAGCACCGGAACTATAACATCTCCTTATGGTAGGAAAGACACTAAACACCTGGTGCTCTACTCCAAAAACTGTTTTGGTCTTTCAAATGCCACATACCGTCATGACTGAAACTGCTCTGTAAGTGACAAAATGCTTGGTCCCTGATTCATTTGTAAATAGAATGCAAAGAAACATGAAATATGAAACCTCCGACGGCTTCATTCAGAGCACCCAACGGCATCTTCATGATCGCGTCTTTGGAGAAACCATATCCAATAGTCAAACCCTAATAGCTGGGTTGCACCCAAGTCTATTCCAATCCCAGGAAACACTAGATCAATCTCAAAAATTAAGAAGAATATGTGATAGCAACCTCCAGACATGAGAAGAGACAGAAGAAAGGACGACAGCAGCAGCAGCAGAGAAAAGGAAACACACCTGAGTTGGATGATGCAGGGACAGGTAATCCGCGACGATTAGGAAGCTTGATGAGGGGAATGCGCCTTGCAAGTGCCATAACTGCAGCTTTCTCTCTCTCTCTCTCTCTCTCTCTCTTCCAGTGAGCCTCAAGCAATTCGATTATTTTTTCTTTTGAAGCACAACGACAGACCCGACGTGACAAGCAATTGGCACCGCCAAGTGAAGCTCATTCGCAGAGGACTGGCAGGTGTTTCACCTGCACTCCACTGGGTTCGAACCCAGATCCTTTTTTTGAGGTCCCAGAATGGGCTATACCAGCGAGCCATCACCCCTGGAGTCCAAATTCGATCGTTGATTGTTTCCGCCGTGGATTTTTTTTTGGAAAAGACAATTGGAAGGGAGGAGGGAGGCGGGGGATAAAGGAGAATATTAAACTGGCCAAGGGTCTTGAATGCGATGGGTACAAAAGGACTATCCCCCGCCTCATCATGACATCACCTTTCGCCAACCCACATAACCTCCCCTCCCCTCCCTTGCGGAACTCCCCTTCCATTCCCAGTTCCACCCTTCGATCGTAACCTTCAACCCCTCATAGGTGCCACATCATCACCCTATACAAGTTACGGCCCATGTTACCTATTTTGGCATAACCCACCATCACCATCCCCCATCCCCATGCAACTTTTTTTTGATGCTTGCCCATCCACCATGCTCGCCCGCCCGCCATCATTGCCAACCTTTTCACTTTAAGGCATCAACATTGTCCTCCATCGCACACATGTTTTGCACTCCATTCTGCATAGTACCCACATGTCTCCATTGTTTCTCTACACACACATTGTTGAAGCATTTCACAACCATTATCCTTCTTCTCAATCTCATCAATCAGGAACAACTTCTACATGTGGATTTACAACATGTGATCCACCTTCAAGTATGTGCATTGCTCAATTTGGAGGGCATTCCCTCTACTTTAGTTGCAAAAACAACAAGATTATTAGTCCTTGGCAAGCTTGGTTGTAGAAATTACAAACCTAAGATCACTTTTCACCTTCAAGTTCCAAAGTTGCCTTGAGCGTCTCATGTTTGATGCATTGTGTGCTTACATTTAGAGATATTTCCTTCTTCTTCATTTTTACCTCCATCTCATTGCAGGCATGATTCATGTTTTGGACTTGTGCCATTTCCCAAGGCATTGTTATAGTCGGACCACCTTCTTGATCATGTGTTTTTCCACATTTCTTTCATGCAGTAGTATTAATCGTTTTCCATTATACTCAACTTCTACTCTAAACCTAACAAAGCGCAAGCTTTCTAATGTCCACCTATAATTTGAACACCAAAGATGTGAGATTAAAACCGAAAGAAAATCAAGTGTAATAATCAGTTCATCATGAAGCTACTAGTTTCAATCTGAGTTCTTATAGCTTAAATTTGACTATCTTAGACATTGAGTAAACGAGAACGCTCATGGAGGTTGTGAGGTTAGGAATTCCACTAGAACATATTGTGCATGTAATTACACTAAAGGTATAGTCGAATACATGTGTATTCCTTGCCTACATCCTTTCTTCAATCATTGCTCGTGGAATATTTCAAAAACCCTAGATTTTAACTTTTCTATAAAGGGGGAAGGCCGCGGGGGGGGGGGTTCATTAAAGGAACTACCTTTAAAGACCACCTGTTAATAACGGGTTGTTGGATTTTCAAAAAGTTCAAAGTAATTTTCACCATGTAATCCCATTTGGCTATAACCTAATTTGATCTAACCATTGAAACAACTACACATGGTCCTAATGTATTCACATCATAATATGCACTACTGCAGTATTAGCTTTTAGTCATTGCAATCCCAAATACTACATTAATTTAAGGCCAAATTCTATTTTTAGGGTTGGATTTAAACCCTAAACCCTAAACCAACAATGTCTAATGTAACTAGTGTATGGAATCTAATAAATGGTGTTTTGTTTAGCTTTAAAGGTGTGAATTTGACCACAATTAAAGCACCTACCATGTTGATCACTTGGACAACGAGTTGAAATTATTAGATTATGTGTAATAGATTGTTTTACGAAATTTATTTTCACATTATATATGATTTGTTACTAGGGATTGTTACATTGCTGGTTGATTTAAAATCCTAGTAGTTCACTAACCATTGGTTTTAATGGTTGATTTTCATCGGTATATGCAGCCATGTGTGTGAAATCTAGGTAAGCAAAGGTTTATGGTTACCTAGTTGGTCTAGATGTTGGTCAACAATGTCAGATTGGTAGGTGTCGCTCCATCTTCAATGATTGTTTAGGGAATGCCAACTAGAGATATTGGTGTCTAGTCATGTTAGCTCACAACTTGACCTTATTCAAATGTGTGTTGTGGTAAGTAGGTCAAGAACACTACTAAAAATCTTGTCATTTGCAACTAATCACTATGCAACTAGCATGCAACTGGTTGTCATTTACAACTATCTCAATCATGTTTGCAACTATAAATTTGGTATTGTATAAATTTTCAGCCATACAATTGTGTGTGCAGTTAACGTGCAATTAAATGTGTATAACATGGACATGTGTCATAAAAATGATGGCCTAAACTTATACATACTTCAATTATTATACTTAATATATCTACATAGGCTATGTATAATAATATTATGTGCCTCTAGTACTAAGGTTAATCACATGCTAATTTAGGTGAACCTAAACTAACCTAAGCTAAAATAACCATGGCTAAACTAACCTAGGCTAAATAAACTAAAAAATTAAATTAACCATGGCTAAATTAAATTATGTTAAATTAACTATGGCTAAATTAAGTTAGGCCAAATAATTATGGATAAATTATTTATGGCTAAAATAAATTAAGCCAAACCAATTATGGCGAAATTAAGTTAGGCTAAAATATTTATGGCTAAACTAAATTAAGCTAAAAAATAAAATGGCTAAATTGATTATGGCTAAACTAAAATATGCTAAATTAAATTAAGCTAAACTAAACCATGGTTTAAATATATATTACAAGTTTTTAAATTTTATTTGTCAAATATATTTAAATGATTGTTTTGGCAAGTAAATTTATTTTATTTTATTTTATTTGGAATCTTTTTCAAAAAATGTAAATTTGATTAAACAAAAACATTATTTAGAATCAATTAATATGATAATATTAAAATTTATTGTAAATATTCATAATTATCAATTATTTTTATTATAATTATAATGATAATCAATTATATATATAATATCAATAGGTATTATATATTTAAATTTTATTATTTATGTTAAAATATTAATGTAAATAGGCTACACGAATTAACCTCCAAGTACACAAACATCTTAAGCTAATTATTAGTTTAAACTATATAATAATGTTAAAATCATATTTTCATTGAGTAATCGTAATTATTAAAAATATTCTACAATCATCTTTGAAGTGCAAAAAAAAAATGACTAATGAAAAATCAAGAAGAAGAATAAGTTTTCCAAGTTACAAAACGTTTTGTTTTTCCTTTTCTTTGGACCCCTCCTATTTTCAAACCTCATAACTTTCTTATTTTTTATTCATTTTAAACGATTTAAAATGCTATAGGAGCGCCATATGAAGTTCTACAAATTATGTTGAACTTTAATAGCAAAAAAAAACATAAAAGGAACTTTCTCAGTGTTTAAAAATCAACCTTTGTAATGTTTAATTGTTTTTTTTCTGAGTTTTTGACCCCCTTTACTTTGGGGGGGCATAACTTTTTCATTTTAAATCTATTTTTGACAATTTTTAGTGTGTTAGATGCGCTAAGAGGAGGGATTCAAGTTTTTTTTGGACACCAAAAGCAACAAAGCCCTCCCCTAGCTATTATATTCTAATACATTAGTTGCATTTAATGTGCAATTAAATTGGTTCATGAAGTTTGCAATGGAATTTTTTATCCCATATCCTTTGACTTCCAATTCTATTTGGCTAAGTATATAACTAGGATCAATAACTTTATTGTAACCAAGCACCAAATGCCATTGGGGATGAGTAAATAAATAAAGTTTGACCTTTATGAAATGGTTAATTTAAAAAATAAAATTGGATTATTTTAATCTTACCTATATAGCTTAAACCTACCTATGTTCAACCTACTTACATACCTAAATAAACCTACTTATATAATAGGGTTAATAATTACCTACTTACCTAGGCACACGTGTCAACATCTTATTGGCCAAAAATTGGATGATTTAAATTTCATTAATTAATATTTTTAAATTTAAAAACTGTAAACCTTAATTACCACGTGTCATCATATAATTTGTGTTTTAAAAGGACACGTGTCAAATGGTCAATGAATGCTCCATGGTGTGCCACGTGCCATCATCTCAATGGCAAAAACTTTAATGATTGAGATTAATCCAATGAATTTTTAATTTTGAAAACAAAAATATAATTAAATAATGACATATGTCCACAAGCTAGTTGTCGAATTTTTAAACACATGTCATATTTTTATTAGTTACATTGTAGTTACAAGGAGAGTTGCAACAAGGTGCAACTACATTTGGATTAGTATATAGGATGAACATGTATATTAACACCATATATACATGTTGCATACGTAGTGTTGCATGCAACTGAATGTCTTGTGCAACTTGTCTTAAGCAACTACACAAATTTGTAGTTGCATGTGTCGCATGCAATTGAATTTTAGTTACAAACGACAGTTGCAAAACCCAAAATTTCTAGTAGTGAAAATGTTTGAATTATAGATAACAATGTGGTCTCTTTTGGTGGATTGTCATATGATATGGTGGCATTTGTTTAAATGGTTCATCAATTGTCCAAGTGACATTTTTTCATGAATGCACATAAGGAGTGACACTAAGCCAAGAGATGCTCCATTCCCCAAACATGTAATGCATGGTAGGTACAACATGGGGTATACATTTTTAACACTTTTTGGATTGCGACATTCTGCAAATGTAAACATTGGGTGCATTTTTGTAATTCATACACATGTTGTGCATAAGTTGTGTAACATTCAACATGACTTAGTGAATTGATTTTAGTATGATGCACATAAGGAACAACATAAGGCTTATAGAGTTCAGGCCTTTAAATTATGTATGGATGTCAATGTTGGGGCATGTTGGAGAGATAGTGTATGCATATGGCAACAAAGTTGTTATTGTCCTCATGAATTAGTTGGGTTTTAGACTAGATTCAAGGAGTCTACTTGGAAATGATTGCATAACATTTATTGCACTAGCTTTGTGAAACCAACAGTTACATGCAACCAGCCAGAGTAATGGACATTACCATCAAATCTTCTTAACATGATCAGACCAATATAAACATTTCTCTTATTTTGTGAAGATTAGTATAGATAATTGGAATCCCTACTATTTTGGCATTATTGGTCTAGTTTAATATAGATCTATCCACCCCTTATCACCTTACTTATCATAGGAACATTTTAATGTAATGGCAAACAAAGCATGCAAAGTTCACTCCTAGTGGTAATTTTGAATGGGAATCTAGTGGGGCCAAAGTGGAAGTTTGGTGGGGCCATAGTGGGAGTCTAGTGGGGCTAGAATGGAAGTTTGGTGGGGACATTGTGGGAGCCTAGTGGGGCCAAAGTTGGGTTCTAGGATGATGGGTTGTATTGGCAAATGGATAGGATATTACATAGTCCTAGTGAATTTTGAAAAGGTGCAATCTTGCTTGAAGATGTTGCATAAATGCATTTGGGAACAAGTGTTGTGACATGAATGTAATATGAAAAGGGTGTGTTTTGTATGCAAACAAAAGGGGATGCTTGCTTATAGTTGATATTCAATGCTAGTGTATAAAACAGGGCTAGAACCACCGTATATGGTACCTATGTTTTTTGAGGAATCAAATTCCTAAGAACTTTCCAACCTAGACACCACTAATCTCAAGGAAACAACTAATGAACTTCTAACTATTGTGAAAATGTGCCTAGGAATCACAATTGTTTGTGAAAGGTGCCATTTTGACATTTTCGATTAATCAATTGAATTGGTCAAAGCATGACCAATTCAAGTCATGCATGGTAGTTAAATTCCCTCTAATAAAATCTTGGACATTTGGAGGAACCAAACAAAGTTGGATGTCCTTAGTGATGTAAAATACTTTGGAATAAATTACCTTTATAATGCAAAAAAATTCAAACTACTATTGATGTAATGCTCCTTACCACAAATTGTGTGTTGTGTTTTTCGCAAGATGCAGACAATGAATACTGGTTGATGGTGGACTTGAAGCATTCGTATGAACATAAATTATCCATAAAGGCTGCTAATAATCATGTGCATTGGATTGTTCAATTTATCATATTGGGTTTTATTCTCTTATTAATGGGTATGCTATTATCCCACGTGGGTAAATTTCATCATTGAAAAGCACTATGTATAGTAGATATCATAGTTTTAATGTTATATAGTGTAATATTGTAATTGGGTTCTTATTCTAGGGTTCATATCAACATTGTAGTTTATCATAGTGGGAGTTAACATGGAGAGAATGGAGGTCAAATTGGCACGTGGTGGAAACTTAGTGGGGAAATAATGGTAGTTCAGTGGGCATGTACTAGGGATAGAATGGTAGTTTAGTGGGAATGCAGTGGGAATTTAGTGGGGACAAAGTGGTAGTTCAATGGCATGTGTGGTTGTTGTTCAAATTCATTGTCTAAGGTGGCCATAGGTTTAGGAAATTTTGATGGGGTTTTATATGTGTGTAGGTTGCATGGAATTCTCTACAAATTAGTGACTCCCACTAACAGATCCACAAAGAACAAAGGCCCAAGACATCAAATTATGGAAGCATGATGAAGCTCATGCGAATGATACTAGGTTAAAGTGATATAAATGCCCTTGTCAGATATGCCCAAGTGCTTGGCCTTTGAAACACACCACAATTCAAAAACATTTGTTGGATTTTGGATGGCACCCTCTCAATTGAGGCTGGACAGAGGTACACTATGCATGATGTTCCCCATTCAAATCAAGTTATAATCCTATGGTTCATAGTGAGTGATGCATAACCATCAATCACTACTAGAAATTTTGGGTTTTGCAACTATCGCATGCAACTAAAATTCAGTTGCATGTGACACATGCAACTGCAAATTTGTGTAATTGCATAAGACAAGTTGCATAGGACATGTAGTTGCATGTGACATTACGTATGCAACATGTATATACGGTGTTAGTATACATGTTCATACATACATACCAATCCAATGTAGTTGCACCTTATGTGCAACTTTCCTTGCAACTAATCAAAATATGACACATGTTTAAAAATTAGACAACTAGCTTGTGGACACGTGTCATTATTTTATTTTTTTGTGTTTTTAAAATCAAAAATTCATTGGATTAATCTTAATCATTAAATTTTTTGTCACTAGGATGATGACACGTGGCACACCATGGAACGTTCATTGACCATTTGACACGTGTTCAATATTTTAACACCAATTACATGGTGACACGTGACAATCAAGGCCCACCTATTTTTAAAATTTTAAATATTAATTAATGAAATATAAATCATTTAATTTATAGCTAATAAGATGTTGACACGTGGTGCTTAGGTAGGTAGATAATAATTAAACCTTATTAAGTAAGTAGGTTTATTTAGGTATGTAAGTAGATTGAAAAATAGCTAGGTTTAAGGTATATAAATAGGTTTAGAATAATCTAATTTTATTTTCAAGTTTGACCATTTCATAAAGGTCAAGTTTTTTTCATTCACTCATCCCCAATGGCACATTGGTCATGAACGTAAAGCTAGGGTCATGACATGCATGTATAGTAAGTAGTAAGAAAATTGTTCAACAATGTGATTAGACATAGAGGACAAGGAGGAAGAACAAATTGTAATAGGAGGGTAGAAAAAAGTCTATGCAAGTTGCCCTTAAATTGGGTATGCCAAAATTCCAATAGCAATGGCTTTAAACTTATTGCCATAAATCATGGTTTGAATACAAAGGGTGTTTCAGTATGTAAGTTTTGACTTAACATGCTTGATAGTGTAATCATGTATGTGTCCAAAAGGTTGGAAATTTGTGACTAATGTATGTGTGATTCTTGCACTAACAAACTTGTTTGTGGTTTTGGGCTATTCCACCATTATAAATCAAAATTGTCCCCTAAGAACTTTATTAATTTCAAACCCTAGAATAAGTAACCTTAGCCCTAAACATGTAACCCTAATCTTAACCCTAAAACTATAACCCTAACCTTAAATATTTAACCTTAAACCTATAACCCTAACCCTAATCTTGACCTTGTTTTTTACTTTGACCATTGATTCAATGGCATGCAACATGGCACGTGTTCATTCATATTTATTTTGACATGTGTCATGGTCAAATTGGTGTACAATTGTCCATGTGTGCATATATATAATGAAATTAATGTTTTTCCTCAAAAACATGTGAAGGAATAAATTTTAAGAAAACACATGGCACCTTATAATTAGTGGAGGCATGCCATGTGCAAGCATGGCATTGGATTCAAATTATGAGTTTTCATTATCTTTATCATTGATCTAAGGATTAGGATTCACTAATGAGATATTTTAGATTGTCCACCATGACTATAGTTACAATCATAATGGTTTTTTATGACTACAAACATGGTAATCTATGATAGTCCATACTTACAATTGTGAATGGTATTTACAACTATGACCGTGGCCAATGACTACACGGTAAAAACAACAAGTCTGATTCGACTACATAATCATGTAGTCATGGGTAGTTGTTAAGGTTGGAGTGATATGACTACATTTGTAGTCATATATGTAGTCATAAAACTAAGGATTTGGTGCAGTGTATTAATTCCAATGTCTTCATGTACTTTTAATCTGCTCATCAACTTGAACTTTTGATTGTATTAATTTGAAGGCCCATTATTCATATCTTCTAGTTGCCCATTTAAAGTTATTATAGAACTTGTTGGTCTTTGTGTGTTTGTATAATTTTGCTATAAAGTACCCCACATCTTGGATTAACCTTTTTTGTGTGTAAAAATGTCATGACCTTGGCCTTGGGCTTGTAACCAAGGCAAGGGCTTGCAAAGGTGCGAGTCGAAAGTGAAACCCAAGAATCACATTTCGTGCTCCCGAGAGTGTAGGAAAGTGTGAGGGAATGAACCCTTGATGGATTCTCAAATTTTTAAAGAATAATTTCAGGGGTTAAAATTCATTAGATTGAAAAGTTCCTTATAACATGGGAAAAATCTTGAAAATTAAATGTCTAAAATGACTTGCATGACCCATTTGAGTTTTTAAAACACAAGTTACAATCGAAAGAAGGGCTGAAAGTAAAAGTGCCAATTTGACTTTCGACCATTAAAAGTCAATAATTGTCTTGATGTACTTGCTTGTAGGTAGAATGCCATATATCGTTGGAAAGCTAACAACAAGGGCTACAACTTTTTTTCATATCTGACTTCAGTCGGAGGTTTTCACAAAATTTTATGAGCTTCCAAAGTGGTAGGTGTCGCAACCCTAGCTTTGGGCTCGCGACCAAGGCAAAGGGAATTACAAGGGTGCAGGCCAAAGAGGAAGCCCAGGAGTTAAGCCAAGAGGAAGCCCGGGAGTCAAGGCGAAAGGAAGCCCGGGAGTCACATCACATACTCCCGGGA
>Ga0209611_10013518_pt1 | contig 11181 bp, 6 predicted proteins | sample S1TSphgellanicum_3_FD_187693 | JGI IMG/M metagenome (GOLD analysis project Ga0209611, IMG submission 187693) | Host-associated microbial communities from peat moss isolated from Minnesota, USA - S1T2_Fc - Sphagnum magellanicum MG (SPAdes) (version 2) | ecosystem: Host-associated > Plants > Peat...
TTTTTTTTTTAAAATTTTTTTTTTTCCTTTTTTTTTTGTGTGTGTGTGTGTGTGTGTTTTTTTTTTTTTTTTGGGTTTTGTTTTTTGGTTGGTGTTGTCAAGCTCAAATGCTCAGTTTGTTTTCTTGATTGTTGTTGCAGTTTTTTTCTTCTTGGGTGTCAGCTGTACTTGTAGCAACACTCATCACTCAGGCACTCACTCAGGCCTTTTTGTTGTTGTTGTCTTGGGTTTTTGTTTCATTGGGAAGTTTTGTTGGAATCTGCAGTAGTAGTTGTAGGAGTTTTGTGCTGCTGCTTAAGATTCCAGGAAAACCCAAAACAAAAAAAACCAATTTTTTTTTTCTTAGAGAAACTTGAAGGATTGAACTCCTGAGCTCCTGATGATGCTCTAGCTAGCTCCTGATGATGAAGAAGATTGCAACTAGGAGAGAGAAGAGCAAGCAACAAGAGCGTTCCCCATCTGTTTCAGCTCCAGGGTTCAAGCAGACTATTGTTGATCCAGACTGAGATTCCAAGCCCAGGGTTCTCTGGTGAGTCTCTAGCTCAAAGAAAGAGTTTCTTACCAGAGATCGATACCTTTTATCATGGGAGCTGTTTGCTCGAGGAAAGCTTACGAGGAAGAAAGAGCTGGAGGATCTTCGTTACCTGATGCTGTTGCTGCTGCGAGCAAGACACAAGAGCACCCCCACCATCACCACAATAATATTATGATGAGCAGCCCACTGCAGCCACCAGCTGCTGCAAGAAGAAGAAGCTCCTCCCCCACTTCTTCCTCCTCCTCATCATCATCATCTGCAAACAGAAGAAATGGAATTACTAGTACTGCTGCTACTGGTCATGCTCATGCTCATGCTCCTCCCAAGGTTTTTCTCATGCCTAGCCATGAAATTGAGGATTTGCAGACCAAGAGGATGCTGCCAGAGCTGCAAGAAGCTACACCAAGTTCTGGTGCAACTTGGCAGCAGCTGGAATTCAACTCTTATGTGAATGAAGACTTTTCATTTGAGGCAGCGGCAGCAGAAGCAACAGCAACAGCAACAGCAACAGCAACAGCAACAGCAACAGCAAGCTGTCCTCCTGATGCCCATAATGCTCATCATCAGCATGTCAATACAACAAACAGTGAGGAGAGAGGCAGTCGGCTTTCAAGGATGCTTTCTGCTAGAGCTAGCTCTGTGCGATCCAAGACCACCAATGCTGCTAAGAAAGGTGCTTCAATGGTAAAGTGCTTCATCTTCTTCTTCCCATCTTGAATCCACTTTGCAGAATCCTGCAACAAATCTGGTGAACAAACCACTAAAAAGCAGCTGATGGGTTACAAGCCTGCCTCCTGTTTTTGTTTGCCTTTTGCAGATGTCAGAAGTTTTGAGAGGAGCTGGAAGTGTGAGCTTGGGGAAAGCTGTGGAAGCTCTGGATGCTTTGGGGAGTTCAATGACAAACCTAAACCCTGGGCGCAGCGGCGGGTTTGGATCAGGAGGTGGAGGAGGAGGAGGAGGATCATTGAAGCGCAGCAACAACAAGAAAATTGGAATTCTGGCTTTTGAAGTCGCCAACACCATTGTGAAGGGTTACAATTTGAAGCAATCCTTGGACAAAGAAGCAATCAAAGTGTTGAAGGACCAGATTCTGCGTTCCAAGAGTGTTCAAGTCCTGGTCTCCACTGACATGAAAGAGTTGATGTGCATTGCTGCTGCAGATAAGAGGTAAACAACAATACACACATACACTCTCTCTCTCCTCTCCTCTCACTTCTTCTTCTGCCTACATTGTTTCCATTGAATGTGAAACATTTTCCAAAGCAACAACAAATTATGCATCTTATTGCCAATGCCAGAGATTGTTGCTGTTGGTGGAGATTTCTTTGCAAATCAGAGAGAGAGAGAGACACAGAGTAGGGTTTAGGGTATATATGTACATGTCCATTGCCAAGGGCTATGGAGAGTTGTGTGAGAGAGGTAATAATAGGGTTTAAGGTAAATATGTACATATGTAATGTCCAGGGCTATGGAGAGTTGTCAACACACACACACACACACACACACACAACAAAATTTAGGGTTTAGGGTTTAGGGTATATGCATATGTGTTGGCCAAGGGCTATGGAGAGTTGTGATCACAGTTTTTCTGAAAGCAATCCTTCATCATGTGGTTGGGTTTTTTATTTGGGGGGTGGGGGGGGTGTTGAATCCTCTTGCAGAGATGAGCTGAAGATCTTTGCTGGAGAAGTCATTCGCTTTGGCAATCACTGTCGTGACCCACAATGGCATCAACTTGACCGAGTTTTTGACAGGTCTTTTCTGCTGCTGCTGCTGCTATTGCTGCTCTCTCTCAGCTTGCTCTCTTTCCCCATCCCCTATTTTTACTATGTGCTTTGATGCTCTGTAAACACATAGTACGTAGAAGTGTTTATCAATACACAAGGTCTTTGTGTGTGTGTGTGAACACATGTGCGTGTGTGTCTCTGTCAATTATTTGTTTGATATAAATAGCTTGTTAGGAGAAGAAGAAGGGAGGACCGTAAGTATAAGGTAAGGAACTTTTCTGACAATCTTCCTGGGTTTGAGGGCCCAGCCAAGGGCACGGAACGTGCTGGGTACAGGCCTTTGTGCCCATTTTGGTGCCTGTTTGGAAATTTTGGCTTGCCCAAATTCCTCACAGGCACCTTACAAGGGTGCAATGGCCTCCTGTGCCCAGCCAAGGCTAAGCCCTGAAAACCCAGGAAGATAGGTTTTGTTTGTGGTTTGAAAGGGAAATTCTGTGAAGGGAGGTGACTGAAAATGATCTAAGAATTTAAAAAAGAAAGTTCTAATACACATGTGTGTGAGGAGGAGGAGGAGGAGGAGGAGGAGGATGGTTTTACCAGTCTGGTAATGGTGGTGGTGATGGTGGTAGAATTAGTTTTGTAGCTAATAAATAACAATTTCTGTGTTTGTCCAACTTCTTGCAGACTAGGACTTGATATTGAAGATTCAAGACAATCCAAGGAGCAAGCTGACAGCATCATGCAAAACTTGATGATGCTGGCTGAAAATACTGCAGTAAACAAAATTTCTTCAGCTCCTCCCTGTGACCTATCACCACAAAATTGCATTTTTTGCCATCAAAGTTCTTGTAGCCTCTCTTCTGTACACACACAAACACACCCACACACAAAATGATGTGCACATTTTGTGTTTTCCTTCTTTGAGCAAAAGTGATGGGCAACTTTGTGATTTGGACAAACCAAAAATTTGATGGTGGTTGGCAGGAATTGTACCATGAACTGCATGCTCTTGACAGATTCCACACAGATTTGAAACGTAGGCAACATGAAGAGGAGCTCATCATCACAGCAGCTGCTGGTGGCCCTCCTGCTGCAGTGGTGGTGTCATGTGGTGTGCTTCCCTTCCTCCCTTGTAGAAAACCAGATTTCTGCAGTAGATGCTTATGATGCGCCTTCCTGAAAATTTCCTGCATCCATTGAAGTACTAATCTTGGGTTTGCTTTTTTGTGTGGTGTTTTTCTTGGGTATGTCCAAGACAGCTGAAACTTTACATTTGGATTTGTTTCTTTGTGCATTTTTGGTTTTGGGTACATAGGAGACAGCATTGCCTTTCTGAAAACTGAAGTCAAGAGCCAAGAAAAACATGTCAAGACACTGAAAAAGAGGTGTCTCTGGTCCAAAGTTCTGGAAGAGGTATGTTATGCTTTACTTCCTCATGTGGGGTCAAAAGCCCATTGTGATCTGCTGCATAAATGATGAGCAATGCTTTGATGGTGTCCTTGGACAGCCCAGACCAAATCTAGTCATCCTTAGACAGCCAATATCAAATCCGTTGCCCTTAGACGGTTGAGATAAAATCTAGCTGTCCTGAGATGGCCAAGATCAGATCTGTTGCCCTTGAATGGCAGTGATTATATACATTGGAGACAAAGAAACTGAATTTTGTACATGGAGAAATGAAAGAGAATTTTCGCAGACTAATTTTGCAGTCCAAGATTGTTTTGCAGTTGATGGAGCAACTGGTAGACATCGTCTACTACATGTATCAAGAAATACATGACAACTTTGGTGCATCTGGTATGTAACCACTGCCACCACTTCACAATTTTTTGGTGGATGCGCTACAAATTCATGGAATTTTATTTTTCTTTTGACTCTTTTTGATGGGTAGGTATCAAGTTTTAAATGGATGATTTGCAGTGTTCACAAAGGAAGCAGAAGACGAGTACAAAAGAAAGACGAGGAAGCTTGGCACGTTGGGCCTGGCACTTCACTATGCCAACATAATCAACCAGATTGAAGGCGTGGTTTGTAACTGGAAGAAAACTTCTTTCTTGCAACCATTTTTTTTGTGATTTGCTAAATTTGATGGCCATGTGACAAAATCTTCTGCAAATGAATGATGCTTGCAGTCTCTCTCTTGAGAGCAATCTAGTCTAAAATGGGTCTTTGTAAGTGTAGTTGGTTTTAACAATTGTGATGAACATTTCTAGCGATTCAAAGTGATCACCATCTGCTGCTGCTGCTTCTTTTTGGGTTGCAGTTTTTGAGGTCAAATTCTGTGTCACCTAATATAAGGGACACACTATACCAAGGGCTATCTCCATCCATGAAGGCATGCCTCCGCACTCGCTTGCAGCAAAGCTCCAAGAAAGATGCGGTAAAAACAGTTGTATTATTTCTTCCTTCCCCACTACAGCAATCTTTCTCCAGTACAGCAAATTTCATTATAAAAACTTGACATTAAAATTGATGAATTATAAGCAATATCATTACCAAATTTGAAAAAAAAACCTTTGTAGCAACACATGTTTTCTGTTGTTGTTGTTGTTGTTGTTGAGAATCATTTTCAGGGTGCCCAGCAATTAGTTTCAAAACGAAAGATATTGACTTTCATAAACCATTTAGAATTGGGTAATGGAAAAAGAAACCGCAATAATATGTGAAAATTTGGACTATGGAAATCTTTGTCGATTTTATAGTCATAATTTTCCTGGTCTTCTTCTTGGTTTCAATTTTTTACCTCAGTTAAGTAGTGCGGAGATCAGAGGGGAGTTGAGCACCATTTTGGAGTGGCTAGTCCCAGTTGCATCGAACACTACCAAGTAAGCACACTTTATTTTGCTATTCTAAATTTCTAAGGAACAAAACTTTGTCTTCAAGGTGGTGCAATGGGTTGGTGGAGAGTTGGGTGGAAATTTTTTCTAGGTATTCATAATACCATAGATGCCTACTGATAATTGACGCCTTTTGATGTTGAAGTATAACTAATCAATTAATTAAAAAGGCCAGGTTTCATAGTTTTTTCCTGTTTAATTTCTGAAACAGTTTTAAGAGTTAACTCAAAAGTGCACAACATGAGGTACAATAATAGCCTTGGCAGTGCAGAAGTAGAATCTATGTCCAAACCCTAAACCCTAAAATGTAAACCCTGAGATTTTGAGTTCAAATCTCAGGATTTCAGCTATGGAACAGTGTAGATTTTTTTCTTTTGATTTTGGGGTTTGGGTTTAGGGTTGAGGGGGAACCTAAATGCTAATCAGTGGCAAGGCATGGTAGCATTTTACCAGGGATAAATGGAGTGGTATAATAGGGATGTGGTTGATTTTGTGTGTTGTTTCACGCAGGGCTCATCATGGTTTTGGATGGGTTGGAGAATGGGCTAATACAGGGTGAGTAATTTTTCTACCGCAAATGTGTTGCACCCAAGCTACAGTAGCAATAATGCTCACATATATGAGCTCTCTCTCTCTCCCATGGGCAAGGGAATATTAATTAAACTAGCGTTGTAAATTTGATTTGCAGTTCATTCTGTTTTGAGCTTTCTCTAGAGACTTGTGTGTGGGTAGTAGTATGAGTTTATGACTGACTTTCTTTTGTGGGTGGGATGTGGAATTTGAATATATATATGGGGATGGTGAAAACAGGGTGTGTGTAGATCGAAAAGGAATGGGTCACGTGGAGTTAACCCTTTTGCAAACATTGCATCATGCTGATCAAGACAAAGTCGAAAACTACATCGTAGAGGTTATAGTTTTGCTTCATCATTTAGTCTGCCGGGGACAAAGGAACAATGATGCCATGCTCCCTCCTCCTCCTCCTCCTCCTCGCTCTCCACAAAAGTCACCCACTTGTTTGCCAAGTACCGTGCAACCACCCAACAACTTCACAATACAAGGCCAACAACTCACTTGTGTTGCCAATTTTCCACAACAACAATTTCAACAACTACCACCACCACGTAACATCTCACCACCTCCGTTTATTATTAGTACTAGTAGTACTAGTAGTACTACAATTCTTCCTACTACTATGTCTGCAAATGGACATCAGCTCAGCAACAACAACAACAACAAGAGAGGAGGAACTACTACAATGGGTGGTCCAAAGCTTCTAACTGGACAACAACACCATGGGTTGATAAAACCACAGAAGGCACTTGGGCTCAGTAAATCGCAGGAGTTTGACACCTCCAAAGTGGTTGCCAACCGCAAACTTTTAGGGTTAAGTAAGAGCAATAGTCATTCACAAAGTACTAGCGCAAGTAAGAGCGAGTTGTTGTCTGCTTCACTAGTGTACAAACGATGGAACCATAGCATTAACCCTCTAGACTTGGATGTAGATAGGATAAAAGAGTTTGACCGAGTGCTCTCAGTGCCGCCTAGTTCTCCTACACACTCGTAAAAATAGTCAAAAGAAAGTTATTCAACCAGTTATTCAGAGGTTGATTTTCTTTTCCCCTTAGTATTTTTTTGGCCTCTTGGTGCTCTCCTTGTGCTTGCTTCATCTTCACTATGCACCATTGATTTAGCAACTTCAATGGAGCTACTTCACTTCTGTGCATAATTGGGTAATGTGTAGGATTTACTTAACTGAAAGCAGTTAATTAGGTAATGGGTAGGATCTAATTAACCAAAGAGGTTAAATTGGGTAATGTGTAGGATTGAATTAACCGAAGAGGTTAATGTTGGTAAAGCATAGGATCTAATTGACCAAAGAGGCTAATGTTGGTAAAGCATAGGACCTAATTGACCAAAGAGTTCAATTGGGTAATGGGTAGGATGTGACTAACCAAAGAGGTTAAATTGGGTAATTGGTAGGATGTCATTTAACCAAAGAGGTTAATTAAGTTATGGGTAGGATCTAATTGGTCAAAGAGTTTTACCAGGCAATTGGTTAAAATTGTGTGGTGGCTAGGATCTAATGACATGCATCTATTTGTAGGAGGAACTTATGTAAATTCATGAGTAATTTTTTAGCATATGTTGGCTAGGTTGTTTCAATTTCACAATTTCCTACTAGACATGGAAATCTTGTGTAGCGCATTGCAAAACTCAATTCAATTGTGAATTATATATTTTGTCAATGAGGACAATATTGTTCTCAACCTATTCAAATGGCTTGCAAGTTAATGTCCATGAATGTTTCAAGCAAGCTGAATAATGGGACAAGATTTTACCAACCACATCTTAAGCCATCTCTCATGTGAGAGAGCCAATCCAATGAATACAAAGCCAAATCATTATGCACAGGAGGACCAGTGCAAAATGTCCTTTCTTTGTATTCATTTTTATTTCATTCTTTATGTTTTGATTCAAGAATGCCCGAGTGGCCAAACACTCAAACATGCACATGCTTCATCTTCCACCATAGCCATAATTGCAAAGCCTTGTCATTGAATTTCAAGCCAAATCAACCGTATTATAATGCAAAATGGGAGGAGGGCAATAAACATCTATCATCTATGCTTATTTTGCACTTTTAATATTAGTGTTGTACATAGTTGAGATTCATACAACTCAACATAGTACACACTTTTGCACAATGATTAAAACCATTTTAGATCCATACCTCACATTACCAACATTGTTCACAAACTTATTACACAAATAAATAACTTGATGTCAAGTTGTAATTTTAATGTAATGTATGTCACAATATACACCGCATATTGTACATTGTAATAGATGATACCTCAAAGTTTACCTCACACATGTGTCATGAGTTGCGACATTTTGTGTGAGAAAAACCACATTCTCTTCTAGTGATGACTAATGTGTGCAATAGAATGTGCAATAAGAACAGCTCAATACAACAAATATTGCATAATGTGGTAGATATTTCATTGTAACATCAATTGAAATACAAATCTTGTCGACTCCTTTTATTCAAAAACACATAACAACTTATCATGAACCAACAACAAAATAGTTATACCAAACTTCATAAACTTGCAACATAAACTTGTTGAAACAAGGCTTATGTTTTGCCTTTGCCCCTAACTTAATGGTCCTTATAACCTTTTTTTTCCTCATCATTTCATTATACCCAAATTCTTGAACAATTTTCACTTCAAAAGTTCAACATTACCATCACATTCATCAAATAATTACCACACCATGCACATCATAACCAAACACACAACAAAAACACCCCCACAAGTGGAGAGTTCATTCCTATCTCTTTGAACACAACAAAACAACTTGTAAATGCAAACTCAGAGCTTCATTAAACAAAATAGCTAAGCCTCAAAACTAATTGTCCAAAAATGAACATGTCTTTGCTTCTCTTTGTACCATTCATGGTTTAAAATTTAATTAGTTTACAAAAGTAATAGGCCAATTATTAACATTGGCCATGATTGCATGAGTTGCCAAATAATTTGTGGGTAGATCTTATTTGTAATTCTAAATTTTATTTAGTAACATTAAAAACATGACAAGTTTTTGACTACTTTCACTTAGATGATGTTTATCGTTTGTGACACATGCTTTTGCTTTCCTCCTCAACACATCACTTGTGAACACTTGGCTTCTACATTAGGACCTCATGGCTAAAAAAGTAATAATGTTCTTACACTTCATTAACAGGTTTGCTAATCTTTTGAAAATTAAATAATCGTGCTACCCCAAGTTGATGGAGTGGATCAACCATTGCACTCCCATCTTTGTTGCTTATGTTCATGCACTCTCCAAAGAAATGCATATTTTCCAAAGTGGATCAATTTAAATTTGTTGTTAGTGTTGTGAATGTATCGATATGTGTATAGGTAGGAATTATACTAAAGATGGCAAACATTTGCAACAACTTGTATTGAGTTCTACTAGCTTTAGTAATTAATTGGTGATGATTGAAGCTGTAAATGTTAACATGTTGATCGATCACTCATGGGAAAACATGAAAAAGATTTTGGTTGGTGGATCTTTAGTGCGCATATCATTTGCATTTTGTCATTTTCATTGAAATTACTATTTTGACATCAAACATCCAAAGGAATTGACACATTGGTGGTTTCCAATGTGCTTGTGATGCCTATGTTCAAAAGCCTATCGTGTTGTTATTTCAAATAATGTGCATGTAATGTTATTGTGTTGGGTATTTGAGATGCTTTAAGTGTAAGGTAACACCTGACAAACATGGGAGAATGTATGAGAGTTGAAGACAATGTTTAGGCAATTCATACATTCTATCCACAAGCAAATTCATGTTCTTTGCTAGTTTGTGATTTGGGTATTAACAAGAGATAGTGTTGTATGTAGGAATTCCTAGTAGCTTCAATGGGTGTTTCAGGTTTAAGGGTAAGCTTCGAATGGGGAATTGGGAACATCCTGACACCTTCTAGCATTCTCTAGACCTTTGATACTTCAATAGAGATATCCTGCACACAATCTTCTGACGAACTTTCCATCCTCCCTGAACATAGCTGACTCTAACAACACAGGTGATAGTACAATTCTGGCAAGCATTGAGCACAATCTTGCACTCTACCATCTTTCACTTCAGTTGCAATGTCTACATGAATTCCCACTCTGAAACATCCTACTCTAATGGTGACATGTACTGAATTTGCTGTAGATCCTCCATGTCATGAGAAGAAGCCATTGGTGCTGTGGCAGCCTGATCTCCTAACTATCTGTAAAGGTTCCCCCTCAACTCTTTGAGTCACAATCTCTAATGCATAATTCAAGGTCTAATCTCTGGCTAGATTCTCTCTACTTGCTTCTCAAACAAACTTCAAGTCTAGAGCAGGATGTTGGATTGCTGTGCAGCAAGAAAGCTTTCCTTCACAGAAACCAAGTTTTATTGCCTTCCCAGACTCCCCCAACTTTCAGAGAAATATGCTCATTTAAGTAGTTCAAAAACGTTCAGGGAGAAAAATATGAGTTTCATTTCAGTTTCCTCTCAAAAAAGTTGCATTCAACAAGCTAATGTCCCAGTGACAGGCACAAAGCAGAATTAAAAGAAAGGATAGCTATGGAGATCTAACATACCTCAAGAACCCATGTTGCAGAAGCAAAGAAGAAGAGAACGTCCAACACAGAGCAGAGTGATAGTTGTTTCTCTGTCTTAAAGGGGTCTGAGTACAAAACAGTCCTACAAAGTGGTGAAGCTCTGGAGTTCTTTGCAGAAGGATAAGCAAACACACACACATATATATAGCCATTCTTTTCTAGCTTACTAGACCAGGTAAGCTTGCACAGCTTTCATTGCTCCAGCAACCCAACATGTTGCTCATGGGGACCTGCTAGAGAATGGGTAGGAAATTGCAAGCTGGAAAAAGGTAATATACCTTAACACTGAAGATTCAGAAACCTTGCTGTTGTCATTGCTATGCTTCAACATCCCTCCAGCTGTATAGACACATATAAATTGAAATTTTTCATTTGCTTCTATTTGGAAATTGAAGAAATCACAATCTTAGAGTACCGCATTTTGGGCTTCTCATGAGTGTCACAGTACTCCCAGTGCACATTGAATTCATAAGCAAGCAAGATCACTCAAATTTGGGTCAAGATACAATAATGCTAGTCAATATTTGAGATGAGAAGAGGGAAAACTTGCTCACCATAAGTACAGAGCAAAGTACATAATTCTTAATCCTGTACACCATCTGAAGCAGTCTGCAGTAATATTGACATTTAAGACCTTTGATAGAAGAAGAACAGCAAGGGTTAATTGCTGCTGGTGGCAATAATATTTCTTTTTTGTGTTAGCTACATCGCACCATAGCGATTATAACGGGGCATAACCTGAGGTTGCTGCACAGGCTTGCTAGCTTCTCGCGCTGCTCTCACAACATCAACAATAAGAGCAGGTTCTCTCATTGCCACAGCAAGGAAACTTTCTTCCTTCACAACCTCATCAAAGTTTTTGATGATATAATCTAGGCAGATCCGAAATGGACCTGCTTGGACACGA